>Ga0116171_10001294_pt1 | contig 25096 bp, 20 predicted proteins | sample AD_JPNHW2_MetaG_FD_89798 | JGI IMG/M metagenome (GOLD analysis project Ga0116171, IMG submission 89798) | Active sludge microbial communities of municipal wastewater-treating anaerobic digesters from Japan - AD_JPNHW2_MetaG | ecosystem: Engineered > Bioreactor > Anaerobic > Digestate | place...
CAGAACATGACGCCTCCAAAAGTTGCAACCATAAAAGAGAAAGCTCCAAGTGCAAAAATACTTATTGATTTGCTGGTTAAAAATGTGGTGGCTTGTGTGGAGGCACCAACGGTTAACCCAATTAAAATGGTTACGATATCAATCAAAGGCCCTTTAGCGGTATCTGCCAAGCGTTTAGTAACGGTGCTCTCCTTTAGCAGGTTTCCAAAGAACAGCATACCCAGCAAAGGCAGGCCGGAGGGGACAATAAAACAGGTCAGCAACAATCCGACTATCGGGAAAAGGATTTTCTCTGTTTTTGACACCACACGTGGCGGCCTCATACGGATCAGGCGTTCCTTTTTTGTAGTAAGCAGGCGCATGATGGGCGGTTGTATCACAGGTACGAGGGCCATGTATGAATAGGCTGAAATGGCGATAGCTCCCATTAGGTCGGGGGCCAGTTTTGAAGAAAGGAATATGGCAGTAGGACCATCAGCTCCACCGATGATGCCGATGGCGCCGGCCTGAGCAGCATCAAAGCCTAAGCCAAGGGCGGCAGTATAAGCGCCAAAAATACCTAACTGAGCAGCAGCACCGATCAAAATAAGTTTTGGATTCGATATTAAAGCCGAAAAATCAGTCATGGCGCCGATACCTAAAAATATCAGAGGCGGGTAAATCCCCTGCATAACACCGAAATGCAGATAATTCATTACACTGCCTGTTTCATAAATACCGATTTTCAATCCCGGGTAGAACGGAATATTTCCTATTAATATTCCGAAACCAATAGGTACAAGCAATAATGGTTCATAGTCCTTGATTATGGCCAACGCAATAAATACCAGTCCGACAAGAATCATGATCAAATGGCCGATAGTAAAGTTAGCAAAAGCAGTGTATGTGAAGAACTGACTTAAATGATCAGAAAGGAACGTCCCAAAATTACCCATAGTATTAATCTCCTATAATAATTAGTATATCGCCTTCCATTACTGAGTCGCCTTTATTCACCTTGATTTCAGAAACACGGCCTTCTTTATCTGCATCGATCTTATTTTCCATTTTCATGGCTTCCAGCGTTAGTAGTCGCTGTCCCATTTTTACGGTATCGCCAATTTTTACATGGATATCAAGGACTACACCTGGAAGGGGTGATTTTATGGTTCCGCCGCCTTTATGTTCCGATGGGCTGCTGGTTTTTGCCGTTGATTTTGCCGAATCAGTTGATGGCACAGCCATCGTACGTACCAGTTTTGGTGTTTTAACCGGTTGCAGTGTTTTATCAACTTCGACTTCGTAAACAGTTCCGTTTACTTCAACAGTGGCAATATTATCTTCAATATTCTGAATTTCAACTTCGTATTGATTTCCGTGTATAGTGAATTTATATTTTTTCATATGATGATACTTATTTGGGTGATTTTCTTAATCCGTAAATTTTTGAGCTCCAGGGTGAATAGGTCCTGCCCACTTTTGCAATGGTCAATAACGTATTTTCATAGTCATGAAGTTCGTTCTGATAATAATATAATGCAAGGGCGACTGCGGCACCGAGCTCGGAAGTCGGGTCTTCAGTAACAACCTGTTCTTCCACAACAATACCTTTCTTTTTGTTAAACCTTTTCTTCAGGTCAATACCGTATACTTTTGCAATATTTTTGAATACCAGGTAAAAAATAAGCAGTGAAAGGAACACGACGCTCATGGCAATTACCGTCATACCAATACCAATAGGATCCAGCTCCACAATTTTTTTGGCACCTTCGTGAACCGTTGTCGCGTCTTGCAGCAAGATTAGTAAATTAGTCATATATGGTTATATTATAATGGAATGTTTGAATGTTTTTTCGGGGGATTCTGGTCTTTTTTTGTTGCCAGGGACTGTAATGCCCGAATAACCCTGAACCGGGTATTTCTGGGTTCGATCACATCATCAATATAGCCGAACTTAGCCGCCTGGTATGGATTGGCAAATTTATCTTTGTATTCATTTTCTTTCTGGGCAATAAATGCTGCTTTTTCAGCTTCATCGGCTATTTCAGTCAGTTCTTTTTGATATAAAACTTCAATCGCACCTTTAGGTCCCATAACGGCGATTTCTGAAGAAGGCCAGGCATAATTAATATCGCCTCTGAGTTGTTTTGAACTCATCACATCGTGAGCGCCGCCGTATGATTTGCGCAAGGTAACGGTAACCTTTGGTACGGTGGCTTCGCCGTATGCATAAAGTAGTTTTGCCCCATGAATGATAATTCCGCCATATTCTTGTGCTGTTCCGGGCAAAAATCCGGGTACATCGACCAAGGTAACCAGTGGGATATTAAACGCGTCACAGAATCTGACGAAACGCGCTGCTTTTCGTGAAGCATTGATATCAAGTACACCTGCAAGATAATTCGGCTGGTTGGCGATAATACCAACAGACATACCGTTAAAACGGGCATATCCGATAACAATGTTCGGGGCAAAATGCCTCATAACCTCCAGAAATTCCCCTTCGTCTACGATCGCGTGGATAACATCTTTTACATCGTAAGGTTTGTTGGGGTTATCAGGGACAATCTCATTCAGAAAATCTTCCAGGCGGTCGATCGGATCGTTGCAAGGTGCCATTGGTGGATCTTCCAGGTTGTTCTGAGGAAGATAACTTAAAAGTTTCCTGACCAGCAATAAGCCTTCCTGCTCGTCCTCTGCCACAAAATGATTTACACCGGATTTGCTGCCATGAACCATCGCACCGCCAAGTTCATCAACCGTAACTACTTCACCGGTAACAGTTTTCACCACTTTGGGCCCGGTGACAAACATGTAGCTGTTTTTTTTAGTCATCATGATAAAGTCGGTCAATGCAGGAGAATAAACCGCACCGCCGGCACAGGGCCCAAAAATGGCTGATATCTGGGGAATTACACCAGATGCCATGATGTTACGCTGAAAAATCTCTGCATAACCGGCAAGGCTGGTAACACCTTCCTGAATGCGGGCGCCGCCGCTGTCATTAATACCAATCACCGGAGCGCCGACTTTCATGGCCATATCCATAACTTTACAAATCTTTTGAGCAAAAGTCTCAGAAAGTGATCCGCCAAAAACGGTAAAATCCTGAGAAAAAACATAAACAAGCCGGCCGTCTATTGTCCCAAAACCTGTAACAACGCCGTCCGACATATAGGTTTCTTTCTCCAGGCCAAAATTGGTACAACGGTGAGTAACAAACATATCAAACTCTTCGAAGCTGCCTTCGTCTAAAAGCAGGTCGATACGTTCACGTGCCGTTAATTTCCCCTTTTTATGCTGAGAATCAATGCGTTTCTGGCCGCCGCCGAGTTTTGCCAGTTCTCTTTTGTCAAGCAGTTCTTTTATTTTGTCTTGTAAAGCCATGTTTAAATTAAAGTTTTGAGTTTTATTTTTCTGGTCGGATTTAAATGGTTTTTCAGGATTGGAATAATAAATCCTGTTGTATCTTTAACATTTTGTTATTTGTTTTTATCTTCGCATAATTCTGTCAGTACACCCAGGGTAGATTTAGGATGCAAAAATGCAATGTGCAAGCCTTCAGCTCCTTTACGCGGGGTTTTATCAATCAACTGAACGCCTTTGGATTCCGCATCGGCAAGTGCACTTTCAAGGTCTTTAGCTGCAAAAGCCAGGTGATGGATGCCTTCGCCTTTTTTCTCAATAAATTTACCAATAGGGCCTTCAGGATCAGTGGATTCCAGCAATTCTATTTTAGTCTGGCCCACCATAAAAAAGGCTGTTTTTACTTTCTGTTCAGGTACTTCTTCTATCGCATAACATTTGAAGCCCAGCACGTTTTCATAATATTTTATGCTTTCTTCAAGGTTTTTAACGGCAATCCCAATATGTTCAATATGTGAAATGTTCATGGCTAATTTTTTTTTGCAAATTTATAAGTCCTTTTGATGTAATACTCAAAAAGTCAAAAAATATTTTCAAAAAATTAATACAAAAAAAAATTTAGCGCCTATCAAAACAGAAAATCATATTCTGTATCCCAGTTTGCCCTAATGTTTATAAGGTCCGGGAAATAAAATACGCGCTCAGGCTGGCGCTTTTGAAAATAATCGCCCGCATCCCATTTACCATTGTTATTTTCATCTATTACGATGCGGATGTGATAATTTCCGGGGCCGAGGTTGTCAAAAATGATTGGTTGGCCTTTTACTCCAGGCCTTTGTTCCAGAAATGATTTATCTTCTTTTAACAGCTGGACAATGAACGACTTATTGCTTTCCTCCGGTTTTATGGTAAACAGCAACCTTCCATAATCTTCAGGTTTATTGGTCGAGAAACTCACTGACAGGCTGTCATTTACAAGACCGTAAACATCGGTAAAGGCTCCCGGTAAAACCAAAAGGCGGTAAGTTTTTTCGGCTTCCCATTTGTATTCCAGATTTAAGGTCCGGGTTATATTCGAATCAGGAAAATAAGTCCGGGGTTTGATTTCAACGAAATTACTATCGATTTTCTCGGAAAGGATAATTTTCGAGTAATCTGTTTTCGCTCCCGGATGTGAAAGCCTCAACTTTAAAGGGGCAAAATATGGGAACCGGTTTGAAGCATTCGCGTTACAGCTGATGCCAAGTTTGTGCAAATCATACAGATCATCAGAGCCTTTGCCTGATGGTTTCTTAACATTTTTGCTTTCATCAGGTTTCTGCTTTAATGCGATCTCAAGCGTATCAATAATAATTCCTTTATCAGAAAGAATACATTTCAAGGTATCCAGATCCGGACTGGAAAGCCAGCAGGTTAATGAATCCCTGCCACGGGAATACTCAATGGTGTTCCAGTTTTCAGGCATCTGCTTGTTTGTCACTGAAATCTTCAGGTCTTTCACAGGATATTTAAAAAACAGCTTGAATTGCCTGTAAGTGTCAGCACGATCTTTCAGCAGTTTTTGGTTCGTATCGGGCTGTATAAACAAATACAGGCTGGTACTCCGGATTATTTCTGGTATTATGATCGAATCCCTTGTTACAGATAGCGAATCTTCAACCGCAACAGAATCAACCTTAACCGGAACATACTGTGGTGTCAGCATACTATCGGCAAAAGCGATTAATTCAGTTGGTTGGTTGAACATCATATCGGCATTCATATCTTTAAGGACAAAGATTTTATACTTTTTCCTCTTCAGGTTTTTCAAAAAGAACTTACCTCCGGCATCCGTTTTAGTAAGGTAACAGGGTTTGTTCTTTATGGGCATGGAATCGTCATCCGAAGTATAGAGCATCACCAATATACCTTTCTGTGGCTCAAGGGTTAACGCATCATACACCTGGCCCTGCATGCTGAAAGAATCAACAACATTGCTTTTTGAAAAAGCATACTCATAACCGCTCAGTATGTTCCCTTCATTATTATCCCTGATGGATTCACCAAAATAAATGGTATACGTTATCGAATCGCGTATATCTTTTGGCAGATCGATCACAATGGATTTGCCCTTGATATTGAATTCAGGAGGTTCTTCCGTGGGTGGCGAAACGACTATCTGATTGGCCTGATCTTCAAGCACCACATATTCATTAAAGGTAATCTGGATTTTATTTCCGCTTACATTTGCCGAATAATTAGGAGGTTCGGATATTTTTACTTTCGGAGGCGTAATATCTTTCGGCCCACCGGTAGGTGCAACAATATTGGCACACGAAAAAGCTAAGGAGATGCATAAAACAAGCAACGAATTTTTTATGAACTGATAATGCTTTTTCGACATAATCACTTTGTAAACTTCAACATCTGAGTGCCAGATATTGAACGTATGATACAGAAAGATTAGTACCTGTAGTGTTCAGCCTTATAAGGCCCGTCAACCGGAACGCCGATATAATCAGCCTGTTCTTTCGACAGTTTGGTAAGTTTCACGCCGATTTTTTCGAGGTGCAGCCTTGCCACTTCTTCATCAAGGTATTTAGGAAGCCGGTAAACGCCGATTTTGTATACATCCTTGTTTTTCCAGAGATCCATTTGTGCCAGCGTTTGGTTGGTAAACGAATTGCTCATCACAAAAGAAGGATGGCCGGTTGCACAACCAAGATTTACGAGGCGGCCTTCAGCCAATAAAAACATAGCATGGCCATCGGGGAAGATATATTTATCAACCTGGGGTTTAACGGTGATCTTTTTTATTCCGGGGAATTTTTCAAGTTTGTCCACCTGGATTTCATTGTCGAAATGCCCGATGTTGCAAACGATCGCCTGATCTTTCATTTTTGCCATATGCTCAACGGTGATCACGTCGCGGTTTCCGGTGGTTGTAACGTAAATGTTCCCTTCGCCCAGCGCGTCTTCAATGCGTGCCACTTCAAATCCTTCCATGGCGGCCTGTAATGCGCAGATCGGGTCGATTTCGGTAACAATAACGCGGGCGCCGTATGATCTCATGGATTTGGCACAGCCTTTTCCCACATCGCCGTAACCTAGCACCACCACAACTTTACCGGCGATCATTACATCGGTAGCACGTTTGATGCCGTCGGCCAACGATTCGCGGCAGCCGTAAAGGTTATCAAATTTTGATTTGGTCACCGAGTCGTTTACATTGATGGCAGGAACCAGCAGTTCTCCACGTTCCATCATCTGGTACAGGCGGTGGACGCCGGTGGTGGTTTCTTCGGAAACACCTTTCCATTCTTTCACCACATTATGCCATTTGCCGGGTTCTTCAGCCAGCACATTTTTCAACAGGTTGAGGATTACCTGTTCTTCATGGCTTTCGGCTTTTTTATTTAAAACGTTACCGTCGTTCTCTGCCTGAAATCCTTTATGGATCAGCAGTGTGGCATCGCCGCCATCGTCAACGATCATCTGGGGGCCTTTTCCACCGGGGAATGACAAAGCCTGGAGCGTGCACCACCAATATTCTTCAAGGCTTTCACCTTTCCAGGCAAACACAGGTACGCCGGCTTCAGCAATAGCAGCAGCCGCATGGTCCTGGGTGGAAAAAATATTACAGCTGGCCCAGCGGACATTGGCGCCGAGTTCCACAAGCGTTTCTATCAGCACAGCCGTCTGAATGGTCATGTGCAGTGATCCGGAAATCCGCACATCTTTTAATGGTTTAGCCTGTCCGAATTTTTCGCGTAATGCCATCAGCCCGGGCATTTCTTTTTCAGCTATTTCTATTTCTTTTCTTCCCCAACCGGCAAGTTTTAAATCAGCCACTTTATATGGGATCTGTGTTTTTGTCATCGTTTCCATTTTATTGTTTTAAGGGTGCAAAATTAATCATTTTGCGTGAACTGAAAAAATTATCACTGTTTCAGATATTTTCGATGTTGCCAACAAGCTTAAAACCGGTGCCATGAACATTGATCAGCTCAACACTTTCATCTTCCTTTAGGTATTTCCGCAGCTTGGTAATATAAACATCCATGCTTCGGGCATTGAAATAGCTGTCGTCGTGCCAGATTTCTTTCAGCGCAACGCTTCTGTCGAGAAGGTCGTTGGAGTTTTCGCATAATAGTTTCAGCAACTCCGATTCTTTGGATGTCAGCTTCAGTTCTTTTTCATTTATCGTGAGCACCTGCCGGTTGTGGTCAAAAATATAATTCCCCAGACGGTAAGTGTTTCCGGTGTTCCCGGGTTTTATGTTTCCGGCTGACCTTCGCAGTATGGCGTTCATGCGCATGAGCAACACTTCCATATTGAACGGTTTGGTGATATAATCATCCGCTCCGATCTGAAAGCCTTTCAGGATGTCTTCCGAAAGGGAACGTGCGGTAAGAAACAAAATGGGTACTTTTTTATCTTTTTTGCGGATTTCTTTGGCCAGCGTAAACCCATCCTTTACGGGCATCATCACATCAAAAATACAGAAGTTGTATGAGCCGGCAAAAAATTCGTTCAGCGCTTCTTCGCCGTTAATGCAAAGTTTTGTGGAATAGCCCTTGGCATCCAGATAGGTTCGCAGCATCTCGCCAAAATTTTTATCATCCTCAGCCAAAAGTATATGTACGTTTTTTGTAATCATAACTGCTTGTTTTTATTTTGATAGAAACGGAAGATAAATTTTGATCTTAGTCCCTTTTTTAAGTTCGCTTTCAACACTGATCCTGCCCCCATGAGCTTCAATAATGGTTTTCACATAATGCAACCCTAACCCAAAACCCTTTACATTATGGACATTGCCGGTCGACACACGGTACAGCTTATCGAAGATCTTTTTCTGGTTCGCCTTGGAGATGCCGATACCGTTGTCGGCAATAACGATACTGATACCTTTCAGTATGTTCTGCGTAGAAATCATAATGACAGGCTTTTCCGGCGAGTATTTTATGGCATTATCAAACAAATTATAGATGACATTGGTAATATGCGTTTTGTCGGCATTGATGTAATGGTTCCGGGCTTTGAAACTTTTTGAGATACTGCCGTTTTTCACATCTACCTGTATCTGGATGCTGCGGATAACATCCTCGATAATGGTATGAATGTCGATGAGTTCAGAATGCAACCTCAGTTGTCCTTTATCAATGACAGCCGTCTGCAAGATCTTCTCCGCCATAGAACCGAGTCGCTTATTTTCCTCATTGATGATGTTAATGTAATTATCGACACTCTGTTCGGATTTTTCAACTTCTTTATCGCTCAGCACTTCGCAGGTAAGAGAAATGGTGGAGATGGGCGTTTTAAATTCATGTGTCATGTTGTTGATAAAATCATTTTTCATCTCCGAAAGTTTTTTCTGCCGGAAAATGGTGGTGATGGTATAAATAAAAGAAAAAGCAATGATGATGATCAGCACCAGCGACATGACGATCAATTCCCAGTTCTGAGTGTAGAGGTAGAGATTTTTATTCGGAAAATAGATCATGATGTATTCAGGCGTCATGAACAGGTCGCGCGGGAAAATATTGAATGCATAACCTTCCTCAAGTAGTTTTTTATGATAATGGCCTGTTTTTTCAATAACCATCACATTTCGCATGGGGCTGTAAACACCAAACTCATAATCGGTGTAGATACCGCTGTTTCTGAGTTCCTGCCGTATCAGCGAATCAAGCATGATAAAATTCAAACGGTTTTCAATGGCATCATAATGTTTGAATTTGAACAGGTCGTTAAACACATCATTGACCAGCGCTGTTTTATCAAGGTAATTGTTAATATTGGACTTTACGTTTTCAAGGTCATTTGCCAACACGCTGTCGATGCCAAAAGAAAGGGCGGGAATGTCGGATAATACCGAAGCGTCGGGATTGGTTGAGTTAATGCGTTTTTGAATCGTAACTATGGTCGTGTCGTAAGTTTTAATGATTTCGCCGGTGTGTTCCTGCAACACAGCCACATTTATTTTTTCGCTGGTGACATTAAAAATGTTCTTTGAAACGGCTCCCGAATCCGACCGGCCGGTATCGGACTTGCCGGCATCAATTTCCCGGGCATAAATATTATTAATGGAATCGATGGTGTGCAGGATTTTTTCGCCCTGCTTGTTTTTGTACATTTTTGACCGTATCTTATCAGCAACTTCCATCTTTTCCAGTTTGTAGATCACATTGGACATGGCATCTTTCACACTCCGTGAAAAATTTGCTTCCCGCAAGGCAATGGCGTTCTGTATCCAGTAAAACTGTATGGAAAACAAGGCAATCACCGTTATGGTCATCAAAATAATAATCAGGTATATGGCCTTTTTATTCATTTTTGCTGTTTATCGGATCGTCCATTTAACAAATATTAACTATTATTAACCTATATTAACAGCCTATAACACTGATCCATCGTAATTTTACACTGTTAAAAAATTGAAGTTTTTCATTACTTTTTTTGGTTAATATAATAGATTTTGGATTTTTAATAATTGGTTATTGATTTCTAAAAAAGAGCGGAACAAACCGCTCTTTTTTATTTATATTTTTTAATTTCACACAAAATTATAAAAATTATGGCAAACATTAAAATAAATGTTGACCGGGTTTACAGTTTTGTTGGTCAGGAAAAAATAGATTCGCTTCAACAGGAGGTCAGTTTAAGTTACAATGAGTTAATAAATAAGGCAGGCAAAGGTAATGATTTTCTGGGTTGGCTCGGCCTTGCCGGTGAAACGCTGAACTCCCCGCTGGTAAAAAACATCACGGAGGAAGCTCAAAAAATCAGCGCCCAATCAGAAGCGGTGGTGGTTATCGGCATCGGCGGTTCATACCTCGGAGCCCGGGCCATCATCGACTCGCTCAATGATCATTTTACGCACTATCAGAAAGGAAAGCCGGAAATCATTTATGCCGGACAACACATCAGCGAAGAATATTTGTATGACTTGCTGCACTTGCTGGATCACAAAGATTACAGCATCATCGTGATCTCCAAGTCAGGAACCACCACCGAACCGGCTTTGGCTTTCCGCCTGTTAAAAAAACATATCGAACAAAAATACGGAAAAGAAAACGCCCGGAAACGCATTGTTGCCATCACCGATCAAAGCAAAGGCGCATTGAAAAAACTTGCTGATAAAGAAGGTTATCCGACCTTTACTATTCCCGATGATGTAGGTGGCAGGTTTTCGGTGCTGACGCCGGTCGGGCTGCTTCCAATAGCTGTCGCAGGTTTTGATATCACAAAACTTTTAGAGGGTGCGGCATCCATGAAAACGGAATTGTTTAAAAGCCCATCACTAGCTGAAAATCCTGCATGCCTTTATGCTGCTGTCCGTAACGCACTATACAGAAACGGCAAACCCGTAGAGCTGCTGGTGAATTTTCAGCCGAAACTTTTTTATATCACCGAATGGTGGAAACAGCTTTTTGGCGAAAGCGAAGGCAAAGGCCATAAAGGTATTTTCCCTGCCGGCGCCAATTTCTCCACCGACCTTCATTCCATGGGACAATACATACAGGACGGCTTACGCGTTTTATTCGAGACCATGCTGCTGGTTGAAAAACCCGGCAGAACCCTCGAGGTTCCTTTGGAACAGGATGATGCCGACGGGCTGAATTACCTTGCCGGCAAACGGATACATGAAGTAAACAACATGGCCGCTGCCGGAACAGCTATTGCCCATAATGATGGCGGCGTTCCGGTGATCAGCATCAGCCTGCCTGAGCTGAACGAATTCAACATCGGGGAGCTGATCTACTTCTTTGAATTTGCCTGTGGTATCAGCGGTTATATGCTGGAGGTAAACCCTTTCGACCAGCCGGGTGTGGAGGCCTACAAAAACAATATGTTTGCTTTGTTGGGCAAAGCCGGCTATGAGGACAAACAAAAAGAGCTTCTGAAGAAAATGTAGAAAATTCTTTTCTGTTTTAAGGATATAAAGGCTTATTTTACAGTGAAACAATTTTACTTAGTACTTTTTTGCGTGTCTCCCGATCCGCCATCCGCCAGTGGCGGAGGCGGATACGGGACAGGCAAAAAAAGTACTCAAAAAAGGACAGTCTTGCCGAATGCTTCTACCCGCTCTCAGAAAACATTGAAAATCTAAACAAAGTAGTACCGTCAGCCAACTGGCTGACAGTAGACGCCGATGGCGCCTTTGCAGATTTTCTAATGTTTTCTGATTCACGCATACCCACGCCGCCGGCAGGACAAGCCAGCGCGCCCCCAACCTGAAATTTCATTACATTTTTATTCAAGAAGCTTTTAAGAGGGTTCAATGAGATTCATATCTGCTTATTTTAACTAAGAAGAATTTAGAAAATTCTTTTCTGTTTTGAATGAAACACTAACCTATTTCTGGATGACGGCATGTTAGTCGCAGACTAACTTATATTAGGAGGCTGTCTCAAAAGTCAAAATTTGTGAGTATTTGACCTTTGTGAACCTTTGCGTGGACTTTGTTATCCTTTGTGGTTCAATTACTTAAAATTACCACAAAGTAACTCAAAGCCTGCCTGTATGCGCCAGCAGGCAGGGTTGGCACGAAGGCGCACAAAGGACTTTTGAGACAGCCTCAACGATAGGATTGTTGTAATAGTAAAAGCATGCAAATCTTTGCCCCGGTCCCGCTGCTAGTTAATTACAATTTTTTCTACTTTTATTCTATCTTCAGTTTGAACTTTTACAACGTATACTCCTTTGGAACAAGTTGATAAGTCTATTGTTTCGGAGGTAAGACTTGATTTATGAAGTTGGTTTTTATAAACAGCTTGTCCATTTATTGTAAAAATTTCTATGGAAAAATCTTCCTTATTTGAATTTTGGATTTTTATATTAAAGGCGCCATTATTAGGGTTGGGAAACACAGAAAACAATTGATTAGCATACCAATTTTCCTCAACATTGTATGTGTAACTAAAACAACTATCACTAAAAATTGGATAAGTAGTATTAAAGTGAGCGGTTAATGTATCTTTTTGAAAACAAAGCATCGGTTTTTCTAAAAGATAGTTAAAATCATAATGATCTATCATACCGGTAATAAATGGCCCAAGAGACGAACCAATACCAGCATACCAGACCGTAGGCGTACCCCATTCATCATCACGGAGTTCAACTGAATTTGTCAGGAAAACACCTCCTAAAGCATAATAGCTGACCATATTTACAATGTATTTGTTGGTATAGAAATTTATTGGAGCGCCCGGGATATAATCAAAAGGGAATATCCATGTCTGAACCGTGTCTAAATTGTTAACATTAAAATCATATAATAATCTTTCGGTTGTATCGAGCCTGTGCCATGCGTATATTCTAGAACTATCTTCCCTAACGCCCGCATAATATTTCGCTTTGGCAAAATCAAAATTGAAATTAACGGAATCCCATTGCACATAATATTTTTTGTATGTTTTACCACTAAGCAATGTGTCTCCTTTAACCGAAAACTTTGCTCTTCGCATGGACCAAACAGCATTGGAATCCGGAAAATGGTTGTAGTACTGAGCCGACACCAATGTAGAAAAAGACATTAAAATAAAAACAAATAGTATTTTTCTCATTTATTTAAATTTAGTTGTCAAAATTAATCAAAATATATGAAATATACGCTTCAGTAATTGTAAAAAATAAAATCTGAAAAACTAAGACAAATCAGAGACTTCGCACAACTTTTATGCTACCCACCATGCAAAAATATTAAAAGGATCAAAAAATCTTTGGATTATAAACATTCCAATACTTATTAAGAAAAATATTATCGAAGGAGTCCGAAAATTTTCAATACGTTTAGTGTATTTGAATAATAAAAACATAATATATAAAAATGCAAGTATGAAAGTGACTAAAAGCGATAAAACAATAATAACCGTAAACACATAATGCATATTTGAGGAAATTACTGCTATTGTGTTGGGACAATCTGGTTCTGGTTTATAGCCCAAAAATAAATAGGCATAAAAGAAAACACCATATAATATTAAAAGCCATAAAACACTAAAATAATTAAATATGATTAAAATATTATTAATTGTTTTCATTGCTGATTAACTATTGAATAATTATTTAAGTGGATCAGCTTCTATTTATAAAACCTTTTACCTGCATCATTTTTTTGATCAATTCTGTTTATGAGAATCAAAAAAATGAAACAAAAAAATTCTATTTCCCCAAAATAATATCCAACAGATCCTTTTCAAGCGTGGTTTTGGGCGTTTCGATGATCCTGCCAATTTCGGTGTCATCCCTGAAAAAAATAAATGTGGGGACTTTCTCAATATTATAGGTAGTTTTAATTTCCATGCCCGCCGCTTCCTTTTGCCGGTCCACACAGTAAAGTTGCAGCTTGCCGAAACTCACTCCCGTCTGATCGATGATTTTGAAAAAGCGCGGAACCTGTTCTTTGCTGTCGCCACACCATGTGCCCAGCACGATCACACATTTCAGGCCTCCGATAAGGTCTTTCAGTTGTGCCACTATGGAATCAACGGGTTTATAGGCCGGGTATTCAATATTATAATCTTCGGCAAATGCACAACTAAGTAAGCCATCTCTGGTACATATCCCAACCAGGATATCTGTCTGGCTTTTTTCGTCATAAACCCTGTTACACATATCCTGTGCGAAAAGGTTAGCAAAAAAAGTTACTGAGATGATTACCGACAAAATAATTTTTTTCATAATCGTGATCTTAAATAAAAAACCTCCGTAAAGTTACAGAGGTTTTTTAAATAATGTACTGACTTAAATGAATTATAATTCTTCCATGAGTTCGTCGGTGAGTTCAAGGTTGTGAAACACATTCTGAACATCGTCGTCATCTTCAAAAACCTCCACAAGCCTCAGCACTTTCTCAGCTGATTCTTTATCAAGGGCGGTGGTGGTTTTCGGGATACGCTGCAACTCGGCGCTTTCTATCTCGAGTTTCATTTCTTCAAGTTTTTTTATCATGGAACCAAAGTTCTCAAATGAGGTGGTAATAACAATGGTATCATCTTCGTAGTCAATATCTTCTGCACCGGCATCGATCACTTCCAGTTCAAATTCATCGATATTGATATTGCCTTTCGGAAGGCGGAAAATTCCTTTACGGTCAAAAATAAAACTCAGGGAACCATTAGTGCCAAGGTTTCCGCCATGTTTGTTAAAATACGAACGGATGTTGGCAACGGTGCGCTGGATATTGTCGGTGGCACATTCAATAAATATGGCTATTCCGTTTGAAGCATAACCTTCATAGGTTACCTCTGAATATGTAGAGGCGTCTTTATCAGAAGCTTTGTTGATAGCTCGTTGCACGTTGTCTTTCGGCATGTTGGCGCCTTTGGCATTGGCAATAGCCAGACGAAGTTTTGGGTTTCCGTCGGGATCGGGGCCGCCTTCTTTTACAGCGATATTAATTTCTTTGATGATCCTCGAGAAAATCTTCGACCTCTTTGAGTCGAGGGCTCCTTTTTTACGTTTGATGGTCGACCACTTATTATGTCCTGACATATACTATTAATTTATTGATTTTTCTTTTAATACTGCAAAATTATTAATTCTGAATGATATATAAAAATTATTTGTTATCCCAATTTCAAAACAGCCAGAAAGGCGGATTGCGGCACTTCAATGTTTCCGATCTGCCTCATGCGTTTTTTCCCTTTTTTCTGTTTTTCCAGCAGTTTACGTTTACGTGTGATGTCGCCACCATAACATTTTGCCGTAACATCTTTCCGCACAGGCCTGATGGTTTCGCGTGCAATGATCTTCGCCCCGATGGCTGCCTGGATGGCCACTTCGTATTGTTGTCTTGGTATGAGTTCCTGAAGTTTTTCGCACATCTTCCGTCCGAAATCATAGGCGTAATCGCGGTGGATCAGTGTCGACAAGGCATCGACCATTTCCCCGTTGAGCAAAATATCCAGACGTACCAGCGTTGCCGGTTTGTTTCCAATGATATGATAATCAAAAGAAGCATAACCGCGCGAAATACTTTTCAGTTTATCGTAAAAATCAAAGACGATGTCGCTCAACGGCATTTCAAAAGTAAGCTCTACCCTGTCGCTGGTAAGATAAACCTGGTTTTTGATGATTCCGCGTTTTTCAATACACAAGGTCATGATCTGTCCGATGTAATCCGATTTTGAAATAACCTGCGCCAGGATATAGGGTTCCTCAATGTGCTCAATATTGGTTATTGGAGGCAATCCCGATGGATTATGGACATCCACTTCTTCACCTTTGGTGGTAAAAACTTTAAAAGAAACGTTAGGGACGGTGGTGATCACATCCATGTCAAATTCCCGGTAAAGGCGTTCCTGAACTATCTCCATATGTAACAGCCCCAGAAATCCGCAACGGAATCCAAAGCCCAAAGCAGCAGAAGATTCAGGTTCAAAATGCAGGGATGCATCATTCAGTTGAAGTTTTTCCAGGGAGCTGCGCAATTCTTCATAGTCGTCAGCATCCACCGGATATACGCCGGCGAAAACCATAGGTTTTACATCCAGAAATCCGGAAATGGCTTTTTCACAAGGGTTTTCAACGTGCGTGATCGTATCGCCGACTTTAACCTCTTTTGCGGTTTTTATTCCCGAGATGATGTATCCTACCTCTCCGGCCTGCATCACCTCTTTAGGCTGAAAATCCAGTTTGAGGGTGCCGATCTCATCTGCATGGTATTCGTGATTGGTGGCAAAAAACTTTACAAAGTCATCACGCCTGAGTTCGCCGTTAAAAATCCTGAAGTAGGCAATGATGCCACGGTACGAATTAAAAACAGAATCAAAGATCAACGCTTGTAAAGGTTTGGTCGGATCACCTTTGGGGCCTGGAACCCGTTTGACAATGGCATCAAGAATCTCCGGGATTCCCATACCTGTCCGGGCGCTGGCTTCTATGATATCTTCGCGCGGGCAACCGATAAGGTCCACGATCTGGTCTTTAACATCTTCTGGCATGGCGCTTTCCATGTCCATTTTATTCAACACGGGAATGATCTCCAGTTCGTGTTCGAGCGCCTGGTACAAATTTGAAATAGTCTGGGCCTGAATTCCCTGGGTGGCATCAACTACCAGTAAAGCGCCTTCGCAGGCAGCTATTGAACGGGACACCTCGTATGAAAAATCCACATGGCCGGGAGTATCGATCAGGTTCATAAAATAATGCTGCCCCTCAAAATCATACTCCATCTGGATGGCATGGCTTTTAATGGTAATGCCGCGTTCGCGCTCCAGATCCATATCATCCAGTACCTGATTTTGAAAATCTCGCTGCGAGATGGTTCCGGTCAGTTCAAGCATGCGGTCGGCCAACGTGCTTTTGCCATGGTCTATATGAGCAATAATACAAAAATTTCTGATATTTTTCATCGGTGCAAAAGTAGTAAAATTTTGTTTTTTTTGCTAATTTCGCGCCCTGAGTTTAATGCAAAAACTATAAACTCGGGTTTTTTAAACTTTTAAAAATTGTTTTCTGGTAGTTCCTCATGGCAAAATTTGCACAATTCATTTTAGGGCTTTTCGGGTGGAAGGCTGTTTTCCTGGCAGACCGGCCTATTACAAATTGCGTAATGATCGTCGCCCCTCATACCAGCTATTGGGACTTTGTCATTGGCAGGCTTTCGTTGTTTGTGGGAAAGTTCAATGGTAAATTTCTTATCAAAAAGGAATATTTCCACTTCCCGTTCCGGCACCTGCTCCGGTGGTTCGGCTGTATTCCGGTTGACCGTGAACGTGGCAGCAACGTAACCAAACATGTGGTGGATATTTTTAAAAACTCCACTGATCTAAGTTTGATTATCACCCCTGAGGGCACACGTAAATATACCGCCCACTGGAAAAAAGGATTTTATTTTATTGCTTCGGCGGCCAATATCCCTATTGTGCTTGCCTTTGTTGATTATAAAGAAAAAGTCTGTTGCGTGTCGAACGTGAAAATTTATCCGAGCGGCAATTATGAAGAAGATCTGAAAAAGATCGAAGCGTTTTATCGGGGGAAAGTCGCAAAATTCCCGAAAGATTTCAATCTCTCGTAAAAGCTGCCGAATTAATTTTTTTTAATTTAAAGTTCAGTCTGTGGCATATTGACAGAAATGTCGGAACTACTGTCAATCCGCCCAAGACGATACTTTTTATAAGACCTTAATGAAATTACAACCGCTATGAGCAATAAAACGACACCCGTGATAAATGTTGCCGTAAAACCGATAAGCCAGTAAATGCCCAGTCCCATAATAGGCGCAAAAAATGAGCGGAACCCAGTAAAAGTCAGGTGTATAGCCTGGTATTCCGACACTTCTTCTTCACGGCAAAAATAAGCGGAACCGATGCTCCACAACAGGCCCATGGTTGCTGCAAACACCCCGTTAAACAACATCGCCAGCAATAAGGTGTAATAAATTTTTATTCCTTTGATCCAGACAAACCATGGCGCAAAGGTTGTAAGGGCAATGAACAAAAGATAAAAAAGCAACGATGCGAACGTGATGGCAGCAAAACGGCGGGGGTCGATCCTTCCCATCATTTTCCCGAACATGGGCAACAAAAATATGGCAAGCACATTATACGAATTCTTATAGAAGGCAACACTCGAATAATTCATATCCAATTCCTTCTGAAAAAAAATGGCGATCACCGAAACAGTACCCATAAACGCAAACCCGTAAAACATAAACCCGGCCTGAAAATCGCGGAAAGGCTTGTTGGATTTCATTTTCTGCCTCATGTTTTTTATGGTCAGCTTTATTGATTGCATCAACGGGATCTCTGAGCGCTCAACCTGCACATCATTGCTGCTCAACTGTGCCAGAAGAAACACAGAAGTAATGCCCAGTACCGAAACAAGCGGGAACACAAAATGGTAGGCTTCCTGGTTAAGGTCAAGCAACAAACCAAAAAGAAAGGTAACCATGAGCATCACGATTTTGTTGGCCATGGTAGACCAGCTGTATAAAACACTGAAATTTTTATGAAAGTAATTGGTTTTCAGAAACTGGTTGATAACCGGATAGATAATAGGATTCGCAAAATAATAAACCAGAAAAATACCAAGAAATATAAAATGGTAAACATAGCTATTCGGCAATTGTCCTACATTATTGGGGAAAAAGAGCAGCAAAAACAATGGGAACCGGGTCAGGATGCCAAGGAGAATTAAGAATCTTTTTGCCTTTTTTATTCTTCGGGCCCACTCGTTCAGCAACACCGAAAATGTAAGAACAAAAACGCTGAACTGGAACAACACACTGACGCCCATGTTGCTTCCACCCAGGCTTTTTAAAAAGACAAATTCATTGATGGCCAATACACCCAGAATGATACCCTCTATAACGGAATAGACAAAATGAATGCGGAACGTGCGTTTCTCAACAATGTCAAGCTGAAGTTTGAAAATCCGGAACATCAATAGTTTTTGTACTGCAAAAGTACATGTTTAAAGCATTCTTTCAGGACATTAATTATTGCGCCCTGGATTTTGGGCTACACCATTTATTTTTTCAATAATTGAAAATCAAGGCCGGTTGATACCTTTTAAATAAATAAAACTAACTTTGAAAACTTTTTTACAAAAACGATCAATGAAAAGAAGTAAAAAATCAGTTGTTTATTTCATACTTTTATTGGTACTGATCACAGCTTTTCTATTTGGTTTTTATGGTAAAATAATTATTAGTCCCAATTCGTATTTATTCAACAGCCAAGGCGACGGGATAAAAAGTTATTATACTTACGCGTATTATATTCAGGACAATAAAAGTTTTATCAACTTTGAAGGCATGAATTATCCCTACGGCGATAATTTTACGTATACCGACTGCCATCCTGTTTTATCTTTCCTTCTCAAATTGCTCCACCCTGTTTTCCCTGGATTATCAACATACAGTATTGGTATTCTGAATTTATGGATGATATTATCGTTGGGACTGACCGTATTTGTTCTGTACTTTTTATTCAGGGAATTAAAGGTAAGCCACTTATTGTCTGCGCTCGGGGCTATGGGGATTATGGCCTTGAGCCCTCAAATATTCAGAATTACCGGGCATTATGCCTTGTCATACAGTTTTTTTATTCCCTTAACTATTTACTTATTGGTATTGTATGAGAAGGGCCTAAAAAGAAAAAAAATATCCATTTTTATCGCGTTCAGCATCCTTTTCTATTTTACCATTCATGCCTATCTTGGCATGGTAGCCGCCACGATGGTACTGGCTTATATGGTGATAAATATATTAGCAGAACTGATACGTCAAAGAAAAATCACAGTTAAAAAACAACTTATACTTTTTCTGTCGGCGGTACTGCCTGTTCTGGCCTATTATGTATTCGTCAAGATCACGGATACGCACACCGGCCGGACAACAAATCCCTGGGGGATCTCAGAATATCATGCCGAGTTGGGAAGCATTTTTCTTCCTGTGATCTCCCCATTGGATAAAATAAAAAACGCTTTATTTCCGGGTGTTCTCCAGCCATGGGAAGGCTGGTCTTACATCGGCCTTATTACCACGCTTGTCCTTGTTCTTTTCCTGTTGTTTTCGATTGTCAGCTCCATAAAAACAAAAAGCGTTTCGCTGAATAAGAACTGGGTTGAAAACATAACCCTAAGGCAATTGTTTGTGGCATCCATCTTCATTCTTATCTTTTCGCTATATGTGCCTTTCAGGTGGCATGGTTTTGAGCGTATGATCAATTATTTTGATTTTATCAAGCAATTCAGGTCAATAGGCAGGTTTGCCTGGGTATTTTATTTTGTGTCAACCATATTGATTATTTGCACTGCAGAAAAATGGTTTCAGTGGCTCATACGTAAAAAAATGCGGATACCGGCATACATCCTGATCATGGCTATCCCTCTGTCATTATTTGGCGAAGGTTTTTATCATCACGCTTATGTTTCCAAAGGAGTGATCCAATCGCCCAATCTGTTTGATAATAAGCAGTTGCCGGAAACCTTACGAAAGGACATTGAGTCCGTCAACATCTACCATTATCAGGCAATACTCCCGTTTCCTTTTTTCTGTATAGGCTCGGAAAACTATGGAAAAACTGCCGATGAAAAAATATACAAATACACATTTTTGTTTTCATACTACACCAACCTTCCTATCATCGGGGGAAGCATGTCCAGATCATCTATCCCTGAGACAAAGAATATTATGCAACTGATGGGAAGTAATTTTTATAAAAAAAACATACGTAATGATTTGCCGAATGATAAAGCCTTTCTGATCGTTTGCCTCAACGGTTTTACCGATAACACCGAAGCAGGTTATTTAGAAAAAGCCGCCCTGCTGGTTCACCGAGATGAATACAGCCTTTACGAAATTAATCCCGCAGCATTTTTTGAAAACACGGCAACAAATGAAATAGAAAAGTTTAATTCAGAAAAAAATAAGTTGCTCGAAAAAGATGGCTTCCTGGTTTCAGACACATCCCTGTATTTTAAGTTTATCGATTTTGAAAACGAAAACCCCGTTATTTCTTTTGAAGGATCAAATGGTTGTTACAGCGGTTTGCAAAAAGATTACAACATTTTGTTTTCCATTGAAAAAGGCAAACTGCCCTTAAACAAAAAATTTACAGCCCGGTTCTGGATGTACAACGAAGGTAAGAATTACGGACAGGACTGCCTGAGCGGAATGTTTTTCTTTCAGCGAAAAATCGGAGATCAGTTGGAGTGGCTACAGCCTTTTGCACATGCCACCAACAGCCACGAAATAAACGGCAACTGGTCCATGGTTGAAATTTCATTTGAAAATACGGATGCGAACGCTTCCTACGAGTTAGTGCTGAAAGGCAGCGACATCGCGGAAAAAACAATTTATATCGACGGCCTTCTCTTCTATGACAACGATCTGACGATTTACAAGGTATACGATTTCCGGAATAGGACAACATTGTATCATAATAACCATTGGATAGATTTTCCTGAAAGTAGCAGATAAAAATCGACGCCAGAACCCGGGATTATAAAATATAGTTTTATATTTGCGGTTCCCAAAGTCAAAGCAAACAGCATCATTTATTAAACTGCCAAACTGAATTAACGTGGGTACAGAGATTCATACATGTATCGTCATCCCTTGCTACAACGAAGAAAAAAGATTCCCTTCCGAGGACTATATTTCATTTATAGAAGAAACGCCATCCGTTTTACTATGTTTTGTCAATGATGGTTCAACAGATAATACATTAGAAACATTAAACGTCCTAAAAAACAAGTACCCGGAAAAAATCGATATTGTCTCCTACTCCAAAAATGCCGGTAAAGGTGAAGCCGTCAGGCAGGGTTTTTTTTATTGTAACAGCAGGTACAATTTTCAACACATTGCTTATCTGGATTCTGATCTTTCTATTTCATTACAGGAATGTTATGGAATGAAAAAATATTTCAGCGATAACGTGAGTTTTTGTTTTGGTTCCAAAGTAAAAAGAATCGGAGCCGAAATTGAACTGACAGCCTTCAGATACCTGGCCGGAAGAGTGATTGCCTCCCTCATTTCACGGATGCTGGGTATACAGGTTCACGATACGCAATGCGGGTGTAAGCTTTTCACGAAAGACTTGTCGGAAAAATTATTTGAAGATAAATTTATTTCAAAATGGTTATTCGACGTAGAGATTTTCTTCAGAATGCTGATCCTCTTTGGCAAAACAAAAGCTTTGGATCGAATGAAAGAAATTCCACTTATCAGATGCGCTTACAAAGGCGGTTCAAAGGTAAAAATCACCTATTTCTTCAGGCTTTGGCTGGACCTGACGAGAATTAATAATAAATATAAAAAACTTATTAAGGCCCAAAAGCCCTTATATTTATAAAGCGTCGGTTACTACCTGTGTCAGGTCGCCCGCCTGTTTTTCGAGCACTACCGTGCAATGGGTAAAGTTTGCAACCGGCCATCCGTTCCATAAAATATAATTTCCCTGGCCATCTTTTGTATTATAAAGTGCAGTGGTTTGATCATCAAAGGTCCAGGTCATGGATTTGTAATCTTCTGAGAAATTTACGCCGACATTGATAAATTTATGATAAACAACAACATCAAGCCACTGGGCAGGAATCTGTAAAAGTTCCAGCAAATAATCCAGCGTATGCTGGCCGGGTAAGCCCTGTAACTTCATTTCTAAGGTAAAACGGTCAACAACCCCGTCTTCAACAAAAAACTCACCGCCGTTAAAATCCAGGCCGGCATAATTGAACACCTGGTCTACATCCGAAGCGATCTGTGTGTATTTGTTATCGCCATAAACGATGAACATGGTCAAAGGAGCGGACGTTGAGACGACGGTATTATCACTGCTTAAAGAAAAAGCCGTAATCGGAAAATTCAGTTTGCTGGCATGATCCACACTGGCTTCGTCATAAACATGGGTTACGGTCCACACACCTTCCATACTGCTTTTGGTCGGAGTTACATATTCTTCGCATGAGGAAATAAAAATTGCAACGAAAATAAAACATGCGATAAGCGCTTTTACAGGGATAAGGTTAAATTTTTTCATACGAGCTGTTTTAATTAATTTTAGTGGTTGATGATAATTTTTTTATTAATGACGGTTGCTCCACTCAAAAATGTTGCCATATAAAATCCGGAAGGCAGGTTGTGCACGTCAACACCCTGATCTGAATAAATTCCCTCTTGTACAAGTTGCCCTTTCAGATCAAAGATTTTTACCATATAATTTTCATTACCAGGCAAATTTATAAAAAATCTGTTACTCACCGGATTTGGTTTTAAAATTATTTCTTCGCTGGATGCCTCCTGTGCCATGCCGGTAATAAGGGACGTTTTTAGCCATATGGGATTTGTGATACTGAAAAATTTGTCAGATGTCCTTTTGTAAATATCACTCAGCGCTCCATAATTTTTAACGGAATGCAACGATGCCCTGACCATAAAATACTGTCCATCCGGAATCGAGCCGAATATATCATTCAAAATATCCTGAAGGGCATAAACCTGATGGCTTGCAACCGGAAGTTCATAATAATAAATGCTGTCGCTGGTAATTCCGGTCAGCGTAATCATGCTTATATTCCCGAACTCCGGTGTGATCACTGCATCAACAACCATTTTCGTATTAACCAGTTGCTGATATGTAAGAACGGTATCCTGCCCGATATAAATTTCATTGGTGGTATCATTCCCATCGGTACTAATACCAATATTTACGATGGGGCCGTCGGATAAAATGGTATTGCCGTTTTCCAGCGCATGAAGTACATTTACTCCGTTGTGCCCCATGCCATTCGGGCAAAATGCCAGTGTAGTCAGTTTGCCTATAGCATTATCATTGATCATTCCTGAGACACCAAATGTCATTTCTGTGTTGGAGTAGTTAAATGATCCGTGCGCATCGCTGCCCGCGCCAATAAAAAATTTCCAGTTTTTAATGTTTGGTTTTGCATTTCTGACTTTCAGCGATTTTTTCTGTAGAAAATCTGTAACATCAAGCCCCTGTATGAATCTGTAATAATGATGGATCGAATTGCTTGAATCAATTTGCGCATAGGGCGTGATCGATCCGGAATTGGAAACATTCCAGGGATTGTGCTCATCGTCGGTGGTGGATAAGGAATTCCGATCGTTCCAGATTTCCCCGCCCTTTAATCCTTTTTTAAAAAGGTAATTGGTATCCTCACTGTAAATATCACTGGGCTGCGACAGATCATTGCAAATTACAGTACCAAGAGTCGGAAATGGCATATCATCTTCAGCAAATAAAGAATCGCCCAGGTTCCAAATTCCTCCTCCGATCAAAAAACTCAGATCGTCCTTTTCAGCAAAGGGATGTGCAGCATAACAAAATCCATTGTAGGCTGTAAGATTGGTAAGGGTTTGAATAATCGTATTTGACGTTGAAGAAATATCACCGCCTCCGTCAAGAAAAAAACCATAACTGAATGGATTACTTACAGAAGGATATAATAAGGCATGTACCACATCATCTTCGGAGTTTTTAATGCTTGCTTCCATGGCCCTGAACAGCATAAAAGAAGAATCGGTATTGTTCAGGTTCTGTACAGTGGCCCCTAACCGGTCCCAATTGTTCTGCATGCTTGATCCATAATTATCATAATCAGAACTGTGGTCGGTAACCGTAATCCAGTCAAGCCCGATCTTTGCTGCAGCTTCTTTTGCTGCTTCCACAGGTAAGCCGAATTCAACATCATTTTGCGTGAAATAAGTGTGATAATGCATATCCCCACGATACCACCCATTAATTTCCGGGAGGTCTTCATTGTACCTGAACACCCGGAAATATTGCTGTTGATCACTTTCAAAATTCAGTGAATAATTGACTTCGATATCAATAATATCATTGTAAGAAGTCAATTTTTCTTTTGGGATATTCAGGGTGAAATACCAGTAATCCTGCGTGATATCAACATACTGTGTCCCCCAGATATCTTCATCAGAAGTAAATTTTATCGTGGAGAGGTTATCCTTCGTATAACCGCTGGCATTGAAACCCTGTACCCCCCAGGAAGCATCAGTCTGCGACCTGCAGCTGAGCAACGAATCAAAAGACTGGTTTGTATATGAGTCAAAAGTTAAAACACTGCCAAAGTTCGGATCTGTCGCATTCTTAAGCTTAACCTTTATATCGGTTAGTTCATTATTGCATCCGAAGCAACTGGAATAAAAAACGTAAAAGTGAAGAGGAATGCTGTTGATTTGGTTTTCAGCATTAAATTTTTTCAGGCGAAAAGGAACATCTGCCGCAAGGTCTGAACCATTGGTGTTGGTTTGTCGTATCTGGCTGAAAAGTATAGGTCC
>Ga0116171_10001296_pt1 | contig 25086 bp, 23 predicted proteins | sample AD_JPNHW2_MetaG_FD_89798 | JGI IMG/M metagenome (GOLD analysis project Ga0116171, IMG submission 89798) | Active sludge microbial communities of municipal wastewater-treating anaerobic digesters from Japan - AD_JPNHW2_MetaG | ecosystem: Engineered > Bioreactor > Anaerobic > Digestate | place...
CCGCGCCTTTTCGTGCGGCGGAGTCGTCGATCCAGACGGTCATGGAAACCTCCAAAGCCCTGGTCGATATTCAGAGCGTTAACGCGACCGTCTACGCAACGAAACCGCAGGGGATCCTCGATAAATCGACCGGGCAACTGCTGATCATGCGGAAGGTCCGTCCCGTGAGCTACGCCCGGAGCGGGAGCGGGATCATTATCGACAAAAGCGGGATCATTGTCACGGCCGCGCATACGGTGCGCGGCGCCGGCGGATTTACGGTCAGGCTCTTTGACGGAACCCGCGCTAAAGTCATTTCTGTGTCGGCAGCTCCCGAGGGAGACATCGCTTTTCTGAGGATCGATCCGCCTTTCCCGCTTGTTCCCGTTCCTTGGGGGGATTCGGATGCTGTTTCCAAGGGAGCGAATGTTTTTACGATCGGCCATTCCGAATATCTTAACGGAACGGTTCTGGGGGGTAAACTGAGCGGTGTCGGCAGGCGAAATGTGAACGGAGGCTCTCACGCGACGATCCTTCAGGTCGCCTTTGACATGAGGCAGGGTGATAGCGGCTGCCCGATCCTCGATGCGCGGGGGGCTTTGATCGGGATGGTGAATGCCGGTCAGACCGGCGGCGGCAAGGCGACTTTTGCCATTGCATCCAACTTGATCCGTGCGGCGTATCTGGATTATCTTAAAAAACAGCTTGCGGGATCCGATCCCGGCCGCAAGTCCGAGTAGTTTGAGGTTTAAAACCGTACGAAATGGACGATAAATGAAAAGCGAGGATTCATCTAATAAGAGATTTTCAAGCGAAAGGGAGGGGCGTGTGAGACGCAATAGAGGCTTCACACTCATTGAAGTCCTGATCGTTGTGGTGATTATTGCGGTGCTGGCGGCTTTGATTCTTCCGAGGATGACAGCCGCCGGAAAGCGAGCCGATGCTGCTGAGGCGATGCAGATGATCGGCGTTATGAAGCGTGCGGTAGATCAGTATCTAGCCCTAAATCCGATGGATGACAATAACAACTCTCTTAGGTTGGCCGTTGGGATGCCAGCCGACTTTGGAGCGGCAGATGAAGGAACAGAAGCCGATTGGGCTCGATTGGGTTTGAAGCCTCCCGTTTCATCCAAATGGGCCTATATCATCGAGCTTCAATACATTGGTGGTATGGGAGGGCTCCACGGATATTTTATGGCTATCAGCAAAACCAAACTTTCTGGGGGAGGATACCCCCTGGCTCAAGCGTATTTGGACGGTAGTTGGAGTTGCGTGGCCATGACCAACCTCTACGACCGCAACAACAAGCAGATCGGCTGCACGTTCTAATGAGGGAGGGTTTATGAAAAAAACTTCGGGTTTTACGCTCATCGAAGTTCTGATTGTTGTGGTGATTATCGCGGTGTTGGCTTCTTTGATCCTTCCTCGAATGACGACGTCGACAAAAAAAGCAGAGATGGCCGAAGCGCTTCAGATGATGGGAACGATTAAACGCGCTGCGCAACAGTATCTTAGCCTTTCGGGCATTCCCTCTGCTGAAATTTGGACACCCTATTTTGTAGCAAGCTGTAGCACTTGGCAGCCCGCGGATCCCGGGCAGGGGTTGAGCTGGAGTACTGTGGGGCTTCGTGACCCAAACGCCAATAACCCGAAATGGCAGTATTGGCTTTATATCTCTTCGGGAGGCTCGGTTGCTGTAGAATCGGTTCTAAAATCGGATTGTAATGTGGATTTTATTGTAAATGTCGATCCATCCGGGATCGAGACCTGGAATTGTGGTACTGTTCTGCAGACTCTCAAAGATCCGAAAGACGCGAATAAGGTGATTGGTTGCACATTCTAAGCGCGGGTCGATTCATGAAAAGGTCAGAAGGTTTTACGCTTATCGAAGTTCTGATCGTTGTGGTCATTATCGCGATCCTTGCGTCGCTGATTCTTCCGCGCATGACGGCTATGACTAAGCGTGCTGAAGCCGCCGAAGCGATGCAAACGCTTGGCGTGTTGAAACGCGCTGGCGAGCGTTATTTCGATATGCTCGGTGACCAAAATTTTAGTTTAGAAATGGGCGTGGATAACTCGAACTGCGTGGGAACCTCCAACGATCATCTGTGGGCGAGTCTCGGTGTCAAAAAACCCGAGTCTTCCCAATGGGGGTATTACGTGTATCTCTATCGAAATCCGGGCGATCTATATCTCAGCGTTTTTGCTATTCATCAAGCCGAATCGGGCTGTGAAATCTATGCTGGAATGGGCACGCAAAACAATGTTCCCTGGTACGATTGTAACGGAATGTCCGAGATGAAAGATTCGCAGGGGAACGTGATCGGTTGTACATTTTGAAAGGTGGGGCTATGTGGAGAATCAAAGGTTTTACGCTTATCGAAGTTCTGATCGTTGTGGTGATTATCGCGGTGCTGGCAGCTTTGATCCTTCCGAGGATGACAGCGTCCGGAAAACGGGCGGATGCTGCAGAGGCGATGCAAATGATGGGTTTGTTGAAGCGCTCGGTCATACGATACGTGGATCTCGGCGGCACAACATTGAACTTGCAAGTAGGTTGCCCTCCGGATTGGGGGAATGACTTAGGAAATTCGTCGGATTGGGCTCGTCTAGGGGTAAAGATCCCGGTTTCTTCAAAATGGGGGTATAACATTGCTATTCAAGATTTTATGGGCACGGGTCAGCTTTTCGTCAATATTTCCGCGGTAAGCAAAAGTCCCACTTCAACCGGCTTTTTTCCCAATGCGAGGATGAGCTTTGGTTTACTGAACGGCAATCAAGATGTGGGATGGACTTGTTCGGGCATGAATTACCTTTACGATAGCAACGATAATACCAAGAAAATCGGTTGCACGTTTTGAAATTTGAGGGAACGTTAATGATCTCGCGCTGGATTACCATGACGCTTTGGGTTGGCATCGGATTGGTTGTGCTGAGTGCTCCTGTGCATGCAAAAAAGAAACCGGTCAAAGATCCCCAGGGGATCGACTATCGCTACACGGAAAAAGAGATCGGTTCCGTACATTTCTTTCCCGTCGAAAACGCGCGCTGGAACGGTTACGAGGTGCGGGCCAAGGACTGGGAGAGGTTGACGGATTTTCAGAAAATGCGGTTTCTGCAAGATGCCCGGACGGAGATCGAAGTTCACGAAAATTCGGTCGTTCGCGTTCCGCCGATGGATCGACAACTTGCTGCGATGAATGAAAGCCTCAAATTGGTCGTCGAAGACCCGAAGCTCAAGGAGGCGTCTGTGATGAAGTTTTATTATCTAATGCTTGAACAGCAGGGCGCCATTCGGAGATCTTCGGAAATTTTGCCATCCCCTCAAGCAAAGAAGTAGCCTCTAAAGTGTATCCACTTGACACATAATCGAATTATGGCATACTCGCTCATGCAATGCTCTGACGGTTCTAGACCTCAGCAAGCGTTGGTTATCGTAACTCTTCTGCTTAAAGCCTATTAGGCATCTTTTATAAAATAAATAATACGATCAAAAGGAGACATCGCAGTGGAAAATTTTAAATTTAATGACCAGGGACTGCTTCCCGCAATTATCCAGGATGCGGCATCCGGCGAAGTCCTCATGCTGGCTTATATGGACAAAGTTGCTGTCGAGAGGACGCTTAAGGAGAAACGCACTGTTTTTTATTCCCGGTCCCGGAACAAGTATTGGGTGAAGGGCGAGGAATCGGGTCACACCCAGGATGTGGTCCAGGTTCTTACGGATTGTGACAAAGATACGTTGCTGATCCGTGTGATCCAGAAAAAGGGCGGGGCCTGCCATCTCGGATACCGGTCTTGTTTCGTTCACGAAATGGACGAAATGGGCAACATCGTCCGGGTCACGCAGGAAAAAGTTTTCGATCCTGAAAAAATCTACAAAAAATGATCGCGCCGGACCTTGTTTCTTTCAAAAAACTTGCCCGCAAAGGGAACGTGATTGCCCTTGCGGAGACTTTTCCCGCGGACCTTGAAACGCCGGTTTCAAGCTTTCTGAAGATCTCCCGGTCCGCCCGCAACGCATTCCTTCTTGAATCTGCGGAACAGGAAGAAAAGATCGGGAGGTTCTCATTTCTCGGGATCGAGCCGGCCGCGGTCTACGAGTCCTCAGAAAAGCATGTCGTGGTCACCGACCACGGCAGGCGTAAACTCCTTAAAGACACACGCCTCCTTGATGTTCTCGAGCGAGAACTCGGCAAGCGGAAGCTCGCCAATCCGGAGGCCTTTCCCGGATTTCGCGGCGGGTTTGTGGGATACCTTTCGTATGAGAACGTCCGGGACTTCGAAACGATCCGGCTCACGCCCAAAAAAGGTCCGAAATTTCCTCTCGGGATCTTTTTTCGGGTTGAGGACTTTGTAGTCTTCGATCATTTTCGCAAAACGCTTTCCATCGTCATTCTGGTCAATACGGATAAATTTCGAAGCGTCGGTGCGGCCTACAAGAACGGCCTGGAGCAAATGTCCAAATACCGGCAGTTATTGCAAAAGCCCCTCCGCGTTCCGGCTCCGAACAAAGCGCCGGTTCCCGCAGTTCGTCCCAACATGACGCGCGCGGCGTTCGAGTCCAAGGTCAGGAAGATCAAGGAGTACATCCGCGCGGGAGATTGTATCCAGGTTGTGTTATCGCAGCGTTTTGCTCTTCCTTATCGGGGGGATGATTTCCGGATCTACCGTTCGCTCCGGTCGATCAATCCATCGCCCTACATGTTCTATTTGCGGAGCGGGACTTTCCGTTTGATCGGATCGTCCCCGGAAATGCTAGTCAAAAAAACTAAGAATCTTGCGGAGGTCCGTCCGATCGCGGGGACCCGGCCGCGCGGCGCTACGGAGGCGCAGGACCTTGCGTATGAAAAACAGCTGAAAGCGTCCCGCAAGGAAATGGCAGAACACCTGATGCTCGTCGATCTCGGACGCAATGATCTCGGACGCGTTTCGGAGTTCCGCTCGGTCAAAGTCGAAAAATTCGCCTTTGTGGAGCGGTATTCGCATGTGATGCATTTGGTCAGCCGTGTTCAGAGCCGGCTGAGGCCCGGAAAAACAGCCATGGATCTTCTCCGCGCGACATTTCCGGCGGGAACGCTTTCGGGCGCTCCGAAGGTCCGCGCCATGCAGATCATCGACGAGCTCGAACCGGAGACCCGCGGTCCTTACGGCGGCTCTCTCGGTTATTTTGGTTTCGACGGGGACATGGACATGTGTATCACAATTCGGACGCTGATGCTCCATGGCAACGAAATGTATCTACAGGCCGGAGCGGGGATCGTTAAGGATTCCAACCCGGGCCGGGAGTACGAGGAAACGGTCAATAAATCGAGGGCGCTCCTCAAGGCCATCGAAGAGAGGCTCCTTTTTTAGATGCTGCTGGTCATCGATAATTACGATTCCTTCACCTACAATCTTGTCCAGTATCTCGGGGAGCTTGGTGCCGATCCTCGGGTTTGGCGGAATGATGAAATCACGCTTTCGAAGATCCGGCGGCTTAAACCTCGGCGGATTGTTGTCTCGCCGGGCCCCTGCACTCCTAAAGAAGCGGGGATTTCCTGCGACGTGATCCGGACGTTCAGCGGAAAAATTCCGATCCTCGGAGTCTGCCTGGGGCACCAAAGCATCGGGCACGTGTTCGGCGGGAAGGTTGTCCGCGCCAAGAACATCATGCACGGAAAGACATCGGACATCTTTCACGCGCAAGATCCTATTTTTAAGGGGATCCCAAGTCCGTTCACGGCCACGCGGTACCATTCGCTCCTTCTGGAAAAAAAATCGCTGCCGCAGGTTTTGACGATTACGGCCTGGACGCGGGAGCAGGAGATTATGGGGCTTAAACACAAGAACCATCCGACCTGGGGCGTTCAATTTCATCCCGAATCGATCATGACCGCGTGCGGCATGCAGCTTCTCAAGAATTTCCTCGGTCTTTCGCGATGATGCCGAAGGGACCTTTTTTCGATGCGCTGAAATTTACCAAGGGTCTGAGCAAACTCCTTCTTGGAAAAGATCTCACGGTCTCTGAATCGAAGCGGATATTCGAAATGCTTTTCGCGGGCTTCTTACCGCTCTCGAAAGCCAAGGCGTTCCTGCTCCTGCTCTCTCAAAAAGGGGAAACTCCTGCCGAGTTTCTAGGATGTCTCCGGGCACTACGGAGATTCGAAAAGACTTCCGGACCCAGGATCGCGGGGCTGATGGACACCTGCGGGACGGGCGGAGACGGCCGCCGGACGCTCAACATTTCGACGCTTGCCGCACTGGTCCTTGCCGGAGCCGGTGTGAGGATCGCCAAGCACGGTAATCGCGCGATCTCGTCACGATCGGGAAGTTCGGACCTGATGGAATCGTTTGGCGTTAGGCTTTCGGCGACGCAAGCCAAAATGGTCCAAGCGATCCGTTCCGGCGGGATCGGGTATTTTCACGCGCCTTTTTATCATCCGGTCTTTGCCGCGATGCAGCCGCTTCGTCAGAGCTTGAAACGCCGGACCATTCTCAATCTTCTTGGACCGCTCGTCAATCCGTTGCGTCTCGATCATCAGCTGGTCGGTGTTTCCTCCAGATGTCTTTTACCGCTCTACGCCAAGGTTCTTTCGCAGCTTGGGCGAAAAACTGCGCTGGTCTGCCACGCGATCGACGGGATGGACGAGATTTCGACTTCAAAACCCACCCAGGTAGCCTGGGTGACTCCGGGAAAAGTTCGTTACGGAATGCTTCGTCCGGAAACGTTCGGGCTTCAAAAAGCGGCCGCTAAAGATTTGACCATAGACTCGGTCAAGAAAAGCAGAGAAATAGCCGAAAAAATTTTAACCGGTCGTGAACGAGGCCCTGCACGGGATTTGGTCGTACTGAATGCCGCCTACGGACTGGTGCTTTGCGATAAAGCCGCCCACGTCCGCGAAGGCATCCGGCTGGCAGAGCAGGCGATTGATTCGGGCCGTGCCTTGGCCTCACTGAACAAATTGAGAAGGTTATCTCGCTGATATGATTCTTAATGACATTATTCTTCAAAAACGGAAGGACTTGGAAGAGTTCAAACAACGCATGCCGCTTGCCCGGCTTCAGCGTATCGTCGAAAAGACCGAACGGCCCAAACCCCGTTCGTTCAAGCATGCCGTTTCTTCCGCCCGGGACCTGAATATCATCGCCGAGCTCAAAAAAACCTCGCCGTCCGAAGGCGTTCTTCGGGAAGATTTTCAGCCTCTCCGGATCGCGACACTCTACGAATATGCCGGGGCCTGCGCCATCTCGATCCTCACCGAGCCTCATTTTTTTAAGGGCCGGACCAGTTATCTGAAGACCGTCCGGCAGGTCACTAAACTTCCGCTTCTAAGAAAAGATTTTATTTTTGAACCGTATCAGGTCTACGAAACCGCGCTGCTCGACGCGGACGCGTTCCTCCTGATCGCTTCGCTTCTGAGCGAGACGGAATTGAAGGATCTTATCGCCCTGGGCCGTAAGCTCAAGATGGATGCGCTGGTGGAGGTCCATTCCGACGCGGAGTTAAAAAAAGCTGTGGATGCCGGCGCCTCAATCCTCGGGATCAATAACCGCGACCTGAAAACGCTCACGGTTGATCCGGAGAATGCGAAGCGGCTGATCCCGCACGTTCCGAAGGGGATCCCGGTTGTGGTGGAAAGCGGGCTTAAGACGCACGAAGAGCTGATGACCTACAAAAGCATCGGGGCGAGCGCTTTTCTGATCGGCTCCACGCTGATGAAATCCCGGGACATTGCCGGAACTTTGGCAAAGCTTCTTGGGAAAAAAGAAGCGCTTGTCACGGAGAATCCCGAATGACGCGCGTCAAGATCTGCGGCAACACCGATTACGAGGGCGCCCGCCGCGCGGTCGATCTCGGCGCGGATTATCTCGGTTTTATCTTTGTGCCGACCTCCAAACGATGCGTCACCGCGGATCAGGCGTCGGCGATCCTTGCGAAACTTCCGGATTTCCGGAATATTGTCGGGGTGTTTTGTAATCAGCCCAAAAAGGATGTTGAATCCGTCGCCGAACGTCTCGGGCTGAAGTACCTCCAATTTCACGGTGAGGAGACGGCCCTTTATTGCCGGTCCTTCATGGACAAAGGCTACGAGGTCATCAAAACTTTCCACGTGAAAGACGCCATGAGCTTGAAGCGCCTTGATGAATACAACGTCAGCGCTTTTCTTTTTGACACCTACTCCCAGACCGAACGGGGCGGCTCCGGTATTCCGTTTGACTGGAGCGTGATCGAAGATCGCGCGTACGTGCACGACAAGCTTTTTCTTGCCGGGGGGCTCAATGCCGCGAATGTCGGGGCGGCTATCGAACAGGTGCGGCCTTTCGCGGTCGATGTGGCAAGCGGGGTGGAGTCCTCTCCCGGTGTCAAGGACCCCGATCTTTTGAAGAGATTTATTGAAAATGTCCGCCATGTCCGGTCGGGTTATGAACGAAAAAATTGATTTCTTTCAGAAATTGAAAGCACGACTTCCTCACGTTGAGAAAGATTCCCTGTATCAGCGGCTCGTCGATTCCGCACAAGAGAACCGTTTGCTTGAGGAGGTCCTCGAGAACCTTGAGGAAGGGGTGATCCTGACCGACCGCAAGGGAATGCCGTTCTTCGTTAACCGGAAAGCCGAAGTGTGGCTTGGTGTCCGCGCAGGAAAGAAAAAATCGCTTTGGGAATATGCGGATGACCCGGCCATGGCGGGGTTCCTGAAAGAACATCTCGGCAGCGCGGAAGTTCGCGTCGTCAATGATTTCAAGCTTTTGACGCCCCGTGAAATGCAACTGCGGATCGCAATCCTGCCCTGTGAACAGGAAACGCGTAAAACTTTTGCGGTATTTCTTCTCGATATCACCAGCCGTACGGAACAGGAATTCGAAACGGCGCTTCTTTCCCGGATGGAAAGCCTTATCCGGCTCGCCGGAGGGATCGCTCATGAGATAGGGAACCCGCTGAACGCCATCACAATCCATCTGGAGCTTCTTAAAAAACGGCTCGGGGGGATTTCTTCCGGGAAGCGTAAGGAGATCGAGGACTCCTTGACCGACATTCAGAGCGAAACCAAACGTCTTGACCGGATCATCCGGAATTTCCTGAAGGCCACGCGGAAGCCGCCGCTCCGTTTTCGGCTGAACGATCTTAATGACACGGTCGCAGAGGCGCTGGATTTTATGAGGCCGCAACTTGATGCGGGAAAGATCCGCATCAAGTTTTCCCGGGCCACCGACATTCCGCCATTCTTGATGGATCGCGAGCGGCTTTATTATGCGTTCATGAATCTTCTGAAGAACGCGCTCGAAGCTATGCCCCAGGGCGGGGTGCTTAAGGTTTCGGTCGGCCAGCAGGACCGTTGCGCCGTGGTTACGATAGTGGATTCCGGTTGCGGGATCGCCGACGAGGACCTTCCGCATATTTTCGACATTTATTACACGACCAAGGCGGAGGGGGCCGGTTTGGGACTCATGATGGTTTATGATTCGATCGCAGAGCATGGCGGCAAGATCGATGTCAGTAGCAAGGCCGGAAAAGGCACCACGTTCAAGATCCTTTTGCCGATCAGGGAACCGCAGCTACAGCTCCCTGATTACGGAGGATCCCGAGGAGGCTGATCTATGTTCGAAAGCATTCTGCTAGTTGAAGACGACGCAAATTCCAGAAAAGGTTTGACGCAGTTCCTGCAGGGACTAGATTACGACGTTTTTACGGCCGCGAACGGGAAAGAAGCGCTCGATCTGTTCGCCAGGGAAAAGCCCGATCTCGTGATCTCGGACATCCGCATGCCCGAGATGGACGGCGTGACGCTCCTGGAAAAGATCCGCGCGGAAAAACCTTCCGCGAAGGTCATCCTGTTGACGGCTTACGGTTCGGTCGAAGACGCGGTCAAGGCCATGAAAAAAGGCGCATTCTATTATCTGACCAAACCGGTCAATCTTGACGAACTGGAATTTCTCGTCAAAAAAGCCTTCAGCAGCTACCGCATCGAGGAAGAAAACAAAGAGCTTAAGCAGGAGCTTTTCAGCGAACGCTATTATCAAGGGCAAATGATCGCGGAATCCGGAGCCATGAAAGAACTGCTCGCGACCGTGGACAAGATCGCGGCATCGAATGCCTCGGTCCTGATCGAAGGGGAAAGCGGGACCGGCAAGGAGCTCGTCGCAAGACGTATCCACGAACTTAGCCCGCGGAAGCAGCATCCGTTTGTGGCGGTTCACTGCGCGGCATTGACGGATACCCTTTTGAGCAGCGAACTTTTTGGGCACGAAAAAGGCTCGTTTACCGGCGCTATGGAACGCAAGCAGGGGCGGTTCGAACGAGCTGACCGCGGAAGTCTTTTTCTGGATGAGATCGGGGAGATATCGAAAGACACCCAGGTCAAACTTTTGCGCGTTCTTCAAGAAGGGGAATTTGAACGTGTTGGCGGAACCAAAACGATCAAGGTGGATGTTCGGTTGATCGCCGCGACGAACAAGACTCTTTTGGAAGAAGTTCAGGCGCAGCGTTTCCGCGAGGACCTTTACTACCGGATCAATGTGATCTATCTGAAGGTTCCGCCGCTTCGTGAGAGAAAAGAAGACATTCCTCCGCTAGTGAACTCTTTTATCAAACAATTCGCCCAGGCCAACGGCAAGAAGATTTCGGGGATCGACAAAAACGCTCTTGAGGCCTTGATCCGCTACGACTGGCCTGGAAATATTCGCGAACTCAAAAATATCGTCGAACGGATGATCGTTCTGAGTTCCGGCGAAAGGCTGACGCTTGATCAGGTTCCGGAGGATCTGCGTGGCGAGAAATCCGCCCCGCCTTTGCCCCGTCATCCGGGTGGGGTGAGCCGCATTACGGACGTCGAAAAAGAGCTCATCCAAAACGCCCTCAAGCAGACGAAGGGGAATAAATCTTTGGCCGCCGAGAAACTCGGTATTTCCCGTCGAACTTTGTATCGGAAACTAGAAGAATATAAACTTTCCTGAACGGGACAGTTCGGCACAGTAATATGCGCCGTTTTGTCTCATTCCTTGACGACTCAATACGGTCACAGAAAATGCATAGCCATAACCTTTTTGTTTGTAGGGAGTTACAATGTAAGTTTTTTTCGTATCCTGGCATGATAATTGATCCTTAGAGAGTGTAAGTATCGAACTCAACCGATTAGAAAAGGAGATAAGGTTATGGCGAAAATTCTTGGAATTGATCTCGGAACCACCAATTCATGCATGGCGATCATCGAGGGCTCAGACCCGAAAGTGATTGAGAACAAGGAGGGCAACCGGACAACACCGTCCATCGTTGCCTTTACGAAGAACGGGGACCAACTGGTCGGCCAGACCGCGAAACGTCAGGCCGTCACGAACTCCGAGAACACTATTTTTAGCGCCAAGCGTTTTATCGGTCGCCGGGTCGATGAAACCTCTCAGGAGATTCAGCTTGTTCCGTTCAAGGTCAAACCGGGCAAGCATAGTGAGGCGGTCTTTTACATCCCGCAGGAAAAACGGGACTACACGCCGCCGGAGATCTCCGCCAAGGTACTCCAAAAACTCAAAGCTGACGCCGAAACCTATCTCGGAGAGAAGATCACTCAAGCCGTTATTACCGTCCCGGCTTATTTTAACGATTCCCAGCGCCAAGCGACGAAGGATGCCGGTCAGATTGCGGGACTTGAAGTGCTCCGCATCATCAACGAGCCGACGGCCGCGGCGCTTGCCTACGGACTCGACAAGAAAAAGGACGAGACCATCGCGGTCTATGACCTCGGCGGCGGTACGTTCGATATTTCCGTTCTCGAGATCGGGGAAGGTGTTTTTGAAGTGAAAGCTACCAACGGTGACACGCACCTCGGCGGCGACGATTTTGACCAGCGCATTATCAACTGGCTCGTGACCGAGTTTAAAAAGACCGAAGGGGTTGATCTCAGTAAGGACAAGATGGCCATTCAGCGGCTGAAGGAAGCCGCCGAAAAAGCGAAGTGCGAGCTTTCAACGGCGCAGAGCACGGAGATCAACCTTCCGTTCGTGACGGCGGATGCCTCCGGACCGAAACATCTTCTCTTAACGCTCACGCGCGCCAAACTCGAGCAGCTCGTCGAAGATTTGATCCAGAGAACGGTCGGGCCGTGCATGCAGGCCATGAAGGACGCCGGCGTGAAGCCTGAGGACATCGATGAGGTGATCATGGTGGGCGGTATGACCCGCATGCCTGCGGTGGTTCAAAAAGCCAAGGATCTTTTTAAGAAGATCCCGCATCAGGGCGTGAATCCGGACGAAGTGGTGGCTATTGGGGCGGCAATCCAGGGCGGCGTACTGAAGGGGGACGTCAAAGACATCCTCCTTCTCGACGTTACGCCTCTGTCCCTCGGGATCGAGACGCTGGGCGGTGTGATGACGAAACTGATCGAGCGCAACACGACCATCCCCACCCGGAAATCCGAGATCTTCTCGACCGCCGCGGACAACCAGACCGCCGTGACCGTCAAGGTCCTCCAGGGGGAACGCGAAATGGCGGCCAATAACCGCGTTCTCGGGCTCTTCAACCTTGAAGGGATTCCGCCCGCGCCGCGCGGTGTGCCGCAGATCGAAGTCTCCTTTGACATTGATGCGAACGGCATCGTTCACGTGTCCGCCAAGGACCTTGGTACCGGCAAGGAACAGAAGATCCGGATCGAATCTTCGTCCGGCCTTTCCAAGGAAGAGGTGGAGAAGCTCGTAAAAGAAGGCCAGGCCAACGCGGAAGAAGACAAGAAAAAACATGAGGTCATTACCGCACGTAACCAGCTCGACAATCTCATCTACGCGACTGAAAAAACGCTCAAGGAACACGGTGACAAAGTCTCGGAAGACGAGAAGAAAAAAGTCGAGGAGGCCCTGAAAGACGCTAAGGCCGCTTTGACGAGTGAATCCAAGGAAGAACTTGACGCCGCGGCCCAGAAGCTTGGCACGGCCTCCCACACGATCGCTCAGAAGATGTATGAGGAAGCTGCCAAGAAAGCGGGGAACAAAAGCGGTGCTCAGTCCGAGGCCGGGCCGGGTAAGAAAGACGACGGCGTCGTGGACGCGGATTATGAAGTCGTCGATGACGAAGAAAAGAAGAAGAAAAAAGAGTAATGCAGGACTGTAAAAACCCGGGGGCGTTGGTGCAAAGCCGACGTCCCCGGCTTTTTTGTAGCGTTTCAAAGGAGTCCGAGAAGGTGATGCGTAGGATTTTCGCCCGGAGTTTCTTGTTTGTTACGGTGTTTTATGTTTGGGCTTTCATGCCTCTTGGTTTTGCGGCTCCCAGCGTCAGGATCGAGCCGCCTCCTTCCAAAGTTGAGAAAGGCCGACTTTTTACATTCCGGATCTATTGCGAATGGCCCCAATCGGATGGCGAATTCGAAATCGTCCCTCCGTACCCCGCTTTCGAGAATCTCGAACTCGTCGGGCATCGAGAATCCCAGGAAACGGTCCCCTCGGAAAGCGGGCCTTGGGTGCGGTATATTTTTACCTATGAATTTAAAGGATCAGAACCGGGGGAGGGGAGGATTCCCTCTCTAGAAATACGCTATCGCCGACCGGGACAGCAGGATTGGTCGACGCTTCCCGTTTTACCACAAAAAGTCGCTATAACGCGTCTTTTCCCTAGGGGGCTTCTCTTGAGCCTTGCGGCCCTCTTAGGGGTTCTGGGGGCCATTTTTGCCGCTTCCCAGGGGGTTAAAAGATGGTTTTCGGAACGCAAGGCTACCCGAGAAAGGCTTCCCAAGGATCCCCGCCAGGATGTGTATGCGGAAGCAGAAAATTCGATCGTTTCATTCCAGGATGCCGGCACGCGAGAAAAACTCCTCCACTGGTCGGCCCAGTTACGGCGGGTCGTAGCGACGTGCTATGGTATTCCAGTGACGGCAACGACGGAAACCGAAATTCTTAAAGAACTTCGTCTCCGGGAGCTTTCTTCCGGTGATTTTCGCGAAATAGAGAGCCTTTTTGACCTTATTACGAAGCTGAAATTTTCGGGGGACAGGATTACGCTCCCGCAGATCGAGGACCTCAAAAAGACGCTCTTGCAATATGTCCGCGGCAAGATTATCATTGAAAATCCTGTTCGCTGATCATTTTTTTTTCGGTTACCGGAGCCATTTGCAGGGGATATTCATGATGTTTTTTCGAAAAATATTTTTCTTTCTGATAACAATTCTCACTCTTTCCTTTGCGGCCCCCTTCGCGTTGGCAGCCCCTTCGCTGGTCTATACGGATGTCACCAAAAGGGTTTATGCCCGCCAAAAGATGACGCTGACCCTGGTCATCGAATGGCCCGTTTCAGACGGGGAACTTCAGTTCAAGGTCCCGGAAGAAAGTCTGAAACTAAACAATCTGAAATTTGAAGTCCTTACCCGAACCCAGGACGGTGATCCGAAAACGTCTCAGCTGACCCTGGTCTATGAACTCCTCCCTCTGGAAGTCGGTCCCGGAAAGATCCAGAGTTTCAACCTCCGGTACAAGAATCCGAGCGCCATCAACTGGAAAACCTTTCTGATCCCGGAATTTAACGTCGATGTTAAACCCGCTTTCCCCTGGGGGACGATCCTGTTTTTTCTTTTTGTCCTGACCGCGATCATCCTGCCGGCGTCGATCTGGTTGATACATATGCGCAAAAAAGAGCAGTTGCTTCGTGCAAGGTTCCTGGCGGATCCCCGGCAGCAGGTCTATGACAGTGCCGCAAAAGATGTGGACGGTTTTGTCAGCGGCTTTGACGAGGCTTTTCTCAATAAACGACTTGCAATGTGGACGGAGGCGCTGAAAAAAGTGGCCATGACCCGCTACGGCGTTCCCGTGCGTCCTGCGACCGCGGCCGAGATTCTCAGAGAACTGGAATCCCGCGGGGTCGGGGTGGCCGAACTTAACGAGATCACGGATCTTTTTAATAGGATCAGCCGCATCAAATTTTCGACGGAAGCTTCGACCGGCAAGGAGGTCGAGGAGACCCAGCAGGAAATTCTTAAGTATATCCGGAGCCTGCTCATTACCGAAAATCCGCAACTGCAGTAATTCAAAAAATCCGCTTTCATCAACAAAGGAGAACGTTATGGATAGTTCGATCCAGGAAGTGAATGCAAAGATCCGGGACGCAAGTTCCGCCCTCAAAGATCTCACCCGAGAGATCGGCAAGATCATCGTCGGCCAGCAATACCTGATCGACAGGCTCCTGATGGCCCTGCTGGCTGATGGCCACATTCTCATCGAAGGCGTTCCAGGTCTTGCCAAAACACTTTCGGTTCGGACGCTTGCCCAGGCCGTTTCGGCCCAATTCCAGCGGATCCAGTTCACGCCGGATCTTCTGCCGGCAGACGTGGTCGGGACTCTGGTTTACAATCCGAAGGACGGCCATTTCGCGACCAAGAAAGGTCCCATTTTTTCCAACATCATCCTCGCTGACGAGATCAACCGTGCGCCGTCCAAGGTCCAGAGCGCGCTTCTCGAGGCCATGCAGGAACGTCAGGTCACGATCGGCTCCGAAACGTTCGAGCTTCCCGTTCCGTTCCTGGTGCTGGCGACCCAGAACCCGATCGAACAGGAAGGAACGTACCCGCTTCCTGAAGCCCAGGTCGATCGTTTTATGCTCAAGCTGGTCGTGAGCTACCCCAATAAAAAGGAGGAGAAAGAGATCCTTCAGCGCATGGCAATCGGCAAGCCCATTACGGTCAATCCCGTGATCGATCTCAAGAAGATCGCCGAACTCCGCCGCCTCATGCACGAAATCTATATCGACGAGAAAGTGAAGGATTACATCCTCGACCTCGTTTTCGCGACCCGAACGCCCGAGGAGTACAAGCTGGCGGATCTGAAACCGCTGATCTCCTACGGAGCTTCGCCTCGCGCAAGCATCATGCTTACGCTGGCGGGCAAGGCCCATGCCTTTTTGCAAGGCCGCGGCTACGTGACCCCCGATGACATCAAGCAGATCGGCATGGACGTTCTGCGCCACCGCGTCCTCATCACGTACGAGGCTGAGGCCGAAGACATGACCTCGGAACACATTGTGAAAAAGATCTTTGACCAGGTGGAAGTGCCTTAAAAAAACGAAGGCCGCACCCTAAAAGACCGACCTACGGCGGAGACCTCCAGGGAATGATCCCAGCAGCACTTCTTAGAAAAGTCCGGAAGATCGAGATCCACACAAACCGCCTCGTTAACGATTTGTTCGGTGGGGAGTACGAGTCCGTCTTTAAGGGGCAGGGGATCGAGTTCGCCGACGTCCGGGAATATGTCCCCGGGGATGACATCCGGACCATCGACTGGAACGTCACGGCGCGGTCGCAGCACCCCTTCGTAAAGAAATTCGTTGAAACACGCGAGCTTACCGTCATTTTTGCGGTCGATATGTCCGGATCCCAGTATTTTGGTTCGACGGACAAACTCAAGTCGGAGATCGCCGCCGAGATCACGGCCATCCTCGCGTTTTCTGCCGTCAAGAATAACGACAAGACCGGCCTTTTGATCAGCACGGATTCCGTCGAAAAATTCGTTCCCGTCAAAAAAGGAAGGAATCACGCCTTGCGTGTTATCCGGGAGATCCTCGGGTATCAGCCCCGCAAACGGAAGACTCGTCTCACAAGCGCCCTTGAATATCTTTCGCGGGTCCTCACGCGCACGGCGGTGATCTTTCTTGTCTCGGATTTTCTGGATGAAGGGTACGAAAAAGCCCTGAAGATCCTGAGCCGCAAGCACGACGTGGTCGCGATCCATCTGCAGGACCCGCTCGAACAAGCGCTTCCGCCGGTGGGCCTCCTCGAACTTGCAGACCGCGAAACAAATGAGACGATCCTCGTCGACACATCCTCGCCCGCATTCCGGAAACGCTTTGCGGAGCGTGCAACCGCCCGTCAGAACAACCTGGAAAAACTTTTCAAGCGCCTCCAGATCGACCGGATCCATATTCCCGCGAATGCTTCCTACATTGACCCGCTCTTCAAATTTTTCAAGCAACGGGAACGACAATGAGAAAGTCTTCCGTTTTGGGGTTCATGGTCCTGCTCGCGATCACCGTCACCGCTACAGGCGCGGGTTTTGCCGCCGACAAGAAAAATCCCGTTGCTGACGATATTCGCGTCAAAGCCGAGGTCGACAAAGGGTTCCTCACGATCGGCGATCTAGTCACATACATCGTCACGATCGAGCACGGTCCCGATATCCGGATCCTTTCGAGCATTCCTGCGCCGGAATCCGATATTCTGGAGATCAAAAAAGTCGAGGACCTGCGAAAAAAGGAAAAGAAAAAGATCGTCGAAGGTCGCAAATTCGTCCTGACAACCTTCCGCCTTGGCGAATTCGTGCTCGACCCCGTCACCGTCCGTTATCAGCAGGACGGGCAGCCGGAAAAGACGATTACGACCAATAAGCTTTATCTGACCGTTAAAAGCGTGGCAGGGGAGGCCCCTCAGGAGGACATCCGGGACGTCAAGTCAGTGGTCCCTTTTGCCTTGCGTCTCAGAAAGCTTTTTTGGGTCCTCGGGATCCTTTTGGCCGTTCTCGCGGGATTTTTGATCTATCGGCGATTCCTGAAGAAAAAAGCCGCGGCGGAGACCGAAACCTCGCCTCTGACGGCGGAAGAGGAGGCTTTGCGGCAACTGACGGAACTTTTCGAGTCGGACCTGATCAAACGCGGTCTCATTAAAATGTATTACCTCCGGCTTTCCGAAATTCTTCGTGTTTATTTTGAAAGACGCTACAAGATCCTCGCCGTGGAATCGACCACGATCGAGACGTTGCGGGCGCTCCGGACGCTCCGGCTCGAATCCGGTCTCTATCAGAAGATCCAGGCGACGCTGGAGGCGGCGGATCTTGCCAAGTTCGCGAAATGGGTTCCCACAGCTCCCGAAGTGATGCGGCTCAGCAAAAACTCCGAAGAGATCATCAAAGAGTCCGTGCCGGTCCTTTCCAATACGCTTGCGGCGGGAGGTCCGTCATGATGTTCCGCCATCCCGCGTTCTTCCTGCTGCTCCTGCTGCTGCCGCTTGTGCTGATGCTCTCCCGTAAACGAGGAAAGCTTGAGCTTGCATTCCCGTCGTTCGATTTCCTTAAAGATCGGCCCGTCACGTTCCGGATGTTTCTTTTCCGGGTGCTTCCTTATCTGCGGATGGCCGTATTTGTGCTCGTGATCTTTGCGCTGGCACGGCCCTCCAACGTTTCGAGCGACCGGGAATATCAAACGCGCGGCGTGGACATCATGATCGCGCTCGACATATCAGGGTCCATGCTTGCCGAAGATTTTCAGCCGGAGAACCGTGTGTACGTCGCGAAGCAGGAGGCCATTAAATTCATCAAAGGCCGCGAAAACGACCGGATCGGGCTTGTGGTATTCTCGAAGAAGGCGTTCACGCAGTGCCCGCTGACACTCGACTACCGGATCCTGACGGAATTGCTTTCCGAGATCCGCGTCGGGATGATCGCAGACGGCACCGCGATCGGCATGGGTATCGCCACCGCCGTGAACCGTCTCCGCGACAGCGATGCCAAGAGCAAGGTGATCATTCTGATCACCGACGGTGAGAACAATGCCGGCAACATCGACCCGATCACCGCCGCGGAACTTGCCAAAAGCTTTGGGATCAAGGTCTACACGATCGGCGTCGGAAAGGGCGGTATGGTCCCGTTCCCCGTCGACGATCCTCTGTTCGGAAAACGCTATGTTCAGGCCAATGTCGAGATCGACGAAACCACGCTCAAGCGCATCGCCGACATCACGGGCGGGCTTTTCTTCCGCGCCCGCGATCCGGAAGCGCTTTCTGAGATCTATGAAAAGATCAACCAGCTTGAAAAAAGCGAGGTGAAGGTCAAGGAATACAAAAGCTACAACGAGCTCTTTGCGTTCTTTCTGATCCCCGCGTTGATGCTGCTCGTGCTGGACGTGTTTTTGCGGCAAACCGTGCTCCTGAAGGTGCCCTGATGGTTATTTTAATTTTCTCGAGAGTCCATCAGGACAGCGCTGACTTCTCGATATTTTCTTTGATGGAAAGTCAGGTGCCCTGATGCAATTCTTTAAACCGGAATTCTTTTTTTATCTTTGGCTGGTTCCTGCGGTGTTCGCGATCTATGTCCTGTCGCGAAAACTCTGGCATAAGAAGCTGGGGACCCTTATCCGTGACAAGGCCCTTCTTTCAAAGCTGATCGAAGGCTACCGCCGCGCCGAATGGCTCACGCGCTCTGTCCTGATCACGCTCGCCGTTTTTTTGATGGTGCTTTCGCTGGCCCGGCCGCAATGGGGCGACGAGAAACGGAACATCCAGCGCAAGGGCGTGGATATGGTCTTCCTCGTTGACGCATCGCTCAGCATGTTGGCCGAGGATATCAAGCCGAACCGCCTTGAAAAGGCCAAGTTCGAGATCGATACATTTACAAAAAATCTCGGCGGAGACCGGATCGGTATGGTGACTTTTGCGGGAAGCGGATTTCTCCAAAGCCCTCTAACGCTGGATCATTCGGCGTTCCTGCTCTTTCTTGATGCTGTGCAGGTCGGGTTTCTCCCGGACCCCGGAACTTCGCTGGCGCAGGCGATCCATCTGGCGATCAAGGCGTTCCCTCAAAAAGAGCTCAAATACAAGGCTATCGTCCTTTTTACGGACGGGGAAGATCATGACGGCGGGATCGAAAAAGCCCTCGAAGAGGCCAAACAGGCCGGGGTCCGCATCTATACGATCGGGATGGGAAGTCCGGAAGGGGAGCCCATCCCTCTCAAGGACCAGAAAGGTCAACGCACAGGCTTCAAGAAGGACCGGGGCGGGCAGATGGTGCTCACCAAGCTCAACCAGCCGCTTCTAGAAAAGATCGCGAAAGAGACCGGCGGACTTTATTTGCGCGCAACTCCGGGAGAAAAAGAAGTCGAGATCGTCATCCGCCACCTGAAAAGTTGGGGCGAACAAAAATTCGAGGAAAAAACGGTCGTCGAACGTGAGGATCAGTACCAGGTTTTTCTCGTGCTCGCATTCCTCTTATTGATCGCGGAAATGCTCTTGCGGCGCCGCGACCGGCGGAAAACGCCGCAGATCTTGGCGTGTTTCGCGGCCTTTTTGCTTTTTTCGGGATTCCTGGGAACCTCGCAGGATGCCGTCAAGAAAGGAAATGAGAGCTTTCGCGATAAGCGCTACCAGTCGGCGATCGAGTCTTACCGGAAAGTTCAGGTCAAGAATCCGGACGCCCCGGAGGTCCTCTACGACCTTGGCACGGCACTGTACAAAACCGACTCGTTCCAGGAGTCTGCGAAGGACCTCGAGGACGCCGCAAAAAAGGCGGGGGAGCCGGCCCTTAAGGCCAAAGCCCTTTATAACCACGGGAATGCCCTTTACCGGCTGGGAGATTTCGAAAAAGCCATCGACGCCTACAAGAAGGCTCTCGAGATCGATCCTGCGGACAAGGACGCCAAATACAATCTCGAGTTTCTCCAAAAAAAGAAAAACGATATGGAGAAGAAAGACCAGCAGCGCAAAAACGACAAGCAGGACAAGAACAAGGAACAGCAGCAAGACCAGCAGAATCAGCAAGACAAGCAGGACAAGGGCCAGCAAAAACAGGATCAGAAGAACCAGGGTCAGGGACAACAGGATCAGAAGCAAAGCTCGCAGCAGGATCAACAACAAAAAGACCAGCAACAGCAGAATCAGCAAAACCAACAGCAGCAACAGAATCAACCCAAAGATCAGCAGGACCAGCAACAGCAGAAGCAGCAACAGGATCAGAATCAACAACAAGAATCTCAGAAGCAAGAAGATCAGAACAAACAGGATTCGGGTCAACAGCAGGACCCGCAAAAAAAAGAAGAACAGGACCGCCAGTCCCAGCAAGAGCGTGAACAGCAGCAAAAGGAGCAGGAAGAGCGCGATCGTCAAGAACAGGAACGTCTTCAGCAGGAAAAACAAAAAGACGAGCAGGAAAAGAAGCAAGGCCAGGCCAAACAGCCGCTTCAGGGCCAGATGAGCATGGAGAACGCCCTGAACCTTCTTGACGCGCTCAAGGAGTCCGAAAAAGAGCTCCAGGATCTCCGCCGCCCGCCGGTCGACAAGAATCCGCCGTCGGTCGATAAAGACTGGTAAAGCAGCGCCGAAACGGTCACCGTGATTGGAATTTTTATAAAACGTAAAGATACCGGAGGAAGCTCTCATGAGTCTCATTGAACAGATCGAAAAGGATGTTGTTTTAGCCATGAAAGCCAAGGATGGGGTTAAGGTTTCGACGCTCAGAATGCTCAAAAGCGCGCTTGGGAACTATTTGATCCAGGCCAAAAAGGATAAGGCTGAGGATTCCGAGGTGTTGGGGCTCATTGCGAAGCAGGCCAAACAACGCCGGGAAAGCATTGAAAGCTTCGAGAAGGCCGGCCGCAAGGATTTGGTTGAGAAAGAAAAGACAGAATTAGCCGTTCTGGAATCCTATCTTCCTAAGCAATTGACGGACGAGGAGCTCCTTGTCGAGGTTCGCAAGGCGATAGCCTTAAACGGCGCTGTCAGCGCGGCCGACATGGGGAAGCTTATGAAGGTTTTGATGCCCGCCATTCAAGGGAAAGCGGATGGCCGGCGCGTTCAGACCGCCGTTAAATCTATCCTAAAATAGCCTGGTTTTGCCTTACCGCAGGTGTGTTGGGTTACCCTATAGGCTAGTTTACATAACGTACATTATAGGACGTGCGAAATCGGGAGAAGCGACTCGCTCCGCTAGTTTCCCAATACACTCCGGCAAGAGCTCTTTTCAAGAAGAGCCCCAAAAAGAACGAATTCAACCTATCTCGAGCAGCCCATACAATCAAGCTTCCACGCTTCCGCACTAGCCCCACCCGCAAGAAAGTGCATTTCAAAGGCACACATCTAACAACCATCGAAGATATCGCGCCCATAAGACTCAAGCGGTTTCTTGATTCAAAAGAAACGGATTATGAGCACCGGAGGACGGGAGATTTGTTGCGGGATAAAGCATGAGGAGTTATAAGTTATGACCCAAAACACCCTCGACAGAGCGATTCCCCTACCATAGGAGGAATAAAGCCCTTTTCGCAGAAATACGCCTACCAGAGGGGCTGTATTTGAAGCCTTTTAGAGATGTGCCAGAGCCTCAAATTTAATGCCCCAGCTGAACAACGCCGAGGGATGTCATATCTTTTTGAAGGGTTTGATGGGAGCCGCCACAGGCTTTGCGACGGGCTTTATGATCTTCGGGATAACCGGTATCGAAGGTATCGTTTTAACGATCATGGGTGACGCGGACCCCCCCGATACCACCCTCGGAGACACTTTTACCTGTTGGGCAAGATCGGCTTCTCGGACAAACTTTGCCGAAAATCTGTCTTTTTCGGCGGGAGGCTGAACGGCTTTGGTGCTGACGGAAGAACCAGTGCTTTTTCCGGGCGTGCGGCCCCAGAAAACGACCACCGCGACCAGGACGGCCACGACCAAACCGGCAATAACGACCCAGTATTTTTTATCCGCTAAAGTCTGCAAGGAAGCCTCCTTCAGGCTGAAAGGTTCAAGTTTTAAGAGGACTGTTTTAAATACGGCTGGATTCTAATGAATCTTAAGTCGATTTCAAAGAAGAAGTTGGCAAGCGACGGATCCTTAGGCCGATTGCTCGACCTGCTCGCGCGTAGCAAGATCGGTCGCAAGCTGACGCACGAACGTGTTCCCGAAATAAACCGGCATACTGAGGATCGCGAAGTCGGGATACTTCTCGAGTCGGGCCGTCGCGACATACGGGCGGAACATCTGCTCAAACCCGCTCTTGGCCGGATCACGGTCAACTCCCAATGCCGACATGAACTGCGTCAGCGTCATGACTTCTTCCTCTGTGCGCGTTCCGTCGTCAAGGCTCACGCCGGCACCTTTCCCGGCAAGCTCCACAAGCGCCGCATTCCACTTCGGATCATGGAACATGGCGGGATCGATCAAAACCGCAATATGCCCGAGCGAAACAAGGCCTTTGGCCGACTTGAGAAGATCTTCGGGAGTCGCAAAAGATTTCAAACCCTCGATCTTTCCGAATCTGCCGTCCGGACCTTTCACGACCCAGACCTGCGACTGCAGGCGGTTAAGGAGCGCGTCAAAGATCTCGGCACGATTTCCTTTTCCGACCAGGATCTGGAGCGCGAGCTGCTGGATCTCATCGCGCCGCGCGCGGTCTACGTTCTTGAGGTTCCCTTGTGCCGCAGCCAAAAGCGCCTCGAGCATCTCGATCTGACCCTGCAGCTGACGCGCGTACTCCAGATCGACCGCTGCCGCCTGGATTTCCGCAAGAGCTTTTTTCATCGCCTCCACGGTAGCCAGATAAGCCCCGACCTCCGCCTGGGCATCGGCACGGGCAGGATCCGCGATAAATTCGGGCTTGATATGGGTGTAGTGGAAGTTCTCGTGAACCAGCGCGAACGCCATCTTGTAAAAAGCCCGAATCTTCTCCACAGCCGGGATCTCCGGATCCGTAAGGTCCGCGGCGTTAAGCACAGCCCTCCCGGTGTTTTCATCCAGAAGGCCGATGTTATTTTTAAGACGACGGTCTTGTTCAGGCGTGCTCAACGTATACGGCACCGTCACCGGCGCGCCGCTAAGCCGTTCGGCGAAGTCGTTCAGGCGCGTTTCATCCGCAGGAGAGCCTATTGCGGAGACCGGTTCGCCTTCTTTCAACTCAGCGCGCTGGGCTTCGCCTTCCGTTTTAACAGAGGGCTCGACCCCTTCGGTTGGCGCGGCAACCTCCACGCCGATTGATTTCAAATATTCAGGCAACCCGGCAACGGCACCCGCGTTTAACAGGAGAACCTGACGCGCGATACTGGTAACGACACCCCGCTTCCGCTCGGCGGTTGCGCCATCGGTCAAAAACTGTCCTACCATCGAAAACCGGCGGGGATCTTTACCGTCCAACACGATCCTCTCGAAGAACTTCCGCAGATCGCTGGTAGGCGTCTGTTCCTCCAAGCTCAGCCCTTTCGGAACGCTTGCGCTGACAAAGAGAGCGTAGTTTCGCACATCCTCGGCCGTCAAGTCTTTCAAGTCCGGAGCATTTCCGTGCATAATCGTTTTCAAGAATTCAGGCTTCGAAGCTACGATCGGCAAATTTTTGGAAACCGGCGCCGGGCTCTCGACAGCGGCTCCGGGGCGGCGTTCCGCGCGGTCCGTCTTGACCTTTTTCGCCATTTCCGCCGCGATCTTGGCTCTTTCTTCATCGGTCATGGCCTGGACCATCGACTCCCCGCGCCCGTTGATCACGAACTTGTCGATATCCTTATTCGCCGCGAGCGATCCCCAGCTGCGGAATTCGAACTGGGTCGGGTATTCATCGTCGAGGAACATCGTGAAATCTTTCCCGCGGGAAGCCAGATCAAACGCCGTCTTATCGATCTGGTTGAAAGAGCTCATCCCTTTGTTGTTTCGCATCATGAGCTGTATCGGGTCAATCGCCGTGGTCTTCCCGTCCACGGTATACGAGGAACCGTCCGGTTTCTTTTCGCCCTTCGCGATATCCACCACCGAGAACCTCAGGAGCCCGTACTCCGTATTGATATAAGCATAACCATTCCTCTGGAACGTTCCCTCGGGCGTCTTCCGGCTGATCTCATAAAGACCGTCATACTGGGCGAACTTGCCCGACGGCAGGACCTGCGCGCGACCGCCTTCATGAGTCGGGTGATTATGCAGTCCGAACGTCAGATCCCCGGAAACCGTCGCGGACGAATAACCCGTGCGGCGGGCGCCCAAAGCCGCGTACATCCGGTCCTCAGGATCCAGTTTACCGGCCTCCGACGCGGGCATGGAAAGCATGACCTCGAATTTCATTGTGGACTGTTCGAAAAGGCCCCCGGCGGTCGGATTCTCACGGTACCCGTAGATCGATTCCTTGTTCGAGATCTTTTTCGAGACGCAGCCGGCGACAAAAGCCTCGTGGTTGGATTGCTTCAGGTACCGGCTCTTCAGATACTCCCTCAGCGGCGGATTATTCGCCGACTGGAAGAGCATGGCGTCCCAGGCGCGGGCCGCGAGCGTCCGGTCAAGGCCCTCCTTGCGGTCCTCCGGGTCCATCCAATGCTCCATGACCTTGCTCATTTTCGTGAAGTTCGATACGCCGCCGTCCTGATCTTCCTTCGTGCTGTCGGAGCGGACGATCCGGTCGAGAACGTTCTTGATCGTCGCCCGGTCCGCGGTCTGGGCGATC
>Ga0116171_10001298_pt1 | contig 25070 bp, 18 predicted proteins | sample AD_JPNHW2_MetaG_FD_89798 | JGI IMG/M metagenome (GOLD analysis project Ga0116171, IMG submission 89798) | Active sludge microbial communities of municipal wastewater-treating anaerobic digesters from Japan - AD_JPNHW2_MetaG | ecosystem: Engineered > Bioreactor > Anaerobic > Digestate | place...
CCTGACCCCTCTGATAACCAGGATGTGATCAACAAACGCTTTACTCTGATCATTGACCGCTCGGGCAGTATGGGCGGCACAAAGATCGTGCAGGCTCGCAACGCGGCGACTTACATTGTCAATCATCTCAATCCGAATGATCTCTTTAACATCGTTTCTTTCGCTACCGATGTGTCAACTTTCCGCCCCGGGCATGTGGAATTCACCACGGAGAATAAGTTAGCAGCTCTAAGCTATATCTCCGGGTTAAATGCCTCGGGAGGTACAAACATCTCCGGTTCTTTCTCCACCGCAGTACCCCAGTTTGCCAATGCCAGCAGTGAAGAAGCTAACATCATCATCTTCTTCACTGATGGCGAAGCAACCGCCGGGATCACGAACTCAGCCCAGTTACGGGCTCATATCACAAACCTGATCAGCCAGATCGATGCGCCGATCAATCTCTTTAACTTCGGAATTGGTACCGATGCCAACGTCCAGCTCCTGACCCAGATGGCTGCGGACAATGGTGGTATCGCCCAGTTTCTTGGCAGCGATGAGCTTGAGGCAGCTATAACAGGGTTCTACAATATCATCGCCAATCCAGTTCTGATCCATCCAACGATCAGTTTCCAGGGTCCCGGAGAGATCACAGAGGTCTATCCCGATCCCCTGCCAAATCTCTATCTGGGTTCGCAAATGCTCGTAAGCGGCAGATATTCCTGGGGCGGCAACACCGTAATCGGCTTACATGGGCAAACCTATCAAAACCAGGTAACCTATGATTATACGGTACCATTTGCCGATTCTCTGGTCATCGCCCGCCAATTCCTGACCAAAATCTGGGCAAAGCTGAAGATCGAACATCTACTGGTGTTGTATTACAACTTCCCTGAGGATTCCGCGGAAGCACAGTCTTACCGTCAGCAGATCGTCGATGTGAGCATGGCTTATGGCGTGATCTCACCCTTCACCAGCTTCCAGGGCGGAAGCGGAGGTGGCGGAGGTGGTGGTGGCGGAGGCGGTACTGACATCGAAGATGATGTCGATGCCGGTCTTATCCCTGCACCGTATGTTTTAAAAGGTAATTTCCCAAATCCTTTTAACCCCGAGACCACGATCAGTTTCTCTGTGGCAAAGGATGTGGACAAACAAGTCAGGATCAAGATCTACAACCTGCGGGGACAAGTGATAAGGGTACTGGGATTGCGCGTTGATGCCAAAGGCGATTATGAGATCGTTTGGAATGGTAAGGATCAGCAAGGGGGCATCGCTCCCAGCGGAGTATATTTCTACGTTATCGATTTCGGTGATGCCCAGCTAACCGGGAAGATGACCCTGACCAAATAGTATAATCCCGACTCATTGCAGGATATTTAAACTGGGCGGATCTTCGTGATCCGCCCATTTGTTACTGCTCGACATCGCATCTGTTCAGATCAATTATATCCTACGTCGGATTTTATTCCTTGACATCCAGACTTTATCTGCTGAGCATGCCGCATGCTGAATCACGATTTAAAAAAGAGGTTCCATATGCAAAAAGCGTTAATTCTAATGTTTGTGATCACCTTTACCTTGGGGCTTAGCTCCTGTAATCTCTTCAACAATGACGACGATCCCGAGGTCTTTACCGGCGGTTCCGTCACGGAAGTGACATTTCTGGTTTCAAGCCCGCATAGCGTGACGCTGAACTGGGTCGAGGATTTCGCCGATGAGGATGGTTTCTATATCGACCGTCAGATCTGGGACGGTGGCTGGCAGGAATGGGAACGTAAGATATTGGTCGTCGGGCAGGATTTCCATACCGCGATCGATACCACTGCCATCATGGGATCATCATATCGTTACAAAGTGTATGCTTACAAAGGAAATGCCGAGTCGGACGAACAGCTATGGGATTACAATTTCTGGCTTCCCTATCCCCTGAATCCTGATTACGATTTTTCCTGGAGCAATCCCACCAGAATCCGTTTCTTCTGGTCAAATCAAGCGCCATGGGCAGACAGCATAGTCGTCGCCAAACAGCTCGAAGGTCAGGCTTGGGTTGGCCGTTATTCAGTACTTCCCGGTGCCGCGACAGAATATACCGATACGGACTATGACGTGACGCAGACCGCCACCTGGGGATTTACTGCCTATTACCAAAATCAAGTTTCTCAGCAATCACGGATCACTATGGTCGCGCCGTAAGTTCTTCTTCTGGCGTATCTTGATCCCCGTCTTATGGCGGGGATCTTCATTTTGTGCCCAGTTTTTTTCTAAGCATGGAGTTCAAAGCGCCGTAACTAGTCTTGGATCGATATCAAGTCTTGAAGGGCGATTTGGACTTCATGCGATCAGTTGCAACACCGTGCCGTAACATGCTGCCGGTGAACGTTTTGAAGTCCAAGGCGGCGCTAAGAAGAGTTATCAACGTAAAGAGTGTTTAGCCGCCTTGAACTCCAAACTCAGATCCGCTTTGAACCCCAAACTCAGATCCGCCTTGAGCTCAAAACTATGATCAGTATCCACTGCCTTGCGCTCCAAATGCTAACTAACTTTACCGCTTTGATTTCCGGCTATCACCTCTCTATCCTCTCTCTATCATCTTACGTCATGACATAAGATGATAGAGAGAGGATATCAGTAAGACACTCAGGAAATGAGGGGAAAGCGAAAGGGGAACAAAGGCGTCCCTGAAAGCCGTATCGGAGAGTCGCGCGCGCTCCGGTTTCGGAGGCTCCGGCTGTGTTCCCTATAGCAAAAGCCTCACTTTTACTTATACTATCAGAAAAGAGTTGACCGAAAATCCGCAATTAATAGATGTGGATAAACCCAATAACGGTATTATAGGGGATTTATAATGAAAACGACGCTAGTTTCCCGGTCCAGGATGAAGATCCTGCTTCTGCTTTTGGCAGTATCTGCGTTAGCGGCTTGCAGCGGACTCAAGGCTCAGCCGAATAATGACGATTTCGATCTGGTCAAGGGTTATCAACTGCCCGAAACTGCCGTGCCCTTGTCCGATGTTCAGGAAGTTGTCGTTCTGCCGCAAGGCGCGACTCAAGCCGATATGCGGGATGCTCCGAGATATATGAAATATGAGAACAAACTCTTTACCGGTACGACCTATGAGCGTTATGACAATGGGAAACTGGCAAGAGTTCAGAACTTTAAGGATGGTATCCTGGATGGACCCAGCTACGTCTGGTATCCTAACGGTGTTCCCCAAATGTACGTCAACTACAGGCACGGTCAATTGAACGGGCGTTTTCTGGGCTGGTATATGCATGGCGGGATCCTCTATGACATGGTGATCAACAATTCCGGCTATGCCGGCGACTTTATCGACGATGACCGCTCCATGGATTCAGGTGAAACTGAAGAAGGAGAAGGCGACGCAAGGGTTAATGAAGGTGACTAAGACAGCAAAAACCGCGAACATTCAGCTTGATTCCTTCATGACAATGAAGCACGAAGGGCGGAAGATCAGCATGATAACCGCCTATGATTATGCCATGGCGAAATGCGTGGCAAGTTCGAACGCGGATCTGATCCTCGTGGGTGATAGCCTGGGCATGGTCGTGCTCGGTTATGACAACACCCTGCAAGTGACGATCGAAGACATGGTCTATCACTCCGCTGCAGTTCGCCGTGGAGCGCCCAACTCATTTATGATCATAGATATGCCCTATATGAGCTATCACCTCGGTGCCAAACAGGCAAAGGAAAATGCCGCCAAACTTCTTGTCAGTGGAGCCGCGAATGCCGTCAAACTTGAGGGCGGAAGCGTTTCCAGAGTCGATGCCATCAAGGCGATCGTGGATTGCGAGATCCCCGTCTGCGCCCATATCGGGCTGACGCCTCAATCGGTCTTCAGGATAGGTGGCTACAAGGTGCAGGGAAAGACGGCAGCGGAGCATGAGGTTTTGCTGGCGGAAGCGCTGGCTGTCGAAGCAGCAGGAGCCTTTATGCTTGTTTTGGAAGGTATCCCGGAACTTCTGGGCAAGGAGATCACCGAACTGGTTAAGATACCCACGGTCGGAATAGGCGCGGGAAGATACACGGATGGTCAGGTGCTCGTCTGCAACGATCTTCTGGGCTATTCTGACATGCAACCGAAATTCGTGAAGCAATATGCCGGGCTGAACGCCGGGATCATCGACGCCATCGATCGCTATTCATGCGAGGTGAAAAGCGGAGAATTCCCCACCGCTGAATATGTATATTACCCAATATCAAAAGAATAAAGGATTTTACCATGAATGAGAGATATGAACAAAAAGAGACAATGAGCCCGGAAGAGAAATTCCATGCCATAGCTAATTTGAAGGACGCGCTCGAGGATAACTTCATCAGCCTAGGTCAGTTACTCTCGGAGATCAAGAGAGCCAAGCTTTATAGATTCAAGGGCTACGAAAAGTTCAAGGATTTCATCGAAGGTGAATATGCTTTGAGCGGATCTCTCGCCGGGAAGCTGGTGCAGAGCTTTGATTTCTTTATCGAAGAAATGGATATGGATGAAGCCACAGCCAAGGAGATCGGGCTGGATCGCCTTTCGATGGTGCGCCCCCTGATCGCCAAAGCCGAATGGAAAGAACGCGAAGAGTGGATCGAAAAAGCCGGCGCAATGCCGACCAAAGATCTGCGCGATCACATCAAAGAGATCAAGAAACAGGAAAAGAACGAAGACGTCGATCTGAAGACCGTCCTCGTCGATCAATATATGGAGAAAATGCTTACATGGTTTAATTGTTCAGGCAAGGAGCTTCAATTCAAGCTCGCTCTGTTCTTCCAGGATGCCGATCTTGAACACGTGAAAAAGGTCGTTAAAGAACGCCAGCGTCAGTTCGAGATCGAGCAGCACCAAACGAAGGAGTAACAATCAATGAAGCAAATGAAGATACTATGGGTGGATGACGAGATAGAACTCCTGAAGCCCTTCATCATGTTCCTCGAGGAACGCAATTACCTTGTTGACACCTGTAACAACGGTAGCGATGCCGTGGAGAAGGTCGTCGATAATAAATACGATCTGGTCATCATGGATGAAATGATGCCGGGCATGGATGGTCTCACGACCCTGCAGGAGATCAAACGGACTCACCCCTCGCTGCCTATCGTGATGGTCACCAAGAGCGAGGAGGAAGGTTTGATGAATAAAGCCATCGCCTCGCAGATCACCGACTATCTGATCAAGCCTATCAATCCGAGTCAGATCATAATGGCGATCAAGAAGATATTCCAGGCAGACGAGATACGCGCCAATCAGATCGGCGAGCAGTATTCCCAATACATCGCGCAATTGAACCAGAGGCTCTTTACTACGCCAAACTGGGAAGAATGGGCAGATATCTATCGCGAGATGGCGCAGTGGGAACTCAAGATCGATGAGGTCAACGACGAAGGACTGCGTCAGACGCACTTTCTGGAGAAGCGTAATTGTAATACTGAGTTCACGAACTACGTGGAGCGCAATTACAAGGAATGGCTCCGCACCGATGACCGTCCTAACCTCTCCTTTGACGTGATCTCGCAGTACATCGCACCGAACTTTGAAGAGCACGTGCCGATCTATTTCATCATCATAGACTGCATGCGGCTCGATCAGTATCTCTCGATCCAGCCGTTCATTCAGGAGCTCTTCGACGAAGAGCTGAACCTCTATTACTCGATCCTGCCGACGGCTACGCCGTACTCGCGCAATTCGATCTTCAGCGGTCTGCTCCCTATAGATATTGCCAAGCGGTTCCCGGAATACTGGGTGACCTCCAATGAACTGGACAACAGCAGAAACCGTAATGAACATCAGCTCCTGGACGAGCATATCACGGAACTTGGCTATAACCTCGATCCCAGCTCCAAGTACGTCAAGATCTTCAACATGGAAGAAGGCAACTTCGTTCTGCGTAAGATCGAGACCTGGAACAAGGAAAACCTGGTCATTCTGGTCTATAACTTCCTTGATCTGCTGGCACATCACCGTTCACGGGATCAGATACTTCAGGAGACCATCCCGCACGAGGAAGGACTGCGCGCCTTTACCAAGCACTGGTTCCTGCATTCCTCGCTCTACGAGGCGCTGAAGCTGATCGCCAAGCAGGACGCTATCGTGGTGATCACCACCGACCACGGCTCCATCAAGGTCAACCGTGCGACTCAGGTGATCGGAGACCGCGACACCTCCGTGACCGTCCGCTATAAAGAAGGCAAGAACCTTACCGCGAACGACCGTCATGCTCTCTTCGTGAAGAAGCCCGTCGAATACGGTCTGCCCACCAAGAGCATCGTGGACAACTTCATCTTTGCCAAGGATGACTATTACTTCGTCTATCCCAATAGCTACCATCAATACCAGAGGCAGTACAACGGCACCTTCCAGCACGGAGGAGTCTCCATGGAAGAGATGATCCTGCCGGTTGCCACCTGCCGTAGCAAAGGGACTAAGTAACGTCCCGGAAAGTATCATGAAACAGACGATCGTCTTGCGTACCGAACAGGATACCATAGACTTAGCTGCCTATATAGCTCCGCTCCTGGCACCGGGAGACATCCTTTGCCTGAGCGGAGACCTGGGTAGCGGCAAGACTTTCTTCACCAAGGCACTGGGCAGAAACCTTCATATAACCGAGGAGATAGACAGCCCTTCCTTTGTCTTGCTCAAGGAATACTATTCCGGGAAATACCCCTTCTATCACCTTGATCTTTACCGGCTCAAGCATGAGGAAGAACTTCTCGATCTGGGCATCCTGGATATGATAGACAGCGGGATAACCGTGATCGAGTGGCCTGAGCTGGCGAAAAACATATTACCCTATCAGGGCTTCGATCTGGATTTTATGTTTGACGGCACCCACAGAGAGGTGACGATCACGCCTCCGGCACGGGTGGAGGATTCCTTCGCCCCCTAAACGAGCCCCGAACCTAAGTGTATAAGGAGCAGCTATGCAGCTTGCAACTTGGATCACCGTAGCGATCTCCATCGTGCTCATCGTGGCATTGGAGCTTTTCGGTAAGAAACAGGAACGTCATCTGGCAGTTTTGGGAATCAGCTTCGTCATCGGTCTGGCGATATTGGGAACCTTTATCGTCCAGAGCAGACAGACTGAAAAGACCCTGCACGTCGTCGGTTATGCCACCAAACCCTTCGTCTCCGACCTCGTGAAGTGGAACGTCACCATTACCCGCAATTGCAGTCCGGATATGATAGGCGAGACGACCGCAGCCGTTTACCGGGACACTCAGACTTTCAAGCAGCATCTGCTGGACAAGAAGATCCCCGAGAAGGACATAGACATCCAGCCGGTTTACAGCATGCAGGTGACGGATCGCGACGGCAATATCGTTTCCTACACTATGTCTCAGAACGTCTATGTGATCTCTACGGACATGACCACTATCGAGGATATGTCCATCAATCCGGCGTTCTTTGCCGAGAAAGGCATCGTGATCAGCAATTCCAACCTCGGTTACTATTACACCAAGCTTCCCGAGCTGAAGAAAGCTCTCCTTTCGGAAGCCACCAAAGATGCCGTAGCACGCGCCAAAGAGATCACCTCCGCGTCGCGTAACAAAGCGGGCAAGATCATCAATGCCCGTGCCGGAGTTTTCCAGATAACGGAGCCCTATTCCACGGAAGTCTCGGACTATGGCCAATATAATACCGCAACCAAGAACAAGCATATATCGGTCACGCTTACAGCTGATTTCAGTCTGAAATAGTTTCCAGCGTCGGGAACAACCCCTCGCGAACAGTAGTGATAGCTTCAAGTTCCCTTTAAGGAGGAATTATGAAACGCATTTCGTTGCTTATAGTTGTATTACTGCTCCTGGCGGTCCTTTTTGCCCAGAGCGGGCTGAAGAAGAATTCCATCAGCGGCACTGTATTTGGTGAGAACGGCAAGCTGGTGCCCAAGGCAAAGATCGAGGCCTATCTGGACAACCAGCGCGTGGAACAGACCAAGACCGACCTCAAGGGCTGGTTCATGTTCCTGAATCTGGAGCAGGGCTCATATCGTATTGACGTCACAGCCAAAGGCTACGAACCATACTACGTGGAGCTTGAGCTGGGAGAAGGCGCTCCGGAAGTGCTGAGTATCCAGCTGACGCCCACACCCCGCAAGGTAAAACCACAAATAGCCCCCAAGCCCCCCAAAGAGAAGACCCCCCACAAGCGTGACAGCCAGACTGCTACAGCCATTGGTAATGCCACGTATGAGACCGTCGACGGAAGGGCTGCCTACAGCGCAGGCTATGCTTCGGGAATGGGTGGCTACGTCAGCCTGGACGAAAGCTATCCTCCTTTCAACACCGAGGATTACAGCTCCATCAACCAGAACATCTATCACAGTCCCCTGACGGAACCGCTTTCCACCTTCTCCATCGACGTGGATACCGCGACCTATTCAAACGTCAGACGCATGCTGAATAACAGTGAATTGCCTCCTCCAAACATGATCCGCATCGAGGAGATGGTCAATTATTTCGATTACGACTATCCAAAACCGAAGGATGAACGCCCGTTCTCGGTTTACACCGAACTGGGAGTCTGCCCCTGGAACAACGACCATCAGATTGTCCACATCGGTTTGCAAGGCAAGACTTTGGACATGAGCACCGCCGTGCCTTCAAACCTCGTCTTCCTTATCGACGTCTCCGGCTCCATGGAAGCGGAGAACAAGCTGGGCTTGGTGCAGCGTTCGCTGAACCTGCTCGTGGACAACATGCGCGCCGAAGACCGGATCGCCATCGTTGTCTATGCTTCCAGCACAGGCTTGGTTCTGCCCTCGACGCCCGGAAGCGAGAAAGCCACAATCAAGGAAGCGATCAACCGGCTGACCGCTGGCGGAAGCACCGCAGGCGGAGCAGGGATCCAGCTTGCCTACCAGACTGCCGAAGGAAACCTGATCAAGGAGGGGAACAACCGCGTTATCCTCTGCACGGACGGTGATTTCAACATCGGTCCGTCCTCCGATGCCGCCATGGAAGAACTCATCGTGGGAGAGCGCAACAAAGGTATCTTCCTGACGGTTCTCGGCTATGGCATGGGAAATTACAAGGATAACAAGATGGAAACCCTTGCCGATAAAGGCAATGGCAACTACGCCTACATCGATACCATCCTCGAAGCGCAGAAGGTGCTGGTCAATGAGATGTCCTCGACGCTCTACACCATCGCCAAGGACGTCAAGATACAGGCGGAATTCAATCCCGCGCACGTTCGCGGCTATCGCCTGATCGGCTATGAGAACCGCCTCCTGCGCACTGAAGACTTCAAGGATGACAAGAAGGATGCCGGCGAACTCGGCGCGGGACATACCGTGACAGTGCTCTACGAGATCATTCCCATCACCTCGCAGGAAAAGGTTGCCGAACTGGATTCTCTCAAGTACCAGCAGATCAAGATCCCGGAAGGCGCCAAGGCATCCCCTGAGATCATGACCATCAAGCTGCGCTACAAACTCCCCGACAGCGATACCAGCGTTCCCATGGAAACCCCGGTTTACAACAAGGTTCTGGATATCAAAGAGACGAGCGACCGCTTTCGCTTTTCAGCCTCTGTCGTTGGCTACGGCATGATGCTCCAGGGATCCGAATTCAAGGGAAAGCTAGACTGGAAGATGGTTCGCGAGCTTGCTAACGGCAGTATCGGCGAGGATAAGTATGGCTATCGCAAGGAGTTCCTCACTCTGATCGAGAAAGCCGCGCTACTCCAGAAATAGCACTCTGACAAGGATGTTTTGACTTAAATGTTTGGCTGAGCTGATCTTCTGGTACACAGTGGTCACTCAGCCAGGCTTTTAGTAGATACTATGTTTAAAAAAGCGGATGTAAGGATTTGGATCTCGCACGTCTCGTGTACCTGGGAAGCAAGTGAGGTGTGCGATCTTGTACGGGCGACATCCTGTCGCCTGTGATGCAGCCTTGTAGTGGCGACATCCTGTCGCCTATCATCCAGTTGTCTCTTGCAGTTTTGCCTTCGGCTGAACCAGACAGGATGACTGCGATCCGGTGGGTCAGCGACGGGATGTCGCTGATACTTCTCGCCCGATCATCTTGCTAACCTCTCTCTATCATCTTACGTCATGACGTAAGATGATAGAGAGAGGATAGGGTGGTGATGGTCAGAAAAGAAAGGGTTAACCTCAGAAATATGCAAGTGTCTTCCACATGGGACATTTCTCTTTTCTCTTTCCTTCCCTCTGTAGCTTTTTGTGAGCTTCCTCCTGCATTTAGGCTACTGTGTTGATCCCCTTTCACTGAGCATAGAAAAAACCTCCGTATCAGAGGAAAACTCTTGACCGGAGGTTGTTATTCTGCTCTGTTTATTATCTCGCTTAGAAGCCTAATCTCCGTTTGATATTGAAGCCCAGATGCAATTCACCCTTGCTGTCCGCGCCGAGAGAGTGACCCGCGGTGTTGATATGATAAGGATCGTTGCCCAGGCTGAAGATAAAACTGTGTCCATAGGTATCGAACGCGACACCGAAGGCGAAGGCGCTGTGATTTCCGACATGATAGACATTATCCGAAGAATTCTCGTCATTCAGCAGAGGATAGTATTCTCCCAGCAGACTGAGATCGTCGGTGATCATGATCTGGGTTCCCAAACCCAGCGCAAGCCTCTGATAATAAGTGTTGTATCCGGCGTTCAGGGTGAAGATCATCTTGTTCCAGATCGGTTTGTTCTGGGCGGAAAGCATGATCCCGATATCAGTTGCCCTCTTCGTGGAAAGATTCTTCACGAATGAGGCGGCAGAGACGTCAAGCTGAGCTTTGACCGGAAGATCTTCAGGAGCGTATTGCCAGGCTCCTCCGACTTCATACTGCTTGTTGGCAGAGGTATAGGAGATCTTGGCTTCCGTACCAAAGAGAATGTGCTGGCGATAGCCGACGAAGGCGTTTGCCCCGCTGCTCGAACCAAAGAAAGTGTCCAATGTGTTGTGATTTACCTGACCATAGAAACGATGCCCGAGGTTGATCTCCCCCTGGACGTTTTCAAGACTGGAAGGAGTGATAAGGCCGATCGAATTGGCTTGGTAAGCTCCGAGGAATGATATCCCCACCAAGATCATAACGACAAACAGTAACTGTTTTTTCATTTTCTGAGTTCTCCTTTACTTTGTATTTCCTTGATCGATATCTGCTTCATGGGCATTCGCGTCCACTGAGACATGCCATGATAATAATAATGCATTTATGCTTATCAGTCAAGAAATATCTGCCTTGTGCCAATATTACCCGGATCGCGCAGGCCTAGTGTGTCCGGATATTCTCATAACTCCACTCTGCCCTCATGCCGTGTCATAGTGAAAGCCTGAGGCGTGGAAACACAGAAAGCCTAAGAAAAAGATTGTCTATTTTCTTGACAGGATTCGGCTGTGCGGATATCCATAAAATTGTAGACTTCTTTACAGGAGGAAGAGATGAAACATCTTGTGGCAATGGTTTTTATCTATTTGTTGGTGGCGACTGTTTACGCGCAGTTGGTCCCGATCGAGATTGTCAACAACGCCGAAGATTTAAACGGTAAGGCTCTGGTCACCATGTTCCGCGATCTGATCCGGCGTTCTGAGGCTTACGAACTCACTTATGCTAAAAATGAGGCTCATTTTGTGGTGCACATCAACACCATGGATCGCTACAAGGGAGACTCCGCTTCAGAAGGGATCTCCACGATCTATAACTATATGATCCTGCTGAATACAGGGGATGGCACCCAGATCTATTGCTACAACCAGCTGGGTTATGTGGGAAAGGATGTTCTCAGCGATGTAGCCTACCAGATCTACACCGATCTGGATGAATTTGTGGAGAGTTTCAAGAGCTACATGAGCAACTATTCAGGGGAATAAAAAAATGGCTCTCCCCGAAGGATGAGCCATTGATTGTAGATTAAGTTCTGGTTATTCGATCACGATCTCTTTCTTGGGGCTTGGCTCCTTCTTGGGGACGCTGAGCCTCAGGACGCCATCTTCCATCTTTGCGGAGATCTTGCTGAGATCGGCATTCTCGGGAAGCATAAGGTTACGTCTGTAGCTGCCGCTGTAACGCTCGCAGCGATAGACTGTGCCCTTCTGCTCTTCCTGTTTGGCCGTGGTATTCGCCTCGATCATAAGTTGATTCTCGTGAAGCGAGATCTTGATATCATCCTTTTTATATCCCGGCAGATTTGCCAGTATCTCAAATTCCTTCTCATGCTCCACGATATCCATTGCCATCGCCCGATAATTCTCATCGGATGAATCGTCTTCATAAACGCGATTGAAGAAGTCGTCGAACAGACTGAGCATATTACTCATGGGTCTGTATTCTCCTGTCTTTCTGTAAGGTACGAGTTTCATTTTTGAACCTCCATAGGTTTTAGTGTGTTTCTACAGGAGATAATAATCGGGTCATCCTGAAAAGCAAGAAAAAAATAAGCAGTCTATCGAATAGACTGCTTATTTTTTAGTTGTCGATTGGTTAGTTATTTCAATAACAGCATCTTACGCGTTGAGGTAAAATCTCCCTGTCGCAAACGATAGAGGTAGATCCCGCTGTTGACGATTCTGCCCCTGTCATCTTTCCCGTCCCAGTTTACACTTCCTCGATTACCGGGGATCAGACCGTTGACCAGGGTTCTGACCAACTGACCTTTTTGGTTGTAGATCGCCAGGATTACGGGAGCTTTGGTATCTTTAAGCTCGTAGCTGATGGAGGTATTAGGGTTGAAGGGATTGGGGCTGTTCTGGTTCAGCCGGTTAGTGAAGATCGTTCCGACGACGTCCTCATTATCGACGGTTGAGCCGGTCGTGAACTTGCGGTTGGAAGTAAAATTGCTGTAGCCCATGACGTTATGCGCCCTCACTCTCCAGTAGTAGGAGGTATTGGCGCTAAGAGCCGGGCATTGATAGCTTGTCGCAGTGATCCCATCCTGTTCATGAACCAGGGTAGCGAAATAGGGACTGGTGGATATCTGCAGGTGGTAGTCGCTTGCGAGGTATGCGCTTGACCAGCTAAGTATGGGATTCATGGGGATAGCATTGGCATTGTTCGCCGGGCTGACCAAAGTCGGAACCGCGGGATATTCGCTGAGCTGTCCCGTCGTGAAAGAATCTACGTCCGAATATAAGCCTTCCCCCAGCTCGGAATTGGCACAAACCTGCCAGTAATATGTGGTGAAGGGCGTTAGTCCGGAAAATTGGTATGAATTACTGTCGTGTTCGAGCAGATTGATAACGTAGGATAAGAAGCCGGGATCGGTTGAAACTTGGATATTGTAGGACGTCGCGCCGGGAACCAGCGTCCAGCTGAAGGTCGGATTGGTTGGCACGTTGGAACTGCCATCCGCAGGATAAACAGGGGTGGGAATATCCATTTCGCTGATCACGCTGAATGGATATGTATTGGTGTCAAACTGATTGCTGGTGAGATGTGTGATCTTTATCCGGCAAAGGTCAGAGTCCGTTGCTGTGACGTTCGTCCAAGTATAGCTCCCCGTATTCAGGGTCGAAGGCGTGACCGTCTGCCAGGTCGCTCCGTCATCGGAGGAGAAATCGATGCGGACGCTTCCGGTGGAAGACTTTGCCTTCCAGGTGATGACCTTACTACTGCCGGAGAACCATGTTTCGGAACCGCGGGGATAGGTGATCTGAATGTCAGAGATCTTGATCTTGAAAGTGATCGTATCGCCGATCTGACCGACATCATAGAGATTCAATCCACCGGAAGCGCCATTGCCCAAGAAGGGTGTGGGCGAGGTGGATTCATTCAGCATGGTACGGTTGTTATTGGCTGAGAAAGCCGCCTGGGAAAGCGTGCCGTTGATGAGGTTGTCCGTTCCGCCGGGACGATAAATATAAAGCTCATCCGGAGGTCCGCTGGCATTACCTTCTTCCCTGTTGTCCAGCCGATAAACCAGAAGTCCAGTTCCGGGCAGGGTCTGATCATAATAGCTTCCCGGCTTACGGTATTCGAGCAGGAAACTCTCGTTGTTGCGCCAGGAAGGTACGCGATAGATGTTGTTCGTGGAACTCGTAGCGACCGGACTCAGGCTGTACTCCCCGCTTTGCGTGATCATGGTGGGGGTGGGTAGCCACTGACCGTACCTGAACTTCATCCAGGCGCTCATGTGCTGAGGTGGATTGGAATTGGATGCCATGAGATCCCATCCGCCTATGGGTGTGATCGTGCTGTCATAATAACGATAGAGGTCAGGAGCACCGAGGGAATGGAACATCTCGTGCGAGAGAACACTGGCTCCCTCGGAGGTGAGGAAGGTCTCGAGCTGAAGGTTGAAATCCCAGACCTGCGCGCCGTGCAGAAAAGCAGTCGCGCTGTACAAACTCCAGCGATGGGGCCAGAGCAATTCCGCCCAGCCGTCGGGAGATCCCTGCACGATGAAACAGACGTTATCCACATAGCCATCGTCGTCACCGTCGAAATCGATCGTTTCGGGTATTCCGGAAGCAATAGAGTTGATGCAGTTTGCCAGAAGGGTATGTTCCCGCATCGTTCTCTCATCATCGTCATTGGGGTCATAACCGATCGTATTGCCAGCGGAAAGAGGACGATAGTAATTCCTCGGAAGTGAATCCACGTAGCAAACGATCGTCGTTCCATTGGGAGCAGGATAGAAATGAGACTCGATGGTCAGTTGCTGATATGAAGCGGCCTGGAAATAATTCTTCATGGAGTTGGCATTAGTCACGCTGCTATTGAACATATCCTCGTAGGTGCCGATAGGCTGGGAAAAGGGCGGGTCGTCAGCAAAGCGGATGAACGCCACCAGATTGTTTAGCAGCCCGCTGTGCGGAGCGCGTCCATTGCTGTAATCCCTCATACTGTCACGATAGCGGTCATACTTTGCGGCAATTTCCGCCTGAGAGAGATTAAGGCCGGCAACTATTCCGCGGGAAGAAGGAACGTCCCTTCCGGGTAGCAACGATCCGGGGATCAGCTTGTCACCTTGCTTTTCGGCATAGACATACCAGCCGGAACCATTCTTCATCACGGTGAAATTATCGGCGTCGTGCAGCCAGTTATAAAATTCATCTCCCGAAGCATAGAGCCGGAGATGAGTACCATCAGGTTGGGTAAGGTCCAATGCCAGGTTTCTGACCGGAGCTCCATTCAGGAACAGGAGCGCCGAAGCGAAGATCAGGAGCAGGAACAGTTTAGGATATCTCATTTATACCTCTGTTATTACATTTTGTCGAGCAATCGCAGCCGCGAAAATCGTATATGGGTTTGATCAGCAGGCGGGGAGCAAAGAAGAACTGCTCCACATCCAGCTCGAATCCCTGATACACGTCCAGTATGGACTTATCGATCAGGATATTGATCTCACGGTAGTTTATCAGTTCGTCGCCGTCCTTGGCGTGGTCAAAACACATGGCAAACCTCGCCCCCTGACAACTTCTGGCGATCAGTATGATCCGCGGCAAACGGTTTCTGGAGCTATAGAACAATGCCTTCCGCTCCAGAAAGGAATAGGCATTTTCGCTGATAGTGATCATGATTCTGTACCTCACTTACTAACATATACAATTTACATTCCATAACAACAGATTTATCTGAAAGTATAGCCAGCCTTAACGTCATTTCTGCTCCCGTAGCTTTTAGCTTTAGCGAACCACGAATGCTCCGGTAGATATCAATTCATTATCTGTCATTGACTTAATAACCGTAGTGAGAATAATGGTCTCCAGAACTTACAATTTTAAGGATAAAGATGCAGAAAATCAAGAACATAGCCATCATAGCGCACGTTGACCACGGCAAGACCACCCTCGTTGACGCAATGCTCCGTCAAGCCGGTGTATTCAGAGATAATGAACGAATGGTAGAGAGAGTGATGGACTCCAACGATATAGAAAAAGAGCGGGGAATAACGATCTTCTCGAAATGTGCCTCGCTGGTTTATAAAAAGACAAAGATCAATCTGGTGGACACTCCCGGTCACTCAGATTTCGGCGGCGAAGTTCAGCGTATCATGAAGATGGTGGATTCAGTGCTCCTGCTCGTGGATGCCTTTGAAGGTCCCATGCCTCAGACCAAGTATGTGCTCAAGAACGCTCTGGAGCTCGGGCTCAGACCGATAGTGGTGATCAACAAGATCGACAGGCCGAATGCGCGTCCGCACGACGTTCTGGATATGATCTTCGAGCTCTTCCTGGAACTCAATGCCAAATCCGAACAGCTTGACTTTCCCGTGATCTATGCCTCCGGTAAAGATGGCTATGCCGTCGATGAGATCGTCGATGAGCCCAAGAACATCTTTCCCCTGCTGGATCTTATCCTCGCCAAGGTTCCGGATACCAAGGGCGATCTGCATCAGCCTTTCCAGATGCTGATCTCAGCCATTGAATACGACAACTACCTGGGTCGTCTCGGCACAGGAAAGATCCACAACGGCACGATCACTGCCGGTGAGGAAGTTGTTTTGCTCAAGCGTAACGGAGACAAGCTTACCTACAAGATCACCAACATCTTCTCCTATGAAGGATTGCATAAACAAGAGATCAAGAAAGCACACGCCGGGGACATCGTCACGGTCGCCGGACTGGAAAAGATCGATATTGGAGAGACGGTCGCCAACAAAGACAATCCCATCCCCTTGCCCAGTATAAATATCGACGAGCCGACCATAGCCATCGAATTCATCATCAACGATTCACCCTTCATGGGCAGATCAGGTAAATGGGTCACCTCGAACAAGATCTGGGAACGCCTCCAGAACGAGCTTCAGACCAATGTTTCCCTCGTCGTGGAACGCACTGACAGCTCGGACACCTTCACCGTCAAGGGCAGAGGCGAGCTTCAGCTCTCCATTCTCATGGAAAACATGCGCCGTGAGGGTTATGAATTTCAAGTCTCCAAACCCCGCGTCCTCTTCAAAGAAGTCGATGGTAAGGTCACTGAACCTATCGAACTCGTAGTCGTGGACGTGGCTGAGGAATTTGTCGGCGTTGTGATCGACATGATGGGCAGCCGGCGTGGCGAGATCATCAACATGACTCCTGCCGTGGATGGCTATTCCCGCCTCGATTTTAAAGTTCCCTCCCGTGGCTTGATCGGGTGCCGGAACGAGTTTCTCACCCAAACCAGGGGTACCGGCATCATGAGCCAGTGCTTCCTAGAATACGATTTCTTCAAGGGCGAGATCCAAGGCTCCGGGCACGGTTCCATGATCGCCATGGAGACAGGTGTCGCGCTGGGCTATTCCCTGAATAACTTCCAGCCCCGGGGCGTACTCTTTATCAACCCCAACACGGAAGTGTATGCGGGAATGATCGTCGGTCAGCATGCCAAGGATAAAGACCTCGTCGTAAACGTCTGCCGGGGTAAGAAACTGACTAACAACCGTGCCGCCGGCAAGGACGACGCGATCAAGCTTATCCCCCCACGCACCTTCAGCTTGGAACAGGCTATCGAATACATCGGTGATGACGAACTCCTGGAGATCACTCCGGATAGCATCCGCATGCGGAAGAAGATCCTCGACCACACAGCCAGAAAGCGTTTCGAGATCGCTGAGTAAAGCCTGACAGAAGAGCAGAATCAATGACCTCCGCTGGAGAAAGGGATTGTTTACTTCAGCTTGAGCACCTTACCGTGAAGCACCTGTTTGCCTGATTTCAACCGGTAAAGGTACAAGCCGGCGGCAGCAGGTCTGCCTTCCTGGTCTGTCCCGTCCCACTCAAGTTGATCAGATCCCTGAGCTTCCAGAGATTTTACTTTCTGTCCCCGTAAGTTGTAGATATCCAGTTCCATGATTCCCGGTCTTCCCAGTCGATAACTGATCGTGGTAGACCCGGCAAAGGGATTTGGATAGGCTTTTACCTGTGACAGAATAGCCGGCGGGATCTCTGTGTCCGGATCAATAGCAGAAGACTGGATGCTGATGAAACTGCCCCTTATCGAGTTTAAGTAACCTTCGCTGATGGTTTGATAGTCAAAGTCATTCCAGGCAAGCATGGTTTGAGAGCTGTGTTTTGCCGCCAGGCAGTTGTGATCAGATCTTACGCTGACGTTCAGATTCTGACCAGGCTGAATGACCCCATCAGAGCTTACCTGATAAGGTTTGATATCATAGACAGGTTCATAGAAATAACTCCCGATCCGTTCAGGAACCAGGACAGTGATTGTTCCTGTGCCATGATCTATTACAGCAGCTTTTGACATCAACCAGTCACCCAGGGCAAGATATTGACCCGTAGGGCTGCATTGAATTTCCCCCTCCGCATTGATCCTTTGCAGGTAAAGACCGCATTCGTTATTATTCTGGCTATAGAATAAAGCGCTGATTCCATTATTGATATCCGCGTCGATGTAGCCCCGGTCTCCATCAGCACCGGACATGATGACGGTTCCTACTCCCCAAAGGCGAGCTCCCTGCGGTGAGATTAGTTGCGCCCGGGGTAGGGAGCTGTCGACCACAACAACCAGATTGCCATCTATCAAGCCTACTTTCCCGACATCCTGAATCGAATTAGTAGATTGCCCGGATACGATCACGCCATTCGGATCCCATCCTGCGGCGATATTTCCGCTGGGTTCCACCAATAAGGCATAGACCACCTTATAATCATAATCTGTTCCCGAGAAGGCCGCCCAGACAATGTAACGCCCACGCATATCCAGATTGTTTACACGATTGCTATAGGTATAGGTTCTGATGATCCTGCCCAGAGGTTCCCACATCAGAGTTCCGTTGCTGATTCTCTGCCCCATGATCAGATCCGCCTGAGTGTCGTTCATGCCGACCCAGGAGATGTAGAAGTCCATCCCGTCGCTACTGACGTTGACAAACCGGGCTTCCGCGCTTAGCTGCATTCCGCCCTCCGGATACAGGGGAAAGCCATTGCTGTCGATGATCTGAATATGAAGATTATAGCCTCCATTATCCTGAGTTCGATAAGCTACCAGAATCTCGTTTTGGCTGTTGGCACAGGCTTCCCATACTGAAACAGTGGACTCTCCCTGGATCAGGACTCTGCCACTTGCTTCGTAAAGTTGATTATGTTGTAAGTCGGTCTTTTGGTAACAGATGGAACTGAAGGGGTAATTACGGTAGTCGTCCCACACCTGGACAAAACCATCACTCAATGCGAGATTTGCCTTTAGTTTAGCTGAACCATAAGTATAGGTAACCATCTCTTCTTCAGCAGCGGGAAGCAGCGGGACACCGGAGGAGCTGATCACCTGACGGCGCAGGGAGATCGCGCTTCCGGCAATATTGGTCCAGATCATGGCAGCTCCGTCACCGGCTCCGTGAACCATAGGCTGCTGAGTGCTTCCGTTTGAACTCACTAAAAGACCGGTATCTCCGAAGGCAAGACTGCCGTCAGCGTTGAATTTCTGCAGCCTGACATCTCTGAGCCCGGCAGTGGAGCCATAGACACACCAACCATACCAGCAATTGCCTGCTGCATCTATAGTAAACCCGGTGAATCCTGTATTATAAGAGGACAACTGCTGAACAGACATTTGAGCCCAGATAGCAGTAAAATCTGAGCTGAACTTCTGCACCCGGAATTCATAAGTATTATTGGATATATACGCCTGGCAACCCACGTAGATCGTTCCGTCAGGGCATTCTCTCAAAGTCCCGGAACTGCCGTTGAAAGGCTGCTCCACCCCACCGGGAAGCAATATGTTGCCTTGGTTATCCACTTTGTTGAACCTGATGCGGGGCCCATTATTAGATACGATCTGATGCAGAATATAATTCCCGTCCAGACTCCTGTTAATGGCAAAGTGGCTGTTAACGAAGTCGGCATCGGTGATCAGAGGATCGCTGCCGATGAGGTTTCCATCAATACCCACGCGTATTACGTGATTGATGTAGTCCATCCCGGCCTGCTGCTTCAGCGAGTTTAGGATAATGCCTCCGGCTCCATCAGATAAGACCCTGCTGATATGGATCACGTCATTATTGGTCACAAGCGCCAGTCCGTTCATCTGCCAGAGATTCTGACCCTGGGTGTCAAGATTGGCACCCCAAAGTGAGTGGTTGAATGTTTCATTATAACTTTGGGCTACTAGATAGGCTCCTCCTATAGAATTGTCAACCAGGGAAAACACCTTGATATCCATTGTGGTATCAAACACCATATTCCCACTTTGTGACCACTGAATTGAGCCCTGTGCATCCAGTTTCTGAGCCCGAACACTGTATCCTTGAATGCTGATCTCGATCCACGCGACCACATAGGAATTATCGCTACCCACTACTATTTTGGGGTATCTGATCGCGTTCTCGCTGACTACCACCTGCGCAGGTGTTGCCCACAGAGGATCGCCAGCACCGGAGAAAAGTGCAGCGTGCAGGACATTGGTGCTCTGCTGTGTGTCCACATAAACCGTGATAAACCCGCCCCCTGAAGTCTCCGCGTAAGCACCCTCGTAATTGATATCGTTAGCCTTACGGATATCGACAGTGCTCTGAGCAATGAGATAGCCCATCAGAGTGAGCAGTACTGCAAACAGAATAATCCTCTTCATTGTGACTCCTGTACAGTAAAGACTTATATTGCTAAGGGAACTCCCCTCAATATATTGTCAAGAAATATCTAAATATATCCTTAGTTTATCTACTCTTACGATTTCGTCTTTTCCAAGCTTCCCTTCGATGGGCGCAGAGATCTCTCAAACTCTGCTGATCTTGCGGTAGGTGATACGCTTGGGCACAAGCTCGGTGATTCCCAGGCGCTTGAGTTTATCCTCTTCATAGTCGCTGAAATTCCCTTCGTACCACTTGACTTTGCTGTCTCCCTCAAACGCCAGGATATGTGTGCAGACCCGATCCAGGAAATAGCGGTCATGACTGATGACCACGGCGCAGCCGGCGAAATCCAGCAGAGCTTCTTCCAGAGCATGAATGGTATAGACGTCCAGATCGTTCGTAGGCTCGTCGAGGAGGAGGACGTTCCCGCCAACCTGTAAAGTCAGGGCGAGATACGCGCGGTTCTTTTCCCCGCCACTCATGATGTTCACCGGCTTGATGTGTTCTTTGGAGGAGAAATTGAACTTGCTGATATACTCCCGCACGTTCATTTCCCGATCGCCGACCTTCATGACGTCCCTGCCTTCCCCGATCAATTCCAGAAGGGTCTTATCCTGATTCATCACTCTTGCCTGATCCACATAGGAAAGCCTGACTGTCTCCCCGATGGCAAACTCGCCATTATCCGGCTCAGTGATCCCCGTGATCATGTTAAAAAGCGTGGTTTTCCCCGCGCCGTTCGGCCCGATCACTCCGATGATCCCACCCGCCGGCAGGTCAAAACTCAGGTCTTCATAGAGAAGTTTATCCTCATAGCCCTTGGAGACTCCGATCGCCTGAATGACCTTGGTTCCGAGGCGTTGCCCCCGCGGGATCATGATCTGCTCCGTGGCGTTGTCGCATTTGTATTCTTCGGAAGCCATCTTGTCGTAATTGGCGATCCTGGCTTTGCTCTTTGCCTGACGCGCTTTGGGACTGCTTCTGATCCATTCCAGTTCCTCAGCGAGTGCTTTCTGGCGTTTACTTTCGGATTTGGCTTCATTGGCAAGGGCATTCTGTTTTTGCTCCAGCCAGGAGGAATAATTTCCCTTGAAGGGGATCCCCTCACCCCGATCCAGCTCCAGGATCCACTGCGCGACGTTATCCAGGAAGTAGCGGTCGTGCGTCACGGCAATGACGGTACCCTTATAGTTCTGCAAGTGATGCTCCAGCCAGAGGATCAGCTCGGCGTCCAGATGGTTCGTCGGCTCGTCCAGAAGCAGGATATCCGGCTCTTGCAGGAGCAAGCGGCACAGGGCGACACGTCTGCGTTCACCTCCGGATATGACGTTTACCTTCAGGTGAGCGGGAGGACAGCGCAGGGCGTCCATCGCCAGTTCCAACCGGCTGTCCAGATCCCAGGCATTACAGGCATCCAGCTTGTCCTGAACCTTTCCCTGCTCCTCCAGAAGCTTGTTCATCGCCTCGTCATCCATCGACTCGGCAAATTGCATGTTTATCTCTTCATAGCGGGCAAGCAGGCTTAGTGCTTCGGCAACTCCCTCCTGAACGATCTCCAGAACCGTCTTGTCGTCATTGACCAGCGGATCCTGCTCCAGATAACCGATCGTGTAGCCCCTGGTCATCGCCACTGAACCCAGAAAGTCGTTGTCCAGCCCCGCCATGATCTTCAGCAAGGTGCTTTTTCCTGAGCCGTTCAAGCCCACAACCCCGATCTTCGCGCCATAATAATAGCCCAGATAGATGTCCTTGAGGATCTGCCGGTTGCCATCCACGACCTTGCCGATCCCGCTCATTGTATATATTATCTTGTTGTCTTCCATTATCTTCCTCTGTTTGTATCAATAGATTCAGCATTTTCTTTTACAGTCTGGTGTCAAGAATTATGCGCCGATACTTCCTTCATCTGCAAAATCTGTTAATCAGGAGAAACGCTTACATAAGTATTGGGTGGACAGTTCTGCATTTTCGCGGACATTTTTGTGATTTTCTTTAAGAATATTGTAGATTTTCATCCTCAACAGACTCCAGGCGGTGGTTTCTAACCACCGTTGCTCGTGGAATCTTCTGATCTGGACCTTGGATAGGATTTGAATCCGACCCTTTCTGCCACGATGACCAGCTCTGCGTGTCTGCTCGGATTCAAATCCTCGCAAAGTCCTTACCGCTCACACCACACATGATGCGGTGGTTCAAACCACCGCCTTTATTCTAAAAACCCGTTCAAACGGGTTGAGCGAGGGAAGACACTGACCGATCTTGCAATACTAATGGCTATTGGGACAAGATTATACCTGCTCCATCATCCAATCGAGGTAGGGGATGATTTTACTGGTGAGTGGCAAAGGAAGATTGAGGAGGCGGTAAGACGGTCCTCCTGTAATGTTGACTTTTTCTATGCTCAGATCTCCCTCATAAATCCTGACAGCGAGATATTGCCCCGCCTGTGACATGAATTGATGCAGTGATTTGAGAGAGCCGGACTTGCCGGACTTTACTTCTATCGGTACCAGCATACCCTTGTAGGGAATAATGTAAGGGGTGTTTTGGATAAATTGGTGTACAATGTAAGGGGTGTTTGCCGTCTGCCCCTACTGATAACTAATGGTAACAGAATATTTCATAACTTCCAATTACCTACTTCGATGTCCGATCTTACTGGTTATCCGAAAGTCTATCGATTTTCCTTGACTAAGTATTGCCAATCTATATCTTAGCCACTAGTAAAAAAAGGAGGTTCCACATATGGAACAATATCCAAATTACAATCAGCCTCCGCAGCAGCAGCCGTCTATGCATTCCGGATATGGCGCGCCGATCATGACTGTGGGAAACTGGGTCGTAACGATTCTTCTCATGTGTATCCCTCTCGTAAATCTCATCATGCTCATCGTGTGGGCTTCGAGTTCTTCCGAAAATCCCAATCGTAAAAACTGGGCGATCGCGTATCTCATTTTCATGGCTATCGGGATCGTGTTCTGGATCATCGCCTGGGGCGCAATTGCCGGAATGATCACTGGTGTAGTCAACAGTATGAATTGATTCGGCATCTATTTAACTTAGTTTCATTTCGACCGGTCCGCACTGGGCCGGTTTTTCTTTTGGACTATAAGGCTATATACAAGGAGACGGATGAACACAGAGATACGGAGACACAGAGGCACAAAGATCTGTCTGCTTAGAAAAGAACTAAAAAAGAGTAGTTGCGGCGACATTCTGTCGCCAGACAGCCACATAAAAACTAACAAGATAAGTAAAGTATGAAACATGATCAGAGTAAATCTTCGTGCCACTGTCGATAGGGCTGCCAAAATCTGTTCGGCAGTGGCAGCCAAGCTGCCAGTAACTGACAATCCAGGCTCTAACTAGTGGAACCATCCTGGTTCTACAACTATATCAATACGATTTAGGCTCTTGAGCGACAGGATGTCGCTGCTACTTTGGTGGCTCGAGGAAGTCTCAGCAACAACTATAAACAAGCGAGCAAGCTCGCTGTGGCAAACGGAATTTGCCACCCCTGAGGGGAGAACTGAACTCCGAACTGAGCGCTGAACCTACTTGTACATCTCCTGGTACTGCTGCTTCAGTAGTGGTCTGATCTGCGCTTTAGGGATTTCCAGGCAAGGGAAACCTTCCGCATAACAACCGCCTTCGTATATAACTTCCATGCCTGTTTCAGTTAGGGCACACGCTAAAGGATTCAGAATATAGTTCCGGTCATGCTCCCATCCCTCATAATCTGGCTGAACGAAATTCGTCAGCAGAAATTGCTGAAACTGCTGTTGAGATTCCGGTGCCAGTAGATTTTTCCAATCGATCTTTCTACCCAGATTATCAAACATCATATAGCTTGGGACGCTGTAGCCATGCGCTCCACCAGAATAACCATACTCATTAGTACTTAGCGTGATCATTTCCCCGGTATAACTGATCCTAATCCCTATCGACCACTCTATTCCAAGCTCATAGTCTTCTTGATTCTGCGCCCAGGCTTTGAGCTTGTCCTTCGCCAGCAAATGGTAGTCCGAATAGCTCGTTTTCTCACCATCCGGGCCTGTATATGCCGTGTTGATCAGATCATAGACATAGCGGTTGATTGCTTGTGACAGAGGATCGTCCCCCTCAAAAACAGGATAGTCCAGATAAATAGAGAATCCTGCACCATTATCCAAACTCTTTTCTTCAATTACCGTCTCCAGGCGATACACCAAGCCTGTGGCAGTTGTATCCCTCTGAACCGGGATATCCTCAGCGATCAGTAAATATACCGAAACAAGAATCAGCAGAAACAGTAGTGTCTTTTTCATAGTTATACTCCTTGTTTTGTGATAGAGATGAACTAGATGTGTTTGGTAATGCTTCGCACAGTATCATTAATCATTTGAACCACTACTCACATACTTATCGGTCACTTGATTATTGTGATTTTCCCCGTTTTGTGATAAGCTCCGGACTCAACCTTGACCAAGTAGATCCCCGATGCCAGTTCGCGGTTGAACTGGTCATGACAGTCATAAACTGTGGAATAGAACTCACCCTGGTCATTGCCTGGCTTGCCCTCAAGTTTATTCGTCCCGGCAATGCCCTTAGATGCCTTCAATGTTTTGACTTTCTGCCC
>Ga0116171_10001302_pt1 | contig 25005 bp, 19 predicted proteins | sample AD_JPNHW2_MetaG_FD_89798 | JGI IMG/M metagenome (GOLD analysis project Ga0116171, IMG submission 89798) | Active sludge microbial communities of municipal wastewater-treating anaerobic digesters from Japan - AD_JPNHW2_MetaG | ecosystem: Engineered > Bioreactor > Anaerobic > Digestate | place...
AGATCGCCCTGGCGGAGATGCAGATCAGCCATCCCGGCCTCCTCCATTTTGTCCTCGCCTGCTTTTTCCTGGGCTTCGCCACCAAGGCCGGCATCCTTCCCATGGGCGACTGGCTCCCCGATGCCTATCCGGCGGCGCCGGCCCCGGCCAGTGCCGCCTTCGCCGGTTCGATGACCAAGCTGGGTATCTATGGCCTGGTGCGCGTCTTTTGCGGCCTGCTGCCGCTGTGTAGTCATACCCGCATCTGGGGCCTTCTTATCGCCTGTTTTGGCACCCTGTCGATCTTTATCGGCACGATGACCGCCCTGGTGCAAGAGGACAGCAAACGCCTGCTCTCCTTCCATGTGATCGGGCAGATGGGCTACATGTTCCTCGCGATCGGCACCGGCCTCTTTTTCATCCAGTCCCGCCCGGTCATCGGCATGATCGGCCTGGGCGCCGGCATCTTCCATCTCATCAATCATGTCAGCTACAAATCCTGTCTCTTTTTCAACGCCGGGGCGGTCTTTTATAAAACCGGAACCCGCGATATCAATCGCATCGGCGGTCTGGCGCGGATTCTGCCGGTCACGGCGGCGGCCACGATCATCGCTTCCCTCTCCATCGCCGGCATTCCGCCCTTCAGCGGTTTTGCGAGCAAGTGGCTGATCTACCAGGCAGCCCTGAGAGGCGGATTCACCTCGCCCCTCTTCATCCTCCTCGGCCTGGTCGCCATCTTTATTTCAGCGGTCACGCTGGCCTCATTCGTCAAATTCTTCGGTTCGATCTTTTTTGGAAAATATGCCGACAACGGCAGCGGGGCCACGGCCGGCGACGTGCCCTGGGCGATGCGGCTGCCGCAGCTTATCCTCGCCTTCCTCTGTATCCTCTTCGGCGTTCTGCCGCAGCTGCCGGTCGGCTGGGTCTACCGCTGCCTCGCCTTCCTCTTCCCGCTCGGCAGCATTCCCACCGCCACACAGCTCTACGGCAGCGGCGTTCTCAGCGGGCTGACGCTTCAGGCGGCCGGCAGCACCGCCGCCTGGAACGCCCTGGCAATGGTGATCGTCTTTGGTTTGTGCGCCCTGCTAGCCTGGGGGCTCTTCCGCGCCGGCGGGGCGAAGCAGCGCGCCACGGCGACCTGGTACTGCGGCGAGGAGATGAAGGAGGAGGAGACCCGCTATCGCGCCCACAGTTTTTACCTGCCCTTCAAGCAGATTTTCCGCATCCGCATCGGTTCGTACGAACGGCCGGGGGTCTACCCGACCATTTCCTGGCCGCGCAACCTGCTGCAAATGGGAGCAGGCCTGAACCGGATAGCCGACCTCGATCGCTGGCTCTACCATCCCCTGAGCCGGCGCACCAAAGAGGTGCTACACCGCTTCAGCGCCACCCACAGTGGCATTCCGCACCTCTATCTGCTCTGGCTGGTGATAGGTGCGGCCCTGGCGGTTTTTATTCTTTTCCGGCTCTGACCGGGCCTTAAGGACAAGGAGGCCGATTTGTCCATGACTGCAAACGAAATGGCGCACCATCTCCAACTCCACTTTGGCAAGCGGATTCGCCGCGCCACAACGCCTGTGCCCGATATGGTTCTCCTCGAGGCGGAGCGGAGCGACAGCGTCGAGATCAACCGCTTTCTGTTCCATGATCTGTCGGGGCGGTTCGTGGTCGCCGTGGGAACCGACTATCGCGACGCAAGCGGCGGCTATCTGGTCGATTACGTCTATTCGCTGGCGCCGCATCATCTCTTCGTCACCCTGCGGCTGAGCATGCCGGAGAAGGATCTCTGGCTCGAGGCCGTCACCGGGGCGGCGGAGATCCCCGCCGCCAACTGGGCGGAGCGCGAGGTTCAGGATCTCCTCGGTATCCCCCTGCGCAACCATCCTGATCCGCGCCGTCTCGTCCTGGCTGACGACTGGCCCGCCGATCTCCATCCCTTGCGCAGGGACATGCCGCTGCAAACCTATCCTGACAAGGCCGAGGGGATGACGCCGCCATTCAAGGAACCTCCGGCCGGGGCGACGGTTGTGCCCATCGGCCCCTTCTTCCCGGTGCTGGAGGAGCCGGCCCAGTTCCGCCTCTTCGTCGAGGGCGAGCGGGTCGTCGGCGGCGATTACCGCGGCTTTTACAACCATCGCGGCGTCGAAAAAATCGCCGACAGCCAGCTCAACTATAACCAGGTGCCGTTCCTCGCGGAACGGATCTGCGGTATATGAGGGTCGGTCCACAGTACGGCGTACTGTCAGGCAGTAGAAAAAGCAGCTGAAATTGAAGTACCCTCGCGCGGACGCTTTATCCGCACCATCCTCCTCGAACTGGAGCGCGTCCAGAGCCATCTCCTCTGGCTCGGCATTGCCGGCCATATCATCGGCTTCGACACCGTGCTGATGCAGGCTTGGCGTATCCGCGAGCCGGTGATGTGGCTCTGCGAAAAGATCACCGGCAACCGCAAGCTCCTGGGCATGAATCTGATCGGCGGCGTGCGGCGGGATATCCCGCATGAGGTCCACGCCGAGCTGCTCGAAATTCTCGCCCGGGTCGAGAAGGAGAGCATCCAGGTCCTCCACGCCATCGCCGACGACACCACGCTCAAGGCGCGCTGTGAAAAGGTCGGCGTCATCGCCGCGCGGGATGTCATTGCCTGGTCGTTGCTCGGTCCCACCGCGCGCGCCTCGGGCGTCGGCCTCGATATCCGGGTCGACCATCCCTACGCCGCCTATCCGGAACTGGGCTGCGAGGTGATGATCGAGGAGGGATGCGATATCTGGTCACGGGTGCTGGTGCGCCTGCGCGAAACCCTCGAGTCGATCCGCATGATCCGCGACGCCCTGCGCATGATGCCCGCCGGCCCGATCATCGCCGACATGCGCCAGCCGATTCCGCCCGGCCGCGTTGGCCTCTCCTCGGTCGAAGCCCCCCGCGGCGAGACCCACCATTATGTCATCACCGGCGAAGACCAACGTCCCTACCGCTGGAAAGCGCGCGCCCCTACCTTCCAGAATCTCCAGGGCGTGCCCGTTATGGTGACCGGTGAATTTATCGCCGATGTGCCCATCGGACTCGGCAGCATGGATCCCTGCTTCTCCTGCACCGAGCGCCTCGAAACGGTCGATCTGCGCAGCGGTGCGGTGCGGATCTGGAGCCGGGATGAGCTGCAAAAGCTCTATCGTCTGCGGCATGGAGTCAAGGAGCCGTTATGAATCTCTATCTGATGGCGTGTGCTCAGGTCCTGCTGGTGCTGCTCCTGGGACCCCTGTTTGAGGGTATCATGCGCAAGCTTGTGGCGGTGGTCCATTCGCGCATCGGGCCGCCGCTGCATCAGCCCTATCTGGATATCCTCAAGCTGCTGGGCAAGGAGGAGCTGGTCACCTCGCCGCATGCGCTCTTCCGCTACAGTGCTGTTCTCGGGCTGGCGGCGGTGCTGACCACCGCCGTGCTCATTCCGGTGGGCATGCTTCCGCCCCTGGAGAGCGCCGGGGATATTCTGGTCTTCATCTATCTCATTACCCTTGCGGCGGTGATGGTGGTGATCAGCGGCATTTCATCGGACAGCCCCTATGGATTCATCGGGGCATCGCGCGAGGTGATGATGCTGCTGACCGTGGAGCCGGTGATTCTTATCGCCCTGATCACCATGGCGGTCAAGGCGGGATCGACGCGCTTTGGCGATATGATGGCCTGGCAGGCCGGGCACGAGCCGGCACTTTCCACAGTGCTCGCCGGCATCACCCTGTTTGTCGCCATCATCGCGCAGCTGGCGCGCCTGCCCTTCGATATCGTCGAGGCGGACCAGGAGATCATGGAAGGCCCTTTCATCGAGCAGAGCGGGCCCAAACTGGCGCTGTTCAAATGGATGATATATGCCAAGCAGTTCATTTTTGCCGCGGTCTTCATTTCGGTCTTTTTGCCCTGGCCGGTGATGGGCGCGGCGCCACTGAATCTGCTTTTCACCCTGCTCAAGATGATCGTGCTGCTGGTTCTGGTCGCGGTGGTGCATGTGGTCAACCCACGCCTGCGGATTGACCAGGCGGTGCGCTTTTTTCTCGTTCTCGTCGTCGTCGAATTGGCGGGGCTGGCTCTGGCTGTGGCCGGCTCCTGAGGGCTGAATCTTGCGAATCAGGATGGCGTAGCGTCTATGTTCAAATCCAAAGTGAAAGAAGCACAGATCTGCTTCAGCAACCTGCGCGTGACCCTGCCCTATCCCTTCGGACCGGGCGCGGAGGTGGGCGAGGGATTTCGCGGCAAGATCGAGGTCGATCCCGGCAAATGCATCGGCTGCGGCGGGTGTGCCAATGTCTGCCCGGCGCGCCTGATCCGCTGTCATGACGAGGGGGAGCAGACGCGCATGGAGTTCGTCCTGGACCGCTGCACCTACTGCGGCCGCTGCGCCGAGGTCTGCCCTGAGGGAGCGATCTCCATGTCCCGGTTGTTCGAATCCGCCACCGACGACAAGACCGATCTCTATATCGAACAGCAGCTCTACATGCTGACCTGCAAACGCTGCGGCCGCTGCTTCGAGACGGAGAATGCCATCGACCGGATTCCGACACGGCGCATGCGCCGGGGCCGCAACTATATCGGCACCTCCATGCCGCACGGTGCCCCGGGCGGGAAGGAGGCCTCATGATCACCGGCCAGACCCTGGTCACGCTGACCATCACCCTGCTCATGGCCGCGGTGGCGGCCGTGGAGATCCGCAAGCTGCGTATCGCCGCCTGGGCCTATCTGATCCAGTCCCTCATCCTCTGCCTGATCCTGGTGGTCTATGCCTGGCTTAGCACCAACGCCAGCCTTTATCTCTGGGCGGCGACCTGCCTGGTCTCCAAAGGGATCGTCATCCCCTGGCTGCTGCTGCGCTATATCAGACGGGTGCCGCAGATCGAATACCGGCCAATGCTCGGATTCGCGCTCTCCGTCATCCTCCTTTTGGTGATGATGGTCGCGCTCTACCGGTTATTTTACGGTGCCATTTTTTTGCTCGCTCCCGTTCCCCACATTGCGGAGGTCCAGGTACGCAGCCTCATGGCCGGCGCCTGCGTGGTCTTTTGCCTCGGCCTCTGGACGCTGCTTTCGCGGCGTGACGTGATCAAAACGGTGATCGGCCTGGGCATGATGGAGAATGCGGTCCATCTTCTCCTCCTCGCTCTGGCACCGCAGCTCAAGGAGACCACGATGATCGGAATCCTCACCAATGTGGTGGCGGCCGTCTTTATCCTGCTCTACCTGAGCGCCGATATCTACCGGCTCTTCGGCTCGACCGACACGGCGCGGCTCTCCGAGCTCAAGCGATAACGAGGTGACCATGGCCAAGACAGACTCCCTGCTCCCCCTGTTCCTCATTCTCTGGCCCTTCCTTGGTGCCATTCTCGTGCAGCTGTTCGGCGACGGCAAGCGCCGGCTGACCCGGGAGGGGATCGCCATCCTGGGGATGGGCGTGCAATTGGCTGCCGCGCTCCTTCAGGGATGGGCCGTCTTCGGCGGAACCGTGCTCGAGTCCGCGGGCAGCGGCTTGCGCGTCGACGCCCTCAGCGCCCTGATGGCCCTGCTCATCAACGGCGTCATCCTCCTCGTCCTGATCCAGTCGGTGCGCTATATGCAGCAGGAGGAAGCGCACGGCCTCACCACACCGCGCCGCCTGCGACTCTACTACGCTTTGATCCTCATCTTCGCCGGTGCGATGAACTGGACAGTCACGACCAATCACCTGATCCTGCTCTATGTGGCCATGGAGGCATCGACCCTTGCCACCGCCCTGCTGGTGGCCTTTTATCGCAACAAGTCCTCCCTGGAGGCGGGCTTCAAATATGTCCTGCTGGTGATGGTCGGCATGACCTTCTCGCTGCTCGGCATGGTGCTGATCTTTGCGGCGGCGCACCCCCTGATGGGGAGCAAGGCGCTGCTCCTCCCCCATATGGGCGAAGTGGCCCGGCTGATCCCCCGCAAAGCCGCCCTGCTCGGTGTCGGCCTCATGACCGCGGGCTTTGCGACGAAAGCCGGCCTGGTGCCCTTTCATGCCTGGCTGCCGGACGCCCATTCCGAGGCGCCTTCCCCGGTCAGCGCCTTGCTCTCCGGCCTGATCATCAAGCTGGGCGCCTATGCCCTCGCGCGCACCGTCACCCTCTTTGCGCCGGCCTGGCACGGTGTTCCCCTCCTGATCGCCATTCTGGCCGCCGCCAGCATGCTCATCGGCATCATGATGGCCCTGGTGCAGGATGATCTCAAACGCATGCTCGCCTTTTCAAGCGTCAGCCAGATCGGCTATGTCTTCATGGGACTGGGGCTCGGCAGCTATCTCGGCGTTTACGCCGGACTCTTCCATCTAGTCAATCACACCCTGATCAAATCCCTGCTCTTCATGAGCACCGGTGCGATCATGTACGCTACGAGCGGGGTGCGTCGGATCTCCCAGCTCGGGGGACTGGCCCGGCGGATGCCCGTCACCTCGTTCTGCTTCATCCTTGGCGCCCTCGCCCTCGGCGGCTTGCCGCCGCTGAACGCCTTTTTGAGCAAATTCACCCTCTTCATCGCCCTCGGCGAAGCGCACCTCTGGTGGGCGCTGATCATTGCGATCCTGACCGGATTGCTCACCCTCGCCTGCCTGGTGCGAGCCGCGTACAAGGTCTTTTGGGCGCCGGCTGCGGTGCCGGAAGCGGAAGCCGGCAGCGCCCTGGTGCGCGAAGTGCCTTTCCTGATGTATTTCAGCATGGCGGTGCTGGCCGGACTGTCGTTGCTGATCGGGCTTTTCCCGGGTGTGCTCTACCCGCTCCTGGACGGCGCCACCCGGGCTGTGCTGGCGGTCTGGACGAATTGAAACAGGAGCCGTTGCGATGCTAAAAAAACTGGCCGCCAAGGCCTTTCCCAAGGCACTGTGGGTGTACCACACCAACTGCGCAGCCTGCAACGGCTGCGACATCGAGATCATCAACGTCCTCACGCCTTATTACGACGCCGAACGCTTCGGCATCAAACTGGTGGGCTCGCCCCGTCATGCCGATGTGCTGCTGGTGACCGGCGGAGTCTCGCGCCAGATCGCGCCGGCCCTGCAGCGGCTCTATGAGGCCACCCCTGATCCCAAACTGGTCTTCGCCATCGGCTCCTGCGCATGCGGGGGCGACGTCTTTTACGACAGCTACAACATGTACGGCGGCGCGGACAAGGTCATCCCGGTCCAGTTTTATGTCCCAGGCTGCCCGCCGCGGCCGGAGGCGATCCTCTATGGCGTCGCGGTGGCCCTCGGCCTGGCCCCCAAAAAGGTGGCCCGGCAAAAGATCAGCGACTGGCCCGATACGGCGGATTTCAATCCACCGATGCTGGACCTGCGCAAATAAGATTGCGTTCCTTGTTCTTTTTCGTTAATTTAGCAGCAGAGACTCGCGATCGGCGTGCCTACGGCCTCTCGGTCCGAATGATGCGGCCGGCAGGAGAGATTCCGGCATCCCAAGCATGAGCGACCGATGGATCCCATCGTCACCACCATAGAGAACCGCTGCAAGCGCTGCTATCTGTGCGTCCGCCGCTGTCCGGCCAAGGCGATCCGCGTTGAGAATGGCCAGGCCAAGGTGATGGCGGAGCGCTGCATCACCTGCGGCTACTGCGTCCGGGTTTGCCCGCAAGGCGCCAAACGGATCCGCGATGGCGCGGTGCATACGCGCGAACTGCTGGGAGAGGAAGGGGAGACCGTCGCGCTGCTGGCGCCCTCGTTTCCGGCGGCATTTACCGGTGTGCGTCCGCTGCAGGTGGTGGCCGGTCTGCGCCAGCTAGGGTTTGCCGCGGTCTATGAGGTCGCGCTGGGCGCGGATCTGGTCGGCGCCGAATATGCCCGCCTCCGGGAAAACGGCATCATGCCGGTGATCATCACCTCGCCCTGCCCTGCGGTCGTCAATTTCATCGAAAAGTATTATCCCGAACTGCTGCTGATCCTGGCCCCGGTGGTCTCGCCGATGATCGCCCTGGCACGGCTGGTGCGCGGGCAGTGGCGCCCGCGGGCTCGCATCGTCTTCATCGGCCCCTGCATCGCCAAGAAGCGTGAGATGGATGATCCAAAAACCGGCGGGATCATCGAGGAGGTGCTCACCTTTCAGGAATTGGCGGCCCTTTTTCGCACGGAGAATGTCAAGCTGAACCAGCTGCCGGAGGTGCCGCTGGACGGGCCCGAAGCCGGCATCGGGCGGGCTTTCGCCATCTCCGGGGGCTTGCTGGATACCGCCGGAATCCCGGGCGGCACGCTGCAGAACAAGGTGATCGTCACCGAAGGGCGCGACCGCGTCCTCGAGGCCATCCGCAAGGTCTCCGAGGGCAATATCGAGGCCCAGTTCCTCGACCTGCTCTTCTGCGAGGGCTGCATCAACGGCCCGCAAATGGACAACGAACTCTCGGGATTCATCCGCAAGGATCGGGTGGTCCATTTCCTCCATCATTCGGGGGAGAACAGCCCCTTCGAGAAACGCGGCGGCTGGATCGCCAACATCAAGCCCGTCGATCTCGGCCGCGAATTTACCTGGGAGGAGATCTCGCTCTCCCTGCCCTCGGAGGAAGAACTGGCCGGCATTCTGGCGATCACCGGCAAGCTCTCACCGGAGGACGAACTCAATTGCGGCGCCTGCGGCTACCCGAGCTGCCGTGAAAAGGCGATCGCCGTCTTTCAGGGCATCGCCGAGGCGGAGATGTGCCTGCCCTATCTCATTGACCAGCTGCAAAAGACCGAGGGCGAGCTGACCGCGGCCAATGCCGAACTCATATATTCGCTCGAAACCCTGCGCAAGACCCAGGCCCAGCTGCTGCAATCGGAAAAGATGGCGTCGGTCGGCCAGTTGGCGGCGGGCGTCGCCCATGAACTCAACAATCCCCTCGGCGGCATTCTCATCTATACCAGTCTGCTGCTCGAGAACCGCGCGCGCGATGCCCAGGAAACCCAGGACCTGCAACTGATCCGCGCCGAGACGGAGCGCTGTAAAAAGATCGTCCGCGGCCTGCTCGATTTTTCGCGGCAAACCCGCATCGAGGCCGCCATTGTCAACCTCAACCAGATCCTGGAGAGCACGCTGGCCCTGGTGACCCAGCAGGCGATCTTTCACAACATCAAGGTGGAGAAAGAGATCGATCCGGATCTGCCCAAGGTATTTGTCGATGTCGGCCAGATTCAGCAGGTGCTGCTCAACATCATCCTCAATGCCGTTGAAGCGATGCACGACCGCGGCACCCTGAGCCTCACCACAGTGCATGATGCCGAAAAGAAGCAGGTCTTGATGCGCATCCGCGATACCGGCACCGGCATGACGCCGGAAATCCGCGCCAAGATTTTTGAGCCGTTCTTCACCACCAAGGCGCGCGGCGTCGGCACCGGACTGGGGCTCTCCATCGCCTATGGCATCATGCAGCGCCACAGGGGCGATATCCTGGTGCAAAGCGAGCCCGGAGAAGGCAGTGAGTTCACGCTCGTCCTGCCGGAAGGGGAGGAGATGGTGATGCAGGATACGGAACTGGCGGGTGTACAACAGATTTAGATGAATAAGGAGAGTGCTGTCATGGCGGAACAGGGTAAAATATTGCTGGTCGACGATGACCCCGATTTCAATATGATCAATCGCACCATTCTTGAAAGCGATGGCTATACGGTCGAGGAGGCGCGGGATCCGGAGAGCGCCTGGGAAAAAATCCAGAGCTGGCATCCGGATCTCATCTGTCTCGATGTCATGATGCCGACCGGCACCGAGGGCTTTCATTTTGCTTACCGGGTGCGGCGGGACGACACGACCAAACACATCCCGATCATCATGATCACGGCCATCCATCAGCACAGCGATTTCCGCTTTTCCATCGAGGATGGCGAGTTTCTGCCGGTGGATGAATTCGTCGAAAAGCCGATCAAGCGCGAGATCCTGCTCGCCCGGGTCAAGGCCCTGATCGATTCCGCGCGGCCGCTGCAGCCCCGGCCGGCTGACGATCGCGGCATCGGCCTGAAAAAGTAATCCTAACCTGGACGCCAACATGGAAGAGAAGAAACGCATACTCCTGGTTGATGACGATCCCGACTTTGTCGAGATCAACCGGATGATCCTCGAGGCGGAGGATTATGCCGTCGACGCCGCCGATACCGTCACCGCGGCCCTGCGCATGCTGCACGAGTCGCACTATGATGTGCTCGTCATCGACCTGATGATGGAAGAGCGCGATTCGGGCTTTACCCTGACCTATGCCGTGCGCAGCGATGAGCGCCTGCGCAACCTGCCGATCCTGATGCTGACCTCGGCGCAGGAAAAAACCGGCTTCCAGTTTGAATTCAGCCAGGACCAGGAGTGGATGAAGGTGGACGATTTCGCCGCCAAGCCGCTCAAACCCGCCGATCTGGTGGCGCGCATCGGCAAACTCACCGCGAAAGGCGTCCAGCATGATCCAGAGCCGTGACGCCCGCATCCTGGTCGTGGATGACGAGGAGATCATCCGCATCGGCTGCCAGCGCATTCTCCAAAATCCCAACTTTTTCGTCGACCTCGCTGAAAACGGCCGTGTCGGCTGGGAGATGATCCAGAAGAATCCCTATGACATGGTCCTGGTCGATTTGATGATGCCCGAAATGGGCGGCCTGGAAGTGCTCGAAAAGATCCAGGCGTACAACGACCAGATCATCACCATCATCATCACCGGTTTCGCCACCATCGAGACCGCCGTGGATGCGATGCGCAAGGGGGCCTACGATTACCTGCCCAAGCCCTTCTCCCCGGACGAACTGCGCACCAAGATCCGCCGCGGCCTGGAAAAACGCTGGCTGCTGCTCGAGGCCGAGACGTTGCGTCAGGAACGCGACCGCAATCTGCTCGAACTCTCGAACGAGAAATCGCGCACCATGACCCTGATCACCTGCATGAGCGAGGGGCTCATCGCCACCAACCGCGCCGGCCAGATCGTGCTGATGAATCCCGCCGCCCAGCAGCTCCTCGACCTGCCGCTGGAAAATGTCATCGGCACAACCGTGGAAGGCCTGCTCGGCAATCCCGAGCTCGAAAAGCTCATCGCCGGTGACGTGGAGACCGTGGCCCGTACCGCCACCATGACCAGCACCGAGTTCGCCGCCGCCGCGGGCCGTTTCCTCCAGTCCAATACCGCCCCCCTGCGCGACGAAAAGGGCGAGGTCTGGGGCACCGTGACCGTCCTGGTCGATATCACCGAGGACAAAAAGCTGGAGCAGCTCAAAAGCGATTTCGTCAGCCTGGTCAGCCATGAACTCAAATCGCCGGTCGCCGCCATTGCCGGGTATCTCAATCTTATCCTCGACGGCCTCACCGCCGGCAATCCGCAAAAGGAGAAAGAGATTCTCACCCGCTCGCGCGACAAGGCCGACAGCCTGCTGCTGCTCATCAACGATTTGCTCGAAATGTCACGCGCCGAACGCCGCGGTGCCGCCAAGATCATGGAACCGGTTGATTTGGGCCCTATTCTCGAGGAGACCCTGCAGTTCTATGCCCAGGAGGCCCAGGCAAAAACCCTTGCCATCACTCTCGAGGGCGTGGAGGGCCTGCCGCAGGTCGTGGGTAACCGCGACGACCTGGCGCGCCTCTTCGCCAATCTCATCAGCAACGCCATCAAATATACGCCGGAACAGGGGCAGGTCCGGATCGCCGGCAGGCAGCGCGATGGACATATCGAGATTTCGGTTCGTGATACCGGCATCGGCATGTCCAGAGAGGACCTGCAAAAGATCTTTGGTGAGTTTTTTCGCGGCAAAAACGCGGTCGCGCGCAAGATTTCGGGCACCGGCCTCGGCCTGGCCATCTGCAGGCGTATCGTTGATGACCATCATGGCCAGATCACGGTCGAGAGCGAGCTCGACAAAGGCTCCACCTTTCGCGTCATCCTGCCGGTGCGATCCGACCAGCAGGAGTGACCCGGACTGATCCCTTGCAGAAGGAAGAGGACCATGCAGCTCAGCCAGATCATTCAGGAGATGGATTTAAAAATTCTCAGCGGCACGCCCGAACTGGTGATGGAGGTGCAAAAGGCCTGCATTTCCGATATTCTTGCCGACGTCATGGCCAGGGCAGCCAAGGGCTCGCTCTGGATCACCAACCAGACCCATATGAATGTCATCGCCATCTGCTTTTTCAAGTCCCTGGCCGGGGTGATCCTGCCAGACAATCTCGAGCCGGAGGATGCTGTTCTCGCCAGGGCGCGGGAGAAGGAGATACTCGTGCTCTCGTCGCCGGCCTCCGCCTTCGATGTGGCGGGAAAACTCTATACCCTCGGCCTGCGCGGCGAATAAGTCCGGACTGCATACAGTTTCATTCCTGAAGGAGAACGACCTATGGCCAATCTGTTCCTGGCCCATGAAATCATCGCGATGAATGTGACCGAGGAGCGCAACGGCGCGGCCTATTATCTGGCCCTGTCCCAGAGCGCCGAAAGCCCGGCGCTGCGCGATACCGCGGCGGCCATCGCCCGGCAGGAGAAGATGCACGAAGAACGCTTCGCCCGTCTCGCCGAGACCCTCGAACCGCCGGCGGCGGCCGAAAGCTACTCCGGAGAATATGAAGCCTATATCGAACAGCTCTGGCAGCACAAGATGTTCAGCGATGAGCAGGATGCGATCGATACCGCGGCCAACTTTGATGATCTGACCGCGGTCGAGTTTGCCATGCAGACCGAGGAAGCCACCCTGGCCCTGCTGCGCCAGCTCATCCAGCAGGTCGATACGCGGGAACAAAAGGTGGTGGAGGAGTCCATCGCCGAGGAGGAAGGCCATATCGACCAACTCCGCCTCGTGCTCCACCAGCTGCGCACCTGATCATTCGACCACCTCGCCGGTACTGCACCGGCTGTTCAGCCTTGCGGGGGACTGCTGTCATTCGCCCGGGGATCAATTCCTTTTCGCTCGAGAAAAGATTTGCCCCCTTGCCAAAATTTTCCTATCTTTCACCTTGTGCAATCCTCATCAACCATCCCACCTGGAGGCTTCTGATGAAACCGTTCCGCAGCCTTGTGCTCGGCATGATGCTGTGCGCCCTCGCCGCTTCGGCCCAATCCCCGGTCGACCAGCTCTGCGCCCGGCTCGAACAGCACGCTCTTTTTTCTATAGCAGAGTGGAAATTCAATCCGAAAGTGACCGCCGACGGCATGCGGCCCGGCTGCGACGACAGCGCCTGGCCGGCCGTCACCCTGAACCAGCGCCTGACCGCGGATTCGGCCTGGATGCGCGCCACCTATGCCGTCCCCGCCCTGATCATGGGCCAGCCCCCGCGCGGCAAACTCGAGTTGGCCCTGGAGGTCGACGATGCCGGCGTGTTATACGTCGACGGTCAGAACAAGGGGCGCTTTTCCTGGAACGGCCGCTTCACTCTCGGCGAGAATGTCACACCCGGCCAGCGCTTCAGCCTGGCGATCAAGGCGATCAACACCGGCGGTCCGATGCGGATCGTGACCGCCCGGCTCTATTATCAGGAGATGACCGCCTATACCGCAACGGTTGAGAATTTTATTCTCAGTCTGCGCATCGGCCAGAAGCTGGTCAGCGGCGACACCTATCTCCAGGTCGGCCGCACCCGCCGCGATGAGGGCATCGACCACAGCACCACGACGCTGCAAAGACGCGCGGAGCTGCGCCGGCAGCTGGACAAGGCCGCCGGCCTGGTCGATACTGCCGCGCTCGAGGCCGGCCGGTTCGCCGATTTCACGGCCTCGCTGCAAAAATCCCGCAAAGCCCTGCAGCCGGTGGCCAAGTTCGCCAAGGAGTTCACCCTCGTCCTCGACGCCAACGCCCACATCGACTGCGCCTGGCTGTGGCGCTATCCCGAGACCATCCAGGTGGCGCGCAATACCTTCACCTCGGTCCTCGACATGATGGCCGCCCGCCCCGATTTCACCTACACCCAAAGTCAGGCCCACCTCTATTGGTGGATGGAAAATCTTTATCCCGACCTCTTCGCCCGCATCCAGGCACGGGTGCAGGAGAAACGCTGGGAGATCATCGGCGGGATGTGGGTCGAGCCCGACTGCAATCTGATCTCGGGCGAATCCTGGGCGCGCCAGCTCCTCTACGGCAAGGCCTATTTCCGCAAGAAATTCGGCGTCGACGTCACCACGGGCTGGAATCCTGACTCCTTTGGCTATAACTGGAATATGCCCCAGTTCTATCGCGAGGCGGGGATCCAAGCCTTTATCACTCAGAAGATCGGCTGGAATGATACCAATATGTTTCCGTACCGGCTTTTCTGGTGGGAGGGACCGGATGGCAGCCGCCTGCTCACCTATTTCCCCTACGATTATACCAACTCCCTGACCGATGCCCGCCAGCTCGCCGACTGGCTGCGCCAGTTTGACGCCAACACCGGCCTGAAAAAGATGCTGCTCCTCTACGGCGTCGGCGATCACGGCGGCGGACCCACCCCCGAGATGCTCGACCAGGCCGAGTATTTCAAAAAGCTCGATATTTTCCCCACGGTGGTTTATGGCACCGCTCAAGCCTACATCGACTGGCTGCACAGCCACGATCTCAGCAAATTGCCGGTCTGGAAGGATGAGCTCTACCTGGAGTACCACCGCGGCACCGCCACTACCCAGGCGGCCACCAAAAAGAACAACCGCGAGAGCGAGATCCTCTTCGGCGAGGCCGAACAGCTCGCCGCCGTCGCCGCCCTTCATGGACAAAACTATCCGCGCCGCGACCTGCGCGAGGGCTGGCGCGGCCTTCTCTTCAACCAGTTTCACGATATCCTGCCAGGCTCGAGCATCAACGGCGTCTACCGCGATGCGGCGGAGCTCTATGCCGCCAGCAAGGAGATCGGCCGGCACACCCTGGAACAGTCGCTCGATTTCCTCGCAGCTAAGGCGGCCGCCCCGGACGCCCGGAACACCGTCCTGGTCTATAATCCCCTCGCCTGGGAGCGCAGCGACCTGGTGACCCTGGATCTCCCGCCCTCGGCGCCGGAAAATCCGGCGGTCTTTGATGCCCGCGGCAGCGAACTCCCGTCGCAGTTCATCCCCGCCGGGGAGGAGATCCCCGGCCAGCTGGCCGGCTCCGGACGCTATCAGCGTCGCCTGATCTTCATCGCCCGGAATGTCCCGGCCGCCGGCTATGCGCTTTACAACCTGCGGCCGCGTACCACCGCCGCCTATGCCACCTCGCTCAAGGCCGCGGAGCACACCCTCGAAAGCAGCCGTTATCTACTCGAGATGGATGACCATACCGGCTTTATCAAGCGTATCTACGACAAGTCTCTGAGTCGCGAGGTGCTGCGCGGCGCCGGCAATGAACTCCAGCTCTTCAAGGATACCCCCACGCAATGGGATGCCTGGGAGATCGCCCTGGGCGAGCGCTATGCCCCTGCGTTCCGCAGCATGAAGGTCATCGAGAGCGGTCCGGTGCGCACGGTCCTGCGCGCCGAGCATGATTTTCTCAAGCCCGGGGTGGTCAAGGAGATCCCCACGCCGGACAATCCCGACAGTTATTTTACCCAGGACATCGTTCTCTACGACGGCCTCGACCGCATCGATTTCGTCACCCGGGCCGACTGGTGGGAGGAGCACGTCGCTCTCAAGGTGGCTTTTGCGGTCAATGCCGACGACACCACCGCAACCTTCGAAATCCCCTTCGGCACCATCCGCCGGCCGGCGACGCGCCGCACCGACTGGGAAAAAGCCCGGCATGAAGTTACTATGCAGAAATGGTGCGACCTCTCCGATCCGGTCCAGGGCTGCGGAGTGACCTTGCTCAACCGCGCCAAATACGGGGGGGATGTCAAGGACAACGTCATGCGTCTGACCCTGCTGCGCGCGCCGGTCTGGCCTGATCCCCTCGCCGATCGCGGCAAGCACTGCATCGAATATGCTCTGCTGCCGCACCGGGGGAGCTGGCAGGAGGGTGGCAGCATGCGCCAGGGCTACGAGTACAATTATCCCCTGCTGGCGCGCGTGGTCTCCGGCGGTACCGGCGAATTGCCCGCTGCCCGGTCCTTCGCCAGCGTTGACGCCCCGAATGTGGTGCTGCATACCATCAAGTGCCATGAGCCGATTGACGGCCCCGATACGGCGGCGGACCGGATCTGGATTCTCCGCCTGTTTGAATTCGCCGGCAAGTCCACCGACGCGGTCATCCGCCTGCCCCGGCCAGTCAAAGCCGCCTTTCTCTCCAACTTTATGGAGGAGCCAGGCCCGGCCATGACTACCGAGGGCAACACGGTGCGCCTCCATCTCGCGCCGAACCGGATCGCCACGCTGCGGGTGGAGTTGGAGTAAACGATGGATTTAATGAAAGACTGCCGCATGCACATTTGCAAAAGAATCATCGCTACCCTGCTGCTGGGTGCCACGCTGCTCTTCGGTCAGGATCTGCTTCTGCAGGACCGGGAGGTCGTCGTGACCCTGGGCAACAGCATCACCGAACTGGGCGAAAACCCCACCGGGTATGTCACCTTGATGCGCAAGAGCCTGGCCGTGCTCTATCCCGAGCGCCAGATCTATTTGGTCAATGCCGGCATCAGCGGCCATAAATCAACGGATATGGCGGAGCGCTTGCAGCGCGATGTCCTCGATCTCCAACCCGCCTGGGTGACCATCAGCGTCGGCGTCAATGACGTCTGGCACGGTTTCCTGGCCCGGGAACGCGGCTGGATGCAGCTTTCCCCGGTGCCGCTCCCGCTCTACCGCGAAAAGGTGACGGAGATGGTGCGCCGCGCCAGGGCGCAAAAGATCAAGGTCGCCCTTTTTACGACGACAGTGATCAAGGAGGATCTCGCTTCCCCCGAAAATCTCGCTCTCGTCCCCTACAATGCCGCGCTGCGCGAGATTGCCAAAAAAGAAAAGTGCCTGCTCGTCGATCAGGATGCCGCTTTCCGTGCGGTGCTCCAACCCCTGCAAAAAACCGGCATGAGCGACCACGGCGTCCTGACCTATGATGGCGTCCACATGCTCCCCGCCGGGGATGCCTTGATGGCGCGCACCGCGCTCCTGGCGTTCGGCGTGCCCGCCACGCGGCTGGAGCAGGGCTCGGCCCTGATCGCCGCCGCGGTCGCGGCCGAGAAGGAGGGTCTCGAAAAGTCCCTGGCGCGGTACAGCGAAGCCAATGCCGAGGTGGGGCTGCCGCGGCAAGACGAAAAGCGCGTGGTCTTTTTCGGCTCCTCTTCGGTCGACATATGGAACCTGGCCCGTTCATTTTCCGGCGTGCCCCTGCTCAACCGCGGCATCGGCGGCGAAAGTACCCACCAGTTCTGGCTCCGCTATCGCCAGGATGTGGCCCAGCTCAAACCGGCCGCCATGATCCTCTTCTGCGGCAGCCTCAACGACCTCTGGCCTGACAAGCGGATGAATCTGGACGAGAGCCGCGCCAATATCGCCCGCCTTTGCCGTATGGCCCGGGATCAGGGGATCCAGGTCGCGGTCGGCGCGGTCATGCCGGTCAACGACTACCTCCCGGGCAAGGAGGCCGCCCTGGCGACTCATCCCGTGAGCCAGATCCGCGAGCTGAACCTCTGGAATCGTGCCCTCTGTGATCGTGAGGGGTACGCCTATATCGATTTCTTCTCCGCCGTAGCGGACAGCAGCGGCAAACTGCGCAAAGAGTTCTCCGATGACGGCATGCACTGCAATTCTGCCGGCTATGCCGCATGGCAGCCCCTGGTGGAAACAGTACTCAGAAAGTGGGGGGTCCAACCCTGACGTCCGAGCCTAAAAAAGACCCTGCACCGGCGCAAGCCGGTTTTACAGAGACCACTACAAGCAACATGAGCATCGGACTGTTTTTGATCGGATTGAGGAGGGCGCAGCCCGGTTTTACAGAGACCATCCCAAGCAACCGTCATCCCGACCTGGACCCTGGAGCGCTATGAAAAACAAATTTCCGGCTACCTTCTGGACCGCCAATACCATCGAGCTATTTGAGCGCGGCGCCTATTATGCGATCGCATCGTTCGTTGTCATCTATCTCAACGAAACCCTGGGCATGGCCCCGACCAAGTCGACCTTTCTCAACGGCACCCTGCTCTGGGGACTGATCTATTTTCTGCCGATTCTCAGCGGTACGCTCGCCGACCGCTTCGGCTTCAAGAAATCCCTGGTGCTCGCCTTCCTGCTGATTGCCCTGGGCTATCTGACCATGGGCACTCTGCAACAGTTCTGGCCCGCTCTGCTGGGCCGGGACATAGCGGCGGTCGATTATACCCTGCCCGTGGTCGCGGGAATCGTGCTGATCGGCATCGGCGGCAGCTTTGTCAAACCCTGCATCTCCGGCACGGTGCAAAAAACCTCCGGCAACAATACCACCTTCGGCTTTGCCATCTTTTATATGGTCATCAACATCGGCTCCATGCTCGGCCGCACGGTCTCCTATTTCGTGCGCACGCATCACGGCATCCCGGCGATTTTTTCCTGGGTGGCCACCAGCTTTGCTCTGGTCGGCCTGCTGATCGTACTCTTTGTCTATCGCGAGCCGCAGTATCAACACACCCTATCCGCAAGCGCCCTGCAAAAGCCAAAAACGGTTGGCGCGGCCCTCAAGGGGATGTTCACCGTCATGGCCAACCTCCGTTTCCTCTTTTTTCTGGTGGTAATCAGCTTTTTCTGGTTTATTTATGTCCAGATCTATAATCTGATCCCGCTCTACCTGCGCTTCATCGACAAGGATGCGCCGGTCGAGCTCTATACCCTGATGAATCCGGTGATGATCGTCTGCTTTCAACTGCTGCTGACCAGGCTCTCCAAAAATTGGACGCCCCTGAAATCGATCATGGCCGGCGTCGGCGTCACTGTCGTGGGCATGCTGCTCAATGTGATTCCGAGTTTGACCAGCGGCGGCGCCCTGCAAACCGTCTCCCTCGGCGCTATCGCCATGCCGCTCTCAGGGCTCTTTATTCTCATCTCCATCGCCTCGATGGCCATCGGCGAGATGTTCGCCTCGCCGCGCATCTACCAGTACATCGGCGCCATCGCGCCCAAAGGGCAGGAGGGACTCTATCTCGGCTACGCCAACCTTCCCCTGGCACTGGGGACGATTGTCGGCGCCCCGCTGGGCGGCTACCTCTTCGAAACCCTGATCAAGAATCCCACCGGACTGGGTCTGGCCACCCGCGCCCCCCTGATGTGGATTTCCATCGCCGCGATGGGCGTGATCTGCATGGCCGGACTCTGGCTCTATGACCGCATGCTGGCAAAAAAATAGCACAAGAGGAGATCCATGAAGAAGAACCTGCTGATCGTTCTGCTCGGCCTCACCCTGGCCTTTCCGGCGCTGCTCGCAGCCGCTACGACCCTGGACCTTATGCCTGTGCCCGAAAAGGTAACCTGGGCGGAAGGCCGATATGACCTCGACGCCACCTTTACCGCCGCAGTGACCGGACAGGCCAACCCCCGGCTCTACAGCGCCACCACTCGCATGCTGCGCCGCCTCTCGGGCCGCACCGGACTCTTTTTGGCCCAGGCTGTGGTCACCCCGGCCGGGCAGCCCACAAATCCGACCCTGCAGATCACCTGCGACCGGCCCGGCAAGGTCGCCCTCGGCGAAGATGAATCCTACTCCCTGACCATCTCCCCGAAAAAGATCGAACTGCACTGCGCCACCGACCTCGGCGGTTTGCACGGCCTCGAAACGCTGCTGCAGCTCCTCCAGGCCGATGCCAAAGGATTCTACTTCCCGGCGGTGACGATCCAGGACCAGCCTCGCTTTCCCTGGCGCGGCCTGATGATCGATGTCTGCCGCCACTGGCTGCCGATGGAGGTGATCAAACGCAATCTCGACGGCATGGCCGCGGTTAAAATGAACGTCCTCCATCTCCACCTCTCCGAGGACCAGGGCTTCCGCATCGAAAGCAAACAATTTCCCGAGCTGACGCAGCTCGGTTCGGACGGCTTGTTCTATACTCAGACGCAGATCAAGGAGATCATCGCCTGGGCCGATGAACGCGGCATCCGTGTCTATCCCGAATTTGACATGCCCGGCCATACCACCGCCTGGTTCGTCAGCCATCCCGAACTGGCCAGCGCACCGGGACCCTATACCATCGAACGGCGCTGGGGCGTCTTCGATCCCACCATGGATCCGACCAAAGAAAGCACCTACAAATTTCTCGACCGCTTCCTCGGTGAGATGGCGGTGCTTTTCCCGGATCCCTATCTGCATATCGGCGGGGATGAAAACAACGGCAAACAATGGAATAACAGTCCGGCCATCCAGGCCTGGATGAAAAAGAACGGTATCAAGGATAATCATGCCCTGCAAGCCTATTTCAACAGCCGCCTGCTCAAGATCCTGACCCGGCACGGCAAGCAGATGGTCGGATGGGACGAGATCCTCCATCCCTCCATGCCCAAAAACATCGTCATTCACTCCTGGCGCGGGCCCGATTCCCTGGTGCAAGCGGCCCGGCGCGGCTATCAGGGCATCCTTTCAAACGGCTATTATATCGATCTGATCCAGCCCGCTTCCTACCACTATCTCAACGATCCGGTTCGCTCAGATCTCCAGCTGACCCCGGAGGAAAGGGCGCGCATTCTCGGCGGTGAGGCCACCAGCTGGGCCGAGCTGGTCACCCCCGAAACAGTCGATTCGCGCATCTGGCCGCGCACCGCGGTCATCGCCGAACGTCTCTGGTCGCCCGCTTCCGTGCGCGACGTCGACGATATGTACCGCCGCCTCGAGATACTCTCGCCGCAGCTGGAGGAGGTGGGGTTGATCCATATCAAGAATTACGAAATGATGCTGCGCCGTATGGCCAATCAGCAGGATATCACCGCCCTGCGCGTTCTCACGGATGTGGTCGAACCGCTCAAGCTCTACTCGCGCCACAGCCAGGGCGTGACCTATTTGCAGCACTCCCCCTATACACGGGTGGTTGACGCGGCACGGCCTGAATCGATGACGGCCCGGGCCTTCGCCCGCCAGGTGGAGGCTTTTCTCGCGGCTCCCGTGGGTGCCGAGGGCGACGCCATGATGAACCAGCTCGCCCTTTGGCAGGAGAATCACCCGCGCCTGCTGCAGACCATGGAAAAAGCCCCGGCCATTCGTGAAATGCAAAGCATGTCCCAGGATCTGGCCGATCTCGCCGCTGCCGGACTCGTGGCGGCAGAGGCCCTGCAGGAAGGCCGGAAACTCGGTCATGACTGGGCCGCCGCACAGCAGGAGCTGATCACCCGGGCACAAAAGCAGCGCGGCCAGACCGAGCTGGTCGTGGTCGCACCCATCGCCAAGCTCATCGCGGCGGCGGAGTAGAGCAGCAGGGTTCAGACAGGCTGCCCGATGCTGAAGCTTGATATTCGCTCTCGCGGAACAGCCTTGCCCAGAAGGCAAGGCTCGCACGCCCATTGGGAAAGGAACAAGTATGATCCACGATTTTAGCAATCTCGAGAAACTCAACGAGGGCAAGACCAAGGTCATCTATGCCAATCCCGATGACCCGGCCAGCGTCTACATGCTCTTCAAGGATGATATCACAGCCGGCGATGGCGTCAAACATGACATCATCGCGGGCAAGGCCCTGGTCGATTGGCAGACCAACCGTGATATCTTTGAATACCTGAACCGCTGCGGCGTGCGCACCCATTATCTCGCCACGCCCGCTGAAAAGGTCGCACTGGTCAAAAAGCTCGATTTCAAGATCAACCTCGAGGTGGTCAGCCGCCGCGTCGCCGCCGGCTCGATCGTGCACTGGGGCAAGATTGCTGAGGGCACCCGGTTCGATCCGGTCGTCACCCAGTTCCACTACAAGGACGACCCCCTCCACGATCCCATGCTCGATCCGGGCTATGTCCACTATCTCATCAACGACAAGGGGGCTTCGGAGTACCGGCAGATGCAGGAGACCAACACCGAGGTTTTTCATCATCTCGAAAAGGCCTTTGCCCATTTCCGCATCCAGCTCATCGATTTCAAGCTCGAGTACGGCCTGATCGGCGGCTCGGTTTACCTGATCGACGAGATCACCGGCGGCTCCTTCCGCCTCTGGCCTTACCGAGTGGAGAAACCCGATCTCCGCAAGGCCAATGTTCTGACGGAACTCGACCCGGCCGGCCGGCTCGATAAGGATACCTACCGCATGGGGGGCACCAGCGATACGGTACTGGCCAAATTCCAGCAAATTGCCGCCATCACGGCGCGCTTCAAGGAGGTCTAGACGGTGCTTAATGCCCATGTGTTCGCGGCTGCCCTCGTTCTGGCATTTGCCGGGCCGGCCGCCATCGCGCAACCCGTCGCCACGGGGGTGACGCTCCCCGGTTCGAACCCGGACTTCTCCGGTGCCAATGCCATGGCCTATATCCAGGATCTCTGCAAGCCCGAATATGCCGGACGATTCACCGGGAGTGCCGGCGCGACGCGGGCGGCGGAGTGGATCGGACGCTCATTCGCCAACTGGGGTTTGACCCCGGCCGGTGATGATCGCGGCTGGCTGCAATTCTACCCCATGCTCGTCACCCGGCAGCTCGAACGGGCCCGCTTGAGCCTCAAGGATGGCGAATACGGCCCGATCGACTACCAGGAGGGCAATGATTTTACCGTCTACATGAACTCCGGTTCGGGCAAGGTGACCGCGGAGGTGCTTTTTGCCGGCTTCGGCATCAGCGAACCGGCCATGGGACGCGACGATTACGCCGGCATCGATGCCCAGGGCAAGATCCTGCTGCTTTACCGCGGTCTGCCCGCCGGCGATCAGGACTGGGAGTTTGCCAATAAGCGCGATTACAAGATGCGCTGCGCCGCCGCCCATGGCGCCACGGGCGTGCTCATGCTCGATCACGGCGATTGGCCTATCCGCGGCGGCACCATCCATGAGGAGGGCTATGACGCCGGCTTGCCGGCGTTGAATATCTCCAAAAAGGTCGCACGCGACCTCTTCAACGGCAGCTTCCGGGATCTCGACACCGTCCTTCGCGATCTGCCGCAAAAGGCAAATTCCTTTCTGCTCCACCGCACCCTGCGTCTCGACCTGCACATGGAACGCATCGAGCCGGGACGGGGGGAGAATGTCGTCGCGATTCTGCCCGGCGCCGACCCGCTCCTGCGCGAGGAGTATATCGTCCTCGGCGGTCACATGGACCACAATGGTGTGGGCCGCGACGGTTATCTCTACCCCGGCGCGGATGATAATGCCTCCGGCACCGCGGTGGTGATGGAACTGGCGCGCCTTTTTGCCGCCCAGCCGGAACGGCCCAAACGCTCGCTGCTCTTTGTCGCCTTTGGCGGCGAGGAGCAGGGACTGCGCGGCTCCAAATACTTCGCCGCCCACCTGCCGGTCCCGGCCGGGCGCATCGCCGCCATGTTCAATTTCGACATGGAGGGCGCCGGTGACGGCGGCGCCGCGATGGGCGGACGCAATCTCCTGCCGGAGGTGTTCCAGACCTTGACCCGTTCCTGGAGCGACTCGCTGCTCGGCAAGACCCGATTCGGCCGCAGTTGGGGCGGCAGCGGCTCGGATCATTTTCATTTTATCGAGCAGGGCATGCCCGCTGTCTATTTCAGCTCGACCGGCGCCCATCCCTGGTATCATGAAATCGAGGACCAGCCGCAAACCCTCAATCCCGCGTCCCTGCAAAGTGTCGGCGACCGCGCCTCCGCGCTGCTCCACACCCTGGCCGACTGGCCGGAGCCGCTTACGCTCGACAATGCCGGCAGCGGCCGCTTCTTCCTGCGCCACGGCGACCAGTTCGATCTGGACTGCTCCGCCTTGGCGTGGAGCGCTCCGGATCGCGGCCAGGCGATACTGACGGCGCAGCAATTGGGGCTTCATTTCAGCGCCCTCACACTGAATCCGGCCACCACACCCTGCGCTCTTTTCGCCCGCCTCGACAGCCTGGAGCAGTGGATCGGCAGCCAGTCGCAAGAGCTGATCCGTTTTGAAACCGCCGGCTCGGTGGACCGCGCCGCGGGACAGGGCCGGCTGGCGGTCGGGATCGCCCTGCGCGGCACCGGCACTCTGAAGGGCTCTGCGGCCACCCTGCGCCAGCTTGGCCGGCTGGGAGTGAACCTGCTGACCATCGACGATCCCTCTGATCCTATCTTCGCGGGCGGACAACTTTCCAGCGCGGGGCGCGAGCTGCTGCAAACGGCGCAGTCCGCCAACCTCCTCGTACATCTCGATCTTGCCGATACCACCCTGGTCGATGCGGTCATGGCGGGATTCCAGGGCCGACTGTTCTGGTCGATCGGCCTCGACGAGGCCGCCGCAAACCGCGCGGCGCTGCAGCGGCGCCTCAACCGCGACAAGACCATCCTCATCCTCCGCTGCAGCGCGGAGGACGATCCGCAGCAGCTGCTCGATCTCGCGACGAGCCTGCCGGCCGGGCGCCTGCACATCTCGGTGCTGGAGGGCATGGATGCAGAAAAGCAGCGGGCGGCCTATGCCTTTGTTGCGGCGTGCCACAAGCTGCTGACGGCGGAAGTGGGAGGGGAGCAGAGCTACAAACGGATGGAAAAGTGGTTCGGCCGCAATCTTAAAAAACTGCTGCCGCAAGAGACTGGATCCAGGTTCTGAGTTCCCCGGGTATGTGCTGCTGCCGGCCATGGTGCGCCGGGGCGGGCCGCAGTGCACCAGGGCGGGCCGGCGTATTGCGCTTTTGCGCAGAGGCTGCCGCCGCATCGGGCCGGGATATTGTTCTTTTACGCGGGGCGACCGCCGCACCTGGCCTGGATATTGCGCTTTTGCGCGGCGGCTGCCGCACCAGCGCAGGCGGGAGCAGTGTGAGTGCGGTTTTATTCGAGATGCATGTGAGTGAAGTGAGGATTGTCAGGAATGACGGATTTGCCATCATTTGTTAAAGGCTCCGCATTCGCTCGGTTCTGGCGGCTGCGCGCCGATATTGCGTATCTGAACCATGGGTCGTTCGGCGCCTGTCCCAAGGCGGTGCTCGAGGTGCAGGACAGCTTTCGCTGGAAGCTTGAGTCCAGTCCCTGGCGCTACCAGGTCATCGAGATGGCCACCCACCATGCCGCGTCACGCACGGCGCTGGCGCAGTTCCTGCATGCCGAGGCCGATGACCTGGTTTTCGTCCCCAATGCCACGCACGGCTTGAACACGGTGCTGCGGTCGCTGAACTTTAAGCGCGGGGACGAGCTCC
>Ga0116171_10001305_pt1 | contig 24978 bp, 26 predicted proteins | sample AD_JPNHW2_MetaG_FD_89798 | JGI IMG/M metagenome (GOLD analysis project Ga0116171, IMG submission 89798) | Active sludge microbial communities of municipal wastewater-treating anaerobic digesters from Japan - AD_JPNHW2_MetaG | ecosystem: Engineered > Bioreactor > Anaerobic > Digestate | place...
AAAGCAGGGTGGAGTGAGACGGGGGGCGAATATGGGAATGCTTTCGATTGATCATCCGGATGTCTTACGCTTTGCGGTAGCAAAGCTGGATGAATTTAGTTTAACTAATTTCAATCTTTCTCTCGCAGTAACTAATTCTTTTATGGATCGAATTGAAAGAGATAGATCTTTTGTTAAAGAGGAAGATTTCCCCGAGGAAATTATTGAAAAAATTAGAAAAGCGGAGGCTAACCGCGATGTTGATGAAAGATTGAGGCAAATTGAAGAGGAAATAAAAAAACTATATGACTGGGCTTTGGCTAAAGAAGAAGGAGAGGGGTATGAACTAATAAATCCTCGAGACGGAAAAGTAGCTAAAAAACTGAATGCTTATAAAGTATTTAATTTAATTACGAGACTGGCCTGGCAATATGGAGATCCGGGACTAGTTTTTATTGATCGGATGAACGAGCCAAGCTCTAATCCAGTTCCAAAACTGGGCAGAATTGAAGCAACGAATCCCTGTGGTGAACAACCTCTCTTACCTTATGATGCGTGTAATTTGGGGTCGATAAATTTATCTAAATTTGTTAAGACAAATTTAGATGAGGAAACGAGAGACGAGAAACGAGAAACGGGGGATTTGGACTGGGATGAACTAGCCAGGGTGGTAAAAGAAGCTGTTCATTTTCTTGATAATGTTGTCGAGGTAAATGTTTTTCCGGTGGAAAAAATAAGAGAAATGGTGAATAAGACGAGGAGAATAGGGCTCGGAGTGATGGGTTTTGCGGACATGCTATTTAAGCTTGGAGTCGCTTATGATAGTGAAGATGGTTTGATGTGGGCGGAAAAAGTAATGAAATTTATTTCCGATTCGGCCAAAATGGCGACCCAGGAACTTGCAATAGAGAGAGGAGTTTTCCCGGAATGGGAAAATAGTGTTTTTGTAGGAAGTAATTATAGACCCAGAAATATGGCTCTAACGACAATTGCTCCCACTGGTACTATTTCCATGATTGCGGATGCCTCCTCGGGAATTGAGCCTTTATTTTCTTTGGGCTATCAAAAAAATACGATTGAAGGTAAGACTCTTTATATTATGAATCCAATTTTTGTAGAGGAGCTTAAAAAAAGAAATTTGGATAGTGAAGAATTAATGGACAGAATTATTAAAAATGGGGGTAAACTTGAGGGAATTGAGGAGATTGATGAAGAATTAAAAAGGATTTTTAGAACGGCCTTGGAAATTAGCCCAGAGTGGCATATAAAAATACAGGCGGCTTTTCAAAAATATATTGATAACGCGGTTAGTAAAACAATTAATTTCCCCAAATTGGCAACTGTCGATGAGGTTAGAAATGCCTATAAATTGGCATATTCTCTAGGAACAAAAGGAATAACGGTTTATAGAAGCGGAAGCAGAGAAAAGGAAGTGATCCAGAGTGTAGATGAAAAAAAATCTAAAATCGAAAATCTAAATTCTAAAGAAGAGATAAGGGTTACAAAAAAGAAAACACCAGAAGCAGCCAGGGGAATTAGATTGCGAAAAGCCTGTGATGTGGGTAAGGTTTATACTTCGGTATTTTTTGAAGAAGGGAATGGACCGGTGGAAGTATTTGTAACCCTCGGGAAAAGTGGTGGTTATTTGGCTGGGTCGGCCGAAGTGACGGGGAGACTGGCATCTCTAGCTCTAAAATATGGAGCAGAGCTTAGTGAGGTGGCTGAAGAAATGGTAGGAATTTCCTGTGGTCAAAGGGTGGGTTTTGGAAATGAAGCGGTCCTGTCGATGTTTGATGCGGTAGGAAAATCTCTTTTAGAAATTTCTCGAGGAGAACAGCTTGATCTGTTTACTGAGGAAAAGATGAGACTTGAAGTACCGAAAATTAAAGCAGAAAAGAAAGAAAATATTTTAGCTGATTTAGGAAAAAAGATAAATGAAGGTGAAAATAAGTTTATTTCCTGTCCTGATTGCGGCAGTCCTCTATATGCCGAAGAAGGTTGTTTTAAGTGTTCAAATACCTATTGTGGTTATAGTAAATGCTCATGATAACAACTAAAAATGGAGATGGGGGAACCAGTGAGTACTTTGGTAAAAAAGTTAGTAAGGGTGGAAAGCTACTGGAGGCAATAGGAACTTTAGATGAATTGCAGGCGGTTTTGGGACTGGGGGGACTGGAAAAAATACAAGAAGATATTTATAAAATTATGGGAAATTTAGGGGAAGAAATTAGAAACGGGATTCTGGAAACTAGGATAAAAGAGATTGAAAAAGAAATAGAAAAGATAGAAAAGGAAATAAAAATCCCCAAAAATTTTGTAATTTTTAAAAATAAAAAAGCGATGGAATTAAATTGGGTAAGGACCATCGTCAGAAGAGCAGAGAGAGCAGTAGTCAAACTGGAAACTAGAAACAAGAAACTAGATAAAAATGTTTTGATTTATTTAAATAGATTGTCTGATTTTATTTATTTACTGGCATTAAGAGAAGAGATGTAAAATAGAAATTGAAGAAGGGTGTGATTCCCTCGCAGTGCCGCTACGGTGATAGCCCGAGCCCAATTCACGAGCATGAAAATGAATAAAGAAAGACTAAACTTTGATCCAGTAAAAGAAGTAAGCTATTTGGGACAGTTTTCAGATGAGTTAAGAAAAAGACAACTAGAAACAGAAATCAGTACAGCTTTGTCGGAGCTGCTCCTGAGTGAATATAGTCATGACTATCTTTGGAGAGATGGAAAAATTATAGATAAGAATACAGGAATAGAGGCAAAGAGTTTGTCAAGAAACTGTGAATATGAAAGTAAAAAGGTTGACAGAATTGAAGAAGAACTGGAAGAAGGAAAAGAGCTGGTGGTGGGCATTAGTCCCAAAAATAAAGAGCTTGATTATCCTGATGATATGGTTGACTTTTGGAAAAGAGGCGAGGGAGACAAATTAACTTTGATGAGATTTAAAGTGGAGATGAGTCCGGAGCAGCTTCGAGATTTTGAGAAGATAGATAAAGAAAATTATAAAATGGGAGATTTGATTAAAATGTTGAATTTGGCAAAAAGTGATGAGAGGGTGTCGATATCAGCTATTGAAAAAATTACTCAATCCTTGGTGGAAAGATTTAATAGAGAGTTTGGTGAAAAAATATTTGTGGATGCAGAATTAATTACTAGACTTTTTGTGGCGACGAGACTTGAAGTGGAAAGGCAGGGAGAGGTAGAACCAGTGGTTGGTCGATGGGCAGAGTCATTGTATGGATCGAGAATGCAAAATTATTTATTTGGCCAATTGAAGACGGTTTTGGTAAGCGGAGGTGGTTGTGGAGGAAGGAGTATTAGTGGACGCTTTGCGAGCGAGGGAATTATTATTATTAAAAATGTCGATGGAATAACTTTTAGAAAAGGGAGTACGGAGGGGCTAACTTATTGTACCAGGTGTGGTTGCTGGTATAGTGGGGATAAATGTCCAATTTGTAAGTAAAGTCATTTATTATATAATTAACTAATATGAAAAAAATAATTGGAACTGTGATTATGATATTAATTTTAACCTGGATAGTACCTTGGAATAGGATAAACTGGGGCAGGATTACCTGGCAAACACCTGAGGTGATTACTGTCAACGGAGAAGCTAGAAGTCAGGAAAAGAATCAGTTGGCTAATTATTCGGCGGGAGTGATGGCCCAAAATATGGATAAAAATGCGGCGATAACAGAAGTGAACACTAAAATGGAAGATTTAATCAAATCGGTAAAAGATTTCGGAATAAAGGAGGCTGACATTAAAACTCAAAGCTTAAGTTATTATCAGGAACCAAAAGGGGGACAAAATCCAGGTCAGTGGCAGGTAAACAATACAATTGAGATTATTTTGAGAGATATCGATAGAGCTTCTGATTTGGCAGATTTATTAGCAAAAAGCGGAGCCAATAATGTTTATGGTCCTAATTTTATGATGGATGATACTAATGAGGCGGAAAAAGGATTGTATGGTGTGGCCATAAAAGATGCAAAAGATAAGGCCGAAAGCATTGCTAAGGCTTCAGGTAGGACTTTGGGAAAAATACTGAGCGTGAGTGACGGAGCGGAATCAAATGTTATTTATCCGATGTATGCTCGAGATGGGGCTGGGGGTGGGGGAATGTCGGTTGAACCGGGAAGTAGCACAATTTACAAAAATCTTACGGTGACATTTGAACTCAAATAAAAACTGAAGAAAAACCGCAAAGGAAAAATTTGATACAGATGGAATTATTGTGGAAAGTTTTTACGGGGAGTAAAAATAGACAATGGAAATAGTTAAAGGTTTTTCTTACGAAATTCTTGACAGAGATAGCCTGGCGGGGGAATTAATGAAGATCGAAAAGATGGGCAGAATAAGCCATTGGTCTGAGAGCGGACCAATTACTATGGAAACGGCGGAAAGGTTTGTGAGGGCAAGAATGTATCAAGATCATCACATAAATTTATTAGAACACGGTAACATGTCGGTTATTTTTAGGGGAATATCAATCGGAATGACCAGGGAAAATAACCGTCACCGACCGGTCTCTTTGGTTGAAAGGTCGACGAGATTTGTTGATTATGAAAAGGGTCAGCCGGATTTGGATAGATTTAAAATGAGATTTGTAAATGCGCCGAATATTGACCTCGAAAAGAAAATAAAATTAGCAAACGGAGAAGAGATGACACCCGGGGAATATTTGGAAATAACGGAAATGATGTATCGGGGCTTGAGAAAAGAAGGCTACAAACCTGATTCGGCCAGACAATTTTTGCCGATTGGTCTGGAATCGGAAGAGGGTGAGACGACAAATTTTCGACAATGGAGACATATTTTTACCTTAAGAACAGCTAAACCAGCACATTGGGAAATTCGAAGAACGATGAATAGTTTACTGGAAGAGGTAAAAACTTTGGTGCCGGTGGTGTTTGAAGATTTTCAAGTTAGAGGCCAATGCCCAATGGGTGTAGATTATTATGGATGTGAGGTAAAAGATGATTGAAAAAGGGAAATTTATTGTTTTTGAGGGGATTGGAGGATGTGGAAAGGGAACACAGATTGAAAAGATTGAAGAGTGGTTGGTGAGAAATGGTAAAAAAGTTTTAGTTACGCGTGAACATACTAGAGATACTCCGATTGGTCAATTAATTGAGAGAACTATAAAAAAGCAAGAAGAAGGGGTGGATCCAGTGGCCTTGCAGTTGATGTTTGTGGCGGACAGAGCGAATCACACGGTAAGAGTTATTAAGCCTGCGTTAGAAGTATTTGATTATGTGTTGGGAGATAGATATGAAGCTTCGACCTTTAGTTATGCACCAGTGGAAAAAAGAGATTATTTTTTAACCGTAAATAGAGGAATAACTTTAAAACCTGACTTGACATGTATAATCGATTTGGATCCAGAAGAGGCGGTTAAAAGAGTAAATCATAGGAATGATGCTGATATTTTCGATGAGGTTGAAATGATGAGAAAATGTCAACAGAGTTATCGGTGGTATTTTGATAATTCGGGTTGGCCATGTGCGTGGTTAGATGGGAGTGGAAGTAGAGAAGAGGTTTTTGAGAGAATTAAAGCGGAAATTCAAAGAAGAGGGATGTTGTAAAAATAGAGTAAAATTACATATGGATAAAATTTTTGACTTAATAGAACAAGAGGAAATATATCAAAGTGATACAATTAGACTGATTCCGAGTGAAAACTTTGTGTCAGAGAATGTAAAAAGGGCTTTGGGGAGTGGTTTGACTAATAAGTATGCCGAAGGGTATCCGGGAAAAAGATATTATCAGGGAAATAAGATTGTAGATGAGATTGAAAATTTAGCTATTGAAAGAGGTAAAAAATTATTTGGAGTCGAGCATTTAAATGTGCAACCTTATTCCGGTTCTCCGGCAAATGCGGCGGTACTTATGGCTTTACTTGAACCGGGAGATAAAATTTGTGGGATGAAACTTTCAGCTGGGGGACACTTGACCCATGGTCATCCCAAAATTACATTTTCAGGAAAATATTTTAATTCGGCTCAGTATGATGTAGATGAAAAGGGGAAAATTGATTATAAAAAATTGAGAGAAATGGTAATGATGGAAAAACCAAAGTTAATTTTTGCAGGGACAACGGCGTATCCATGGATACTTGATTGGAAAAAATTTGGAGAAATTGCGGAAAGCGTGGGGGCGTGGCTGGTAGCTGATATTTCTCATATCGCTGGACTAGTTGTGGGTGGGGTGCATCCGAGCCCGGTAGATTTTGCTCATATTATTACATCGACGACACACAAGAGTCTCCGAGGACCAAGAGGGGCAATAATTGGAGTAACTAAGCTGGGATTAAATAAAGATTCGGAATTAAATAAAAAAATAGATAGGGCGGTGTTCCCGGGATTGCAGGGCGGGCCGCATATGAATACAATTGCGGCGATGGCAGTGGCATTTGAGGAAGCAGATACGCCCGAGTTTAAAAAATACGCTGAACAAATTGTTAAAAATGCGCAGGCGTTAAAGAAAGGATTAATGATGGGAGGGACAGGGCAATGCCCTATCCGTATATTTGGAACGGAGAATCATTTGATGGTGGTTGATTGTGGTTTTGAGAGGGGCAAAGAAGCGGCGGTAAAATTAGAAGAGGCGGGAATTATTGTTAATGCCAACACTATTCCCCATGATAAGGCAGGTCCATTTAAACCATCGGGAATTAGAATTGGGACGCCAGCAATGACGACTAAGGGGTGGAAGGAAAAAGAGTTTGAAGAAGTGGGAAAGAAGATTGCGAAAATAGTTGTGGGATAATTGTAATTTTTGTTACAATTATACGTGATATTAAGAGATAGAAAATTAAATCGTTTGTCAGGACATGATTATTCGTGGGAAGGGTGGTATTTTGTAACAATCGATTGTATGAAGATGTATTCGTGGTTTGGAAAAATAAATGTAGGAGGCGGGCATTGCCCGTCCCGTACCGTAATGAAATTAAATAATTATGGTTTAGTAGCGGAAAAATATTGGAAAAGTATTCCCAAAATTTATAATAATGTGGTTTTGGATGAATTTGTGATTATGCCAAATCATATGCATGGGATAATTCAGTAGGGACAGGGCAGTGCCCTGTCCGTACGAAAAATGGAATTTGGCAATGCCCTGTCCATGCGGATAGTAATAATCATAATCGATATGGAAAATTATCGAAAATAATTAATGGATATAAAAATATGGTTACGAAAGAGATAAGAAATAATTTTGGAGGTAAAAGTTTTGTTTGGCAGCGATCATTTTACGATGAAATTATTAGGGATAAAAAATCATTAGATAGAATTCGAAAATATATTATTGGGAATCCCGAGAATTTTTTGAAATCCAAATAATTGTGGCAATTAATAGGCCAAAGCCGAGGAATTCAAGAATCTGGGGCCAGAAAAAGATATATATGTAGGGACAGGGCAGTGCCCTGTCCGTACGAGAAATAGAATCAGGTGTTGCCCTGTCCGTACAGATATCATTCGAAATTTCCCAGCCATTAGCCCAGTTGTTTATTTCAATGTGAGGTAGGAGTTTAAGGCGATGATAATCATCAAAATAAAAAGCCAGCCAACCAGAGTCAAAAGATTGGGGTAATATTAAAGTAGAGGGGGATGGATTTGCCTTTACAATGTAATAAAAAATACTGGATTTTGAATTAAGATATTGACGTAACAAGGTGGGATAAGTAATGGTTTGATCTACGGAGATGGGGTATAAAACAATTTCGTCGACATAATTAATATTTTTATTTAAAATGGAGGTGTTATTAAAAATAAAAGTTAAACCATAATTAAAATTATCAGTCTGACGGGAGGGAATAAAAAACCAGTTGGTTGAAGGTGTAGCAGAATCTGAAAGAAGAGTATCAAAATATTTGTTTTGGAGGTTGTCGGAAACGGCACTTATTCTTAAAGGTAGACCGGAAAAATGGCGGGAAATAACCTTTGCTAGATAATTTTGGGCCAGTGAAGCGTGAGGAAAGTTAAAGGCAAAAATATTTTGGGAGGGATCAGAATTAGTAACATTTTGGTTCGCGAAAGGGTCAGGCTGATCAATAAGAAACCCGGGGTCGAAAGATAATTCTGATTGAAGTCGGTTGGTAAAGAGATTGGCAGTGATGTTGTTTGGTTGCTGAGTGGATAAATAATCACCGTATTGCTGGTAATTTTTATCAATTAAGGTGAAGTTAAATTTGGATGCAGGAGTTGTCGACTTGGATTGATATATTTTAGTAGGATATAGAGATTGATAAACAGAAATATTTTGAGTTTTTTTAATTAATTTTAGAGAGGAAACAGAATTTAGAAGCTCTTTGGTTGAAAGGGATAATTTACTGTAGATTTTTTCGTCGGGATAGAAAATATTGTTATCAAAAATAAGAAATTCAATAGAATATTTAGATAAAATATTCTCTAAAAGAATTGGGTCCTTACTTTGAAGAGCGTGACTTAGTTCCCAATAATATTGCTCATTTTTTAAATTCCAGGTATCAAAAGCCCGGTCGAGAATGGGATTTTCTAGGGCATACCAAAGGAAACCGGAGCCACTGACACCCCATTTATAGTTGGTCCAGCCCCAAAAAGAGCCCTGAGGCAGATTGGCGATGCGGCCGGCAGGATTTTGAGATTTAAAAAAGTTAAAAATTTCAAAATATTCGGAAGGAATTTTTTGACGGATGTCAGGAGAGAAATAGTTGCCCTTAAAGGCAGGAAAGGAAAAGGAGAAAAGAGAAATTAGAATGAGGAAACTAGATAAGTGAGAAATAATGGGAGAATATTTAATTTGATAAAGAAAATTAGTTAGGGAGCGAAGACCGAAAGCTAATAAAAGGGAAAAGGTAAAGGAGGCAGGAACTAAAAATTTAGTCCAGGGAGAACGAAAGATTTGATTGATCAGAGGGAGGGAACGGAGAAGATAATTTAGTTCTTTAAATGGAGATAGATTAGAGAGAAGGGCAAGGCAGGAAAGAAGAAAAAAGAGGAGAAGGGAGATGGAAAACAAATTAAGTTTTTTAGGACGGGAAAGAAGAGAAATTAAACCTAAAATAATAAAAAAAGAAATAAAATAACCACAGATGAGGAAGTATTGATTGGAAAAATGAGTGATCCAGGGGGCCATTAAGGGTTGGCCATTGCTGGAAAAATCATAGTAGTAGCCCCGAAGAATAAGAAAGTCAGAGAGATTGCCTCGGGCCTGATTGCGGGCAAAGGTTTCCTCATTACTCATATAGTTACCGATGCCGGTAGTGGGGTTTTGAAGATTATTTTTTAGGAAATAAAATTGGGGTAAAAGCCAAAAAGAGTTGATTAAAAAAATTAAAAAAAATATTTTTATGGCTTCAACAATCGAATTTTTGCGGTGCTCACGCCCTTCGGTATTAACCTCGGATGATTCCGCTCCGAAAAATTGATTGTTTCGCCAAATATAAAAACCAATTAAGATTAAAAAAACGCAAATTAAATAGACAATAAAAATAGTTTGGACGTAGAATGAGGGAATGGCGAGAATGTTGATGAAAATTAATTTTTTTAATTTTTGGAGGGACAGGACATTGTCCTGTCCGTACTTGATGGAATTTAAATATTCCCAGAGAAAATAAATTAGCCAGGGAAAAAAGCCCCAGAAGGTAGAAAAGGGTTCAAAAGCCACCCAAAAATATTGGATGGAGCCAAAATTCAGAAGATAAAATAATGCAGAAATAAAAGAAATAAGAGGAGAGAATTTATTTTTTTGGAGAAGATGAAAGATGCCAAAAGTGCCTAAAAATAACATGGCAAAATGCCAAAGATAGCGGATAAAACTCGTAGGAAGAAATAAGGTAAAGGGCAGAATTATTAGTTGACGAATGAGATCGGTAGCGTGAGCCATGCCGCCAACTAGACCAAGACCTTGGTATTCTTGCCAAACGGCGAATATCGAGCGTTTGAGGTTTAGCCAAATATTGAGTTCCGGCATGAGATTATCCCAACCAGTGAGAAAGGTATCGGGGGTGAAATTGGCCAAGCAAAGAGCTAGGAGGATAAGAAAAAGAGAAGATTCCGCAAAGTGACGTTTAATCCATGACCAAAGGCGCATGGTTAATTATACTTTGCTTTGGGCAAAAGTCCCAACTTGGGTATGGTTGCTATTGATACCACGAATGAAATACCAGAGATTGTAGATAAGGTAAGAGGGGAGCAGAGAAATAACAATAATTTCAGCTAGGTTAATAATGACGGCTTTAAATGAGGGTTGAAAACCCTTTTTAATAGCGATAAGACGAGACTGGAGAGTTAAATAAAAAGTTTTTTTGGGATTAATTCGAGAAAGAGAATTGTCAACTTGGCGGTAGAAATATAAATTGTCTTTAAGATTGGCAAAAAGACCGTACTCAGACAATCTAAAGTATAAATCAACCTCTTCGGCGCTGCTTTTAGAAGCAGAATACCAGGTAAAAGATTTAGGTAAAAGAGAGCGATTGATCATCATATAGCCTTGCTGGACAGGGACAGCCCAAAAAAGCATATCATTAATACTGGCAGAGGAAATTGGAAAAGATTTAAAACCAATAACCTGATTGTTTTGATTAATAATGGTGCATTGAGCACCAACAATGACAGTTTTAGGGTTTGATTTTAAATATTTATATTGTTTTTCAAGTCTGTCTGGGGTGGAAATATCATCGGCGTCCATACGGGCTAGATATTTGCAACGGGCGAAAGAAATGGCAATGTTGGAGGTGGTAGAAACACCTAAATTAAGGCGATTGCGATAGATACGAATGCGGGAGTCGCGACGGGCATAGGATTTGATAATTTTCCAAGAAGAGTCGGTGGAAGCATCATCAATGATGATAAATTCGAAATTAGTTAAAGTTTGATTGAGGATAGATTCGATGGACTCGGACAAATAGGGGGCGGCATTAAATACCGGCATATAGACTGAAAGAATAGGTTTTTTAATTTTGTAGTTGGTCATAGCGTTTCGCCCCGCGGCTGCGGGGCTCATCAGGTCCATCAATAGGACGACGCTAATCTCTTTCTTCTTTCTTTCCTTTCTTTGCTCCCGTGGGAACTTTTTGCCGATTGGCTACTGGGTTCCCACGAGGGATTAGAGGTTGGTGTGCGCTATGGCAAAATCACGATTTTTACATCGGGACGTGTTGCCAGATAATCGGCGACAACTTTTACATCTTTAAGCCTGTCGGCAAAAGAAAATGCCAGAGACTCGTGGATGTCGAAGTTACCGATTTTAATCTGTTCAACGATCCGTCCGAGGTCTTTATCGCGATGTTGGGTGTCATACCACAACGCAATTTCGCCGTTCTTTACCCGGATAGTTTGTTCGCCCTTGAAGCTAAAGAGAACTCCACCGTCAAAAACGGTTTTGTTCATCTCGAACCCGTGAGCGAATACTACCGCTTCAGTATTGCAGGCGTTGAATCTAACGTCAAGCCAAGTATTTTCTACTAGCTTGAGTTCTTTGTCGGTTAAACCTTGATCTGGGGCCTTGTCAACTAGAGAGGAACGCGAGGTCCAGGTAACCCGATTGCCGATATCATAGACCGATTCGGTTTCAAGTGACAGACCAGCGTTTTCCCAGGTTAAACCATCATCTTTTGAAACCTCAATGGTTTCGCAAGCGACGAGAGGCGTAACAGGTGCTTCAGTTGCAACAACTGGTGCTTCGGTTGGCATTTCGGTCGGCGCGGGCGTGGGCTCAGCGGGTGGTTCTTCTGTTGGCGCGGCGTTTTCAGACGTTGGGTTTAATGGAATGAGAGCAACTTTTTGGGTTGCTTGCGGTCGAAAAACCAAAACACCAAATACTAAAATACTCAATCCAATGAGTATGAAACCCCACCACGGAAAGTGGCGATTATGTGGGTTGGTTTCTTCGGCTCGGGCGGCTGCGGCTTCGCGATTTGCTCTGCGAGTGGCAGCGGCCTTTCGGGCGGCTTCACTTCTTTGTTCTTTCGTTAGTGGTGCCATTGTAAATCTCCTTTGATTCCTGAAAAATCCTGATTCTCCATGTTTACATGGGTTCTTAACCTCGTCTTGCGACAGGGGCCTCCGTATACGAACGGGTTCTTGAGAGTTCTTGGAAGACCTACCTCCTTTTTGGGGTCTTTTAAATTCAAGTACTCACACTGGGAATAAAGAATTACACCCAAAGTGAGTACCTGAATTTTTTGGAAAGATTTAGAAGAAAGAGATTGTTAAAGTACTCTACTTTAAGCTAATCTCAAACGCGGTGTTTGAGTAGCCGCGGGTAGTTTTGGTTTATATTAAAACCAAAGGAGATAAGGGGTTGAGACGACTGAGGAGCCACCCAACTCCCTATTCTCCTCTGGCCTTAATGGCCAGAATTTGTTGTTAAGATAATTAAGAGTTGACTATAACAATCAACAATTAATTGTAAGTAAGTGTATCAATAAAGTATAATAATGTCAAGTTATAGGATGTGAAAATTAGAAAAGGAAAATAAAAAATATATGTAAAAAATATTACAGTCTATTTTAGATTTTTGATGAATTCTTTTATTTCAGGAGCGATTTGATCGTCAAGCATGGCGACGGCGATGTTGGCTTTGAGCCAGCGAAGGGGATCGCCGGTAGTTAACCAATCTTCTTGTCCTTCGAAAGCTTGAGTTAAGACAATTCCTTGTTTAGCCAAAGCATTACTGGCATCGGAAAACCAAAGTTCGCCATCGCGAGAAAGACCTTGAGTTTTGAGAAGAGAAAAAACTTTGGAAGTAACTAGAAACCGGCCACCTTGAGCAAAGGTTGAAGGAGCTTGATCGGCAGGTAATTTCTCGAGCATAGCGACTAATCGGTTAGGATAATTTGGATCGTCAATGTATTGAGCTGAGCCATATTTGGCGATTTCATTGTGGCCGACATCTTTAACGGCAATAATTTCGTCGGCTTGATATTGTTCAAATTTTTGAATCATTTTGGTTAAAAATTGACCGGGGACAGGTTCAACAGTGAGGTCATCACCGTACATATAAATGAAAGGTTGATTGTCGACAAAAGATTCGGCAGCTAAAAGAGGGGAGCCAGTGCCATACGGTAAATTACTTGGTTGTTCAATGAATGTTAATTTAGCTTTTGACCAAATGTTTTTTAAACTATCTAAGTATTGAAGTTTATTATTGTCAGTAAGGTATTTTTCGAGGTCAGCATCTGGAGTAAAGTATTTTTCGATAGAATGTTCACCAATACGATGAACAATAGCAATTTGGGTAATGCCAGCTCCAATAGCTTCTTCAATTAAATATTGAATATTTGGTTTAGATAAAATAGGAACTAATTCCTTAGGATAAGATTTAACTACAGGAAGAAATCTGGTGCCTCGACCAGCAGCTGCGATAACACATTTGGTAACTGAGTTCATAAAGTTAAAAGCCTGCCTGTCGGCGGGCAGGTATAAAGTTTAAAGTAAAAACAAATTAATTTTTAATTAAACCCCTTAGTCCTTTCGGACAGCTCCCCTTGATGAAGGGGAGCAATTTCTTTATTAACCCGCCCAGGGCGGGTTGAGGGTTTATAAATTTAAAGTTTTAATAAAAGTAACTAAATCGTCGTGGAGGGAGGAATCTTTCAATCCTATAACAATATTTGATTGAAGCCAGCGGAGGGGATCACCAGTAGTTAGCCAATCTTCTTCACCTTCGTAAGCTTGAGTGAGAACAACATCGTTCTGGGCTAAGAAATTGTTAGCATCAGATAACCAAAGCTCATTGCCTTTACCAGTGGGTTGGTTTTCGAGAGTTTGAATTAATTTGTTGGAGAGGATAAACCGACCGGCTTGAGCAAAGGTTGATGGAGCCTGATCGGCGGGAAGTTTTTCGAGCATGGCGGAAATACGATTGGGATATTTTGGATCTTCGATGTATTTGGCAGAACCATAACGGGAAATTTCTTTTTCGCCGACATCTTTAACAGAGACAACTGAAGCGGGAGAATATTGGTTGAAAGTAGCCATCATTTTGGTTAAAAATTGCCCAGGAATTGGTTCAACAGTAAGATCATCGCCAAACATATAGACAAAATCATCGGATCCAATAAAATCTTTGGCAGCTAAAACTGGAGAACCATTACCATAGGGTAAATCCACTGGTTGTTCTATAAAAGTTAGTTTAGCTTTAGACCAAATAGTTTTTAGACTGTCTAGATATTGAAGTTTATTATTGTCAGTTAAATATTTTTCGAGATCAGCATCGGGAGTAAAGTATTTTTCAATAGAATGTTCACCAACACGATGAACAATAGCAATTTCGGTAATGCCCGCTCCAATAGCTTCTTCAATTAAATATTGAATATTGGGTTTAGAAAGAATTGGAACTAATTCTTTAGGATAGGATTTAACTACAGGTAAAAATCTGGTTCCTCGACCAGCAGCAGCGATAACACATTTGGTAAGACTCATACTTTGTTGATTCAAATTCTTTCAAAATTTTCGTTACAAATTTTTCCGCTGGAAAATGAGTCTGGTCGCCCAGGCTCAAAATCGCTCCAAAATTGTAACTTCAAATTTTAGAATTTGATTTATTAATTATTTTTGAATTTTTAACAGGTTGACTAGCTACATGGTAGCACAAAGAGGGAAGTGATGACCAGTGGCGTTAGTTTTGGAGATTTGATAAAATAAGAAACTTATTAAGGGCCTATAGCGCCCGCCTGCAAAAGCTGATGCTTTAGCATCTGCGGGCAGGTAGTTGGTAGCTATACACCTTGAAGTACATTAAAATTAGTTGTGATTAAATTCTACTATACATATGTTTTGTTATCTCTGAAGGATAATGAAATTTATATTGGATATACTGATGATTTAAATCATCGATTGAAGGAACATAATTTAGGTAATGTATTGGCTACAAAATCTAGATTACCTTTAAAATTAATATACTTTGAGGCTTGTTTAAATAGAGAAAAAGCAATAAAAAGAGAGAAAGCTTTGAAGACTGGGTTTGGTAGAAAATATATTAAAAGTAGAATTTAATGGTAATTAATTATTTTGGGCCTATAGCGTAGTTGGTAGCGCGTCCCCATGGCATGGGGAAGGTCAGGGGTTCGAGTCCCCTTAGGTCCACAAAGTATATGAATAGTGAGAATTTAGTTAAATTATATGATGGTTTGGTAGATGAGTTTCGTATGGATGGAGCGGTTGTAATTGAGAGTTTTTGTAATAAAAGAATTGAAAGATGGAAACGATTACCTGATTTTGGTGGAAGCTTGGATATAGCCTTTTTGTTAGATAGAGGGATAATTTTAAGGAAGGCTGATAAAAGAATTGGTTTGGTTTTGGGAACTCCAGATACTGGTAGCTTTTTGACACCAGAAGAAATGTGTTTTGGTGGTATTTTGTCGTCTGAAGACAGTTTAAGAGGTGATTTAAACTATCTTCGTAGAGTTGTTAAAGGCGATAATTGGGTTTTTGGTAGGTTTTATGATAGTCATGAAGGAGTGGGTATTGATTGTTGGGCAAATGAGAGTGCTTTTGGTGGTGGTGATACAAAAAGTGTTGATATTGATTCTGCTTGGGAAATAATTAATCGAACAATAGAACATGGTTTTAAAAAATAAAGTAATCCTTTTTGATTTTGATGGAGTGATTGTAAACAGTTGTCAGTTATCTTGGGAAATTAATAGAGAATGGATGTCGGATATTACTTATGGTGAGTTGCAAGACTGGGCGGAAGGTAATGTTTATAGTACTAAATTGCGTGATGATTTTGACGAATCATATTTCCAACTTTATTTTGAAAGATATCAAGAAAAAATTGTTCAATTAGTACCAGTTGATGGAATGGATAGGGTAATTAAAGATTTAGATTTACAAGGTTTTAAGTTAATAATTGTGTCGTCGGCGGATGAAAACTCAATAAAAGATTTTTTAGAAAAGTACGATTTAGAAAAATATTTTACAGAAATTTTGGGAAAGAATTTTAATCCGAGTAAAGTAGAAAAAATTAAAATTGTTGGTGAAAAGTATAAAATAAAACCACAGGAAACTTTGTTGGTGACTGATAGTGTAGGGGATATAAAAGAGGCTCATGAAGCCAAAACAAAAGCCATTGGAGTTATTTGGGGTTTGCATGAGAAGGAAAGATTAGAGAAAAATGGAGCTGATTTTATAGCGGAAAATCCAAATGATATCTTGGAAGGGGTAAAAAAGATTTTGGCTTTGAAATAAGGACTAGATTAAGGTAGAATTCACTACTTAACACATAGGTCTGTGGTGAAACCTGCCTGCCGGCAGGCAGGTGGTATCATATTTAACAATTTAATTAATTTAGGCCCATAGTGAAATGGTTATCACTGGGATCTCCAAAATCTCCATTTGAGGTTCGAATCCTCATGGGCCTGCACGAGTTGACTGATTGTTTTGAACCTATTTAAATGTTAAATTGGTTCAAATGGTGATAATTGGTATTACTGGAACAATTGGAGCAGGTAAAGGAACTGTAGTTGATTTTTTAGTCAATAAGAGAGGATTTAAACATTTTTCGGCTAGGGCTTTTTTGGTAGAAGAAATTGAAAGGAGAGGGATGGAAAATAATCGAGACAGTATGGTAATAGTAGGAAATGATTTGAGATCAAAATTTGGACCGGGTTATGTGGCGGAAGAATTGTTTAAAAGAGCTAAGGATTCTGGAGAAAATGCTGTAATTGAAAGTTTGAGAACTGTAGGAGAGATTGAAACTTTGAGAAAAAAGGGAAACTTTACTTTATTAGCAGTGGATGCTGATCCAAAAATAAGATATGAAAGAAATTCTGTTAGAGGAACTACGACTGATAATGTGACTTTTGAAAAATTTTTGGCTGATGAAGAATTAGAAATGAAATCGACTGATCCAAACAAACAAAATTTAAGTGAATGTATTAAGAGAGCTGATTTTTTGATTGATAATAATGGAACTGTTGAAGAATTAAATAAAAAAATCGAAGAAATATTAAAAATTATTCAAATATAAAATGACAAAGAAAACAGAAGAGAAAAAATACATTCGGCCGAGTTGGGATGAATATTTTATGAAAATTGCCATGTTGGTATCGGAAAGATCAACTTGTTTGAGACATCATGTGGGGGCGATTTTGGTTAAGGATAGAAGAGTAATCACTACTGGTTACAATGGAGCGGCAGCGGGAGTGAAGGATTGTTTGGAATTAGGTTGTTTAAGAAATCAATTAGGAATTCCGTCAGGTGAAAGACATGAAATTTGTCGGGCGATTCATGCCGAACAAAATGCTATAATTCAAGCGGCTAAACATGGAGAAAATATTGAAGGATCGACAATTTATTGCACTCACAGTCCTTGTATTATTTGTACAAAAATGATGATTAATTCGGGAGTAAAAAGAATTGTAACTTATGGAGAATATCCGGATATCGGTGGAGTTAAGGACTTATTGAAGGAAGCGGGGGTAAAGTTGGAAAAGATTGATCGACCCAGCGACAAGATAAATTTTTTGGATTGAAATGAGAGTTAAAAATAAAGAAATAATAGCTCTCAAAAGAAAATTAAGAGAGAATAAAATTCGAGGTTTGGCGTTGGATATTGATGAAACTTTGTCGTTTACTATTGGTGGGCTAGTTGATGGTTTATCAAAGCAGTTTGGAAACCCGGAAAATTTGACAGTGGAGGAGATTGTTAAAAAACATAAACATACTGACAAAATTCCTTATTGGCAAAGTAAAGAATGTTATGAGTTGATAGATAAAATTTTGACTGACGAAAAAATACAAAAAGATTTGCCACTAATAAAAAATGCCAATAGTTTGACTAATAAAGTCAATGAAGTAATCCCGATAGTTTCTTATATTACTATCAGACCAAGAATAATTTTTGAAGCGACGAAATATTGGTTGAAGAAAAATAATTTTCCAAAAGCACCAACAATATTGAAACCAAAAAATATTTCCAGGAGAATGGGAAATAAATGGAAAGCCAAAGTGTTGGAATATTTATATCCTGAGGTGTTGGGAATAGTCGACGATAATCCAAACTTAGTAAAAAATTTGAGTAAGAGCTATAAAGGGACAATATTTCTATATGATCACACTGAGACTGAGAGAAAAGATATTAAGGTGGTTCCCTGTAGAGATTGGAATCAGGTATTAATTGAAGTTAAAAAACAATTTATCGGCGACCACGATTGATAGTTCCCATGCGAGCAGTTGGTCTGAAGTCTACCGGAGATTTGGTTCCAGGAAAATTGGGAATGGTTGGTTTAACAAAACCTTTGATGATAGTAGACCGATTGTCTGGCTTAGATTTGGATGCAGGTTTACTCATATTCAATTTTAATTATAGTTATTCTTGAATTAACTGGGAAGTAGGGAAATAAAGAACATCTTCGATATGTTGAGAGTCAGCAAAAAGCATAGCCAATCGGTCGACACCCAAACCAATACCAGCACATGGTGGCATTTGGCCACAAGCATCGACAAATTTTTGATCGTAAGGATGAATGGGTAAATTATTTTCTTGTCTGAATTTGGTTTCAGTGTCAAAATTATCTTGTAAAATTTTAGAATCAGTTAGTTCGGTATAAGCGTTACCGATTTCCATGCCGCCGATATAAAATTCGAAACGTTGGCTGAAACCAGGGAAGTCGGGACAAGTTTGACAGAGAGGGGAAGTCTGAGTAGGGTAATCGAAAATAATAAATGGCTTGTCTTGGGGAATTTTTGATTCTATTTCGTTAATAAAAATTTGAGTATAAAGTGGTTCCCAAGTAGTAACACCATCGACATTGTAGCCTTTAGATTTGGCAGTAGCGATAATTTGGTCAGCGGTTAAATTTTGAGATAAATCAATGTTGGCATATTTTTGGAATAACTCTTTGAGAGTAAATTGATACCAATCACTATCAAGATCAATGTTTTGACCTTGGTAAACAATATAATCGGTTTGAGGAAGTTTAAGTTTTTGTTGAACGTAATGAAGGGTGTTTAAAATTAATTCTTTGGTAGTGGTGGCAATATCATGATGAGTTTTATCCATTTCGTACCATTCGAGCATAGAAAATTCTAAATTATGAGTAGGACCAATGTCTTCTAGATCGCGAAAAACTTTGGCGACAGTAAAACAATTACCAATACCCTGAGCAATAAGTCGTTTAAGAGCACTTTCGGGAGAGGTAGGAAGGTAAAAAGTAAAATCACGTTGAGTCCATTTGGTTTTGAGAGAATAAAGGTTAGGCTCTATGGGAATTTTGGCCAAAAGAGTGGGAGTATCGACTTCATGAAAATTTCGGTCAATAAAATAATTTCTGATAGCCTGAATAGTCCATTCGTGAATAAAATGAGATTGAAAATTCATAATTTTTTAAACCTTATTCGGCATTCGCCGTATTTCCCCTTAAAAAGGGGAAAAGTCTTAAAACAAATAATTTATTATTTTGACTTCCTCCTTTTTTAAGGGAGGATGTCACGATTTATCGTGACAGGAAGGTTTTGTATTAAACAATTTAATTATATCCTGACATGATTTTTGGTGGAATTCTTGAGGATAACCACAAAGATAACTCTGATCGCAGCAACCCTGACAAAGACCACAAGTAAAACAAGGAGAAATATTTTTAATAAATTTAGAGATGTAAATTTGAGGGTCGTCGGTGATTTTGCCTAAAGAAATGGATGATTCGCAGCAACCAGTGATATTACCGTTGGATTGAAGACTGAGTTGATAACAACCAAAGTTTTTGGCCGGGAAAGTAGGGTAGTGGAGTTTAGTATCAAGACATTGATCATTGGTTAAAGACATTTTACGGTCAGTGAGGTAAGTTAACTCAATGTTTTTAAGATTATATTCTGTTTTTAGATAGTCTAAAAAAGTGTCTTTGTATAGATAAGAATCTTTAGTTACTAAAAACATAATACCGACAGGAAAACCTAATTCTTGAGCGTGTTTGATATATTTAATAGATTTTTCGAAATTACCGATACCGCGATTTTGATCGTGAATGTCTTTTGGACCATCTAATGAAACTAAAATCTGGCAACTATCGGGCTTTTTAATTTCACCAAGTCGGTCAATAGTGCCGTTGGTGATTATAGTGACAAATATATCTTTATCGATCAAAGTGTTGACTAGTTGGGGAAAATCAGGGAGTAAAAAAACTTCACCACCACAAAGAACTATCGATTTTAAATGAAAATTTTTCTTCAATACATTTTTTTTCTTAGCGTGAATACTGGCGTGTTCAAAGCACGAAAAAAAAGTATTTTCAGAATTTTCATTTAGAAATTTTTGATATTGGTCAACAAAGTCTAAAATTTGTTGATTAGATAAAACATCGCTGGTTTTGTGAGTGTAGCAATATTTGCAGGTCAAATTACAGCCTTCAAGAGGAGAGATATAGATACTTTCTAGATTTGATAAATCTAATTTCATTTAATTTTTTTATAAAAATTCTTGATACGAATTTTTTATCTCAGTCAGCACTGGCGTGTTGAAACTCGCTAAAAAATTATATCTTCGAATTTTTACGTAAAATTATTTAAGTTTAGCGGATTCTTTGTGCTCGGTGGCTTTTTTACACCATTTACAGTATTTGACAAATTTGAGCTTGTCAGGAGTATTAGTTTTATTTTTTTCGGTTAAATAATTTTGGGCGCCACAGACTGAACAAACTAAGGCGATCAAAATTCGTGGTGTTTTTTTAGATTTAGACATGAGTGGTATTTTAAACTAATTTAGGCCAAATGACAATTGTTAGTCGGCGTGCTTGTATTTTTTAATCTGGCGTTCGACGGCTTCACGCAGATCAACAATGGCAGCAGTTAAATCGTCGTGGCAAGTTTCGGCATGAATGGGGTTTTTGAGGCCGGGAAGACTCATATCGAATTTGGCAGTGTAATTTTTGTACTTCTTATCCTTTTGAATATGAAGGGAAGCAGTTTTGAGCTCATTATTGAATTGAGGAAGAAGTTGATCGAGCTTGTTGACGAATTTGGTTTGGATCATTCGCCTGATTCTAAGAGAAATAATTAAATTGACTCCGTTAATTCTGGTGTTCATAAAAACCTCCAATGAATTATTAATAGGGTAATGGCACTTGAGATAATTTATTTTAACATTATTCAGTTATGGTTTGAACGATATCACAAGGACCTTGGTATTTTTTGGCAAGATTAAATATGGCATCAATTTTTGGTTCATTAGTTTGATAAACCTGACCGTTTCTGTCACGAATAGTGACTTCTAGAGTGTGTTTTTGAAAAATAACTTTAATCTGGCAGTTAGACATGAGTTTTTCGGTAGTAATCCAATCAATGTTTTTGGCTTGCCCAGGAGTAATATCTGGGACAATGTAGGTTTGTGGTTCAGGGGCGGTGTAAATATGACTTTGATCAGTGACGGCTTTAGTGATAATTAAACCAATGCAGGCAATGAGGACGATAAGAAGTAGAATGTAAATTTTTTGTCGGACAGATGACATAAATAATATTAACAATTTTATAAATGGAAGTTTATTTTTAAATCAACTATACTAACAAATTGAGTTTGTATGAAGGAAAAAAATAAAGGAATTTTTAAAGAAATAAAACCATATTTAGGCTTATTGGGCTTATTGCTTTTGGTGGCTTTAATAAATAATGGGTTGAATTTATGGTTACCAAAAATAACTTCAGGAGCGATTGATTCTTTTAATGGACAAAATTTTGAGATATCGAAAATAATTTGCGAAATGACTGGGGTGTCGGTAATAATTTTTGTTTTTGCGGTAGGCCAAAGTTTTTTGCAAACTTTTTTGGCCGAAACGGTAGCTAAAAATATGCGGGAAAGATTAGTAAATAAAATATCGGATCAGGATTTTGGTTTTGTGAATAAGGTGACTTCAGAAAAACTACTGACAATAATGACTAGTGATGTGGATAATGTTAAACAGGCAATGACTACTGGTTTGATACAGATTTTTTCATCGATAATATTAGTGGTTGGATCGGCAGTAATGTTACTAAGAATTAATGTTAAGTTAGGGTTAATGGTGTTAGCAATAGTACCGGTTGTTGGGTTGGTGTTTTTTAATGTGTTTGGTCGGATCAGAAGTTTTTTTAAGCGAGCCCAAGCGGTTTTGGATAGACTAAATAAAGTAATTAAAGAAAGTATTGTGGCGGCTGGTTTGGTAAGAATTGTTAATAGTCAGAATAGGGAAATTGATAAATTTAATGGACAAAATGACCAGGCAAGAGATTTGGGTTTGTCAATTATGAAATTGTTTTCTGGATTAATTCCAACAATTGGATTGTTGGCTAATTCAACAGTGATTTTGATTTTGTTGGTAGGGGGAAGATTAATTTTGGCGGGAGAATTTACGGTAGGTGATTTAACGGCATTTAATACTTATGTTTCCATGTTGATTTTTCCGATGATAATGTTGGGTTTTGTGAGCAATATAATTGCCAGAGCGGTGACATCTTATCAACGAATTGAAGAGGTGCTGAATTTTGAAGGTAAAGATGATTTTGGGGATATAGATAAAGAAATAAAAGGAAAAATAGAATTTAAAAAAGTATCGTTGAGTTTTGGACAAAAACAAGTCTTGAAAGAAGTATCTTTTGAAATTAAACCGGGGTCAAAGACGGCAATTTTGGGGCCGACGGCGGCAGGTAAAACGCAAATATTTTATTTGATGTCGGGATTAATGAAACCGAATAGTGGGGAAATTTTGATAGATGATGTGCCAGTAAAAAAATATTGCCAAAAATGTTTGTCAGAACAACTAGGGTTAGTATTTCAGGATAGTTCGTTGTTTAATTTGACGATTAAAGAAAATATTAATTTTCAGAATAAAGAAGACGAAAATAATTTAAAAAAAGCGATTGAAACGGCGGCTTTGGATGATTTTATTGAGACATTACCTGAAGGTTTGGAAACAAAAATTACGGAAAGAGGATCAAACTTGTCGGGTGGGCAAAAACAACGGTTAACTTTAGCCAGAGCGTTAGCAGTGAATCCAAAAATTTTATTGTTGGATGATTTTACGGCCAGAGTGGATCGGTCAACAGAAAAAGATATTTTTGCCCGACTGAAAAAGAATTACGGCAAGATTACTCAAGTGTTAATTACTCAGCAGATTGCCTCAGTGGAAGATTTTGATCAAATTATTTTGATCATGGAAGGGGAAGTGTTAGCTAAAGGAACTCATAAGGAGTTATTAAAAAATTCCTCGGAATATCGACAGTTATATAGTTTACAAATGTCAACTGAATGAAAGATTATTGTTTAAAAAATTTTGATACAAATAGTAAATTAAACCTAAAAGTAGGTAAAATTGTTCGTCGATTGGGGGAATTTTTAAAAGGAGATAAATGGCGATTGGGTTGGGCAATAATAGTGGTATTAATAAATTCGGCGGCGAATGTGGCCACACCACTAATAGTAGGTCGGGCTATTGATAAATTTATTGTCGATAAAAACTGGCCAGAATTGGCCGGTTTTGGCTGGTTGTTGGCGGGGATTTATATAGTGGTGGCGGTAACTAATTATTTTCAAACTGTTTTGATGGGAAGGGTAGGTCAAAATATTTTGTATCGGTTGAGAAGTAGGGTATTTGAAAAAATTCAGAGTTTGCCGTTGTCATTTTTTAATCAAAATAAATTGGGTGATTTAATATCGAGAATTAATAGTGATACAGATAAGTTAAATCAATTCTTCTCACAATCACTTAATCAATTTATGGGTCAGGCATTTACTTTGGTGGGAATCGGAGTTTTTGTTTTTTATACTAACGCAAAGCTATCGGTTTGGATGATGTTGCCGGTGGTGGGCTTGGTAGGAATAACTTATATATTGTCGTCGTATATGAGTAAAAGGAGTCGATTGAGTTTACAGTCTTTGGGAAATTTGTCGGCAGAAATTCAGGAAAGTTTGAGCTATTTTAAAGTAATTGTATTGTTTAATCGGCGAGATTTTTTTAGAGAAAATTTTAAGAAAGCTAATGAAAATAATTTTGCTATGTCGGTACGATCGGGGATGATAAATAATATTAGTAGTCCGATTTATGATTTAGCTTGGAATGCGGGTTTAACCTTGGTGTTGGTAATGGGAATAGGGATGATACTTAAAGGTCAAATTACAGTGGGGTTATTGATTGCCTTTTTGGCATATACAGACAAATTTTATGCACCACTAAGACAGATGGCTCAGATATGGTCAAACACTCAAATGGCGTTTGCTGGTTGGGTGAGAATTTCGGAAATTTTGGATTTGAAGACTGATTTGGAAGTAATGGAAACTAATAATACTTTAAAAGTAAAAGACGACGATGTGTTGGTATTTGATAAAGTAAAATTTTCGTATGATGGTGAAAAAATAATTTTGGATAAAGTAAATTTGGATTTTAAGAAAGGAAAAACTTACGCTATGGTGGGACCAACTGGAGGAGGAAAGAGTACTATGGCGGCGTTGATGTGTCGATTGTACGATCCAGATTTTGGACAAATTTATTTTGAAGGCAAAGATATTAGAAGTTACAGTGGTAAAGAATTATCGGAACAGATTGGATTTATTTTGCAGGAACAGTTTATTTTTACCGGTAGTGTAGGCGAAAATATTGTTTACGGTAACCCTAATTATGAAGTTTATGATAAGAAAAAATTAAAGAAAGAATTAAAAGAAGATGGGTTAGAAGAATTAGTAGAAAGATTTGAAAATGGATTGGATACAGAAATTACACCAGATACGGAAGTAATTAGTTTGGGACAAAAACAATTGATTTCGTTTATGAGGGCGATTTTGCGACGACCAAAATTGTTGGTAATGGATGAGGCGACGGCTAATATTGACACGGTAACCGAAAGTTTATTACAAAAAATTATTGATAAATTACCAACAGAAACAACCAAAGTAATTATTGCTCATAGGTTAAATACGATTAAAAAAGCGGATGAAATTTATTTTGTGAATGATGGGGAAGTAGTTAGTGCGGAATCGTTAGAAAAGTCGGTGGAGATGATAGAGAAGAGTAAAAGGAAAAGTTAAATGCGGAGGGGACAGG
>Ga0116171_10001307_pt1 | contig 24955 bp, 11 predicted proteins | sample AD_JPNHW2_MetaG_FD_89798 | JGI IMG/M metagenome (GOLD analysis project Ga0116171, IMG submission 89798) | Active sludge microbial communities of municipal wastewater-treating anaerobic digesters from Japan - AD_JPNHW2_MetaG | ecosystem: Engineered > Bioreactor > Anaerobic > Digestate | place...
ATTTATCCCATCCCACAGCTATCATTGATAGAATTGAGAGGTCTGTATTGCCCCACCAATCTTATGAGTTAAATGCAAATAGTAGTTATTGGGGGGACAATCCTGAAAATGTAAAAATTGAATGGAAATGCCTTAAGGATTCAGCAGAAAATAATAATACTTTATCAAATCTTGATAAACTATATAATTCTTTTAATCCTACCATCAAAGGTAACTATAAAGTAATGTTAACAATAGAGGATACTCAAAATCGAAAAAGCTTTGACTCTTTTGACATATGTGTTGGATTGGTTTGGACAAAGGACAGTATTCCTGGTGGTGGTTTCTCTTCAGTTGTTGACGAGCATGGGACATTTTATTTTGCTTCTAGCGGCTGGTATGATTTGTCAGCAGTAAATGATGATGCTAAAATAAAATGGCAATTAGACCTCCCTCGTCCCATTGCGAGTGAAATGACTCTTTTTAATGATCATATCTATTTTACCACTTATGGCGATAAAAGTTATGTAATAGATATGGATGGTACAATAGTATCTCAAAAAAACACAGTAAGAAAGAATACAGTATTTAGTGAAAATGTAATGTATTATATTTACGATAAAACACCTTATTCTATAGTTGCAGTAAAGGCTGACAGCCTTAAAAATATATGGCGAGTCACTGGAGATGGTTTTTTTAATAATTTAGCCCAAGGCCCTGATGGTACTATTTATACGATGTCTGGGGGATTGTTAGCTATCTCAAAGTATGGTAAACCCAAATGGAAAATAAAATTGAACAAAAATTACCAATACCTTGCGATTGATCCAAATGGAGAATATATCGTATTATCAGGCTGTACTGGATTGTGCAAAATTAAATCAAATGGTGTACTTTTATGGGAAATTAATAAAGAATTAATTAATTTAGGAGGTATAGTTATCGATGTTAATGATAATATTTATCAAAACGCCGTCTATAGCTCTGGTAGTCAATTTTATATACTTATTGAAGGATTTGACAAAGATGGAAATACTATTTCAATTCATAAATGGCCTACTGGAGTACAAGATGTTAGCCCTCCGCTCTTAGGGAACGACAACAGTATTTATTTTACCAGCAGCGATGCGGTTTATTATGAATTTAATAAGTCGAGCAATAGTACTACTGTTTTAAAATTGCCAAGAGAGGACCAGAGTATACAGGGTCGAGATGCTTCGATTTATATACAAGATAATAATCCGATGATGAATAATAAGGGAATAGTATCTTTTATTATAAATAAAAGGTTGTATGCGATAATGAGCAGTAGTGATAGTTTGGATAGCTTTGGCTATCCTAGTTTTAATTATAACAATAAAAATAATAATAGCTCCTTCAATGCTAAATTTCCATGTGCTGTGGTTAGCGCACCTCAATTTGTCGAACTTGATAAACCGTTCTCTCTTGATGGAAAGATTAGTTATAAACCCATGCAAGGTAAATACTCATATAGGTGGGCAGTATTGGATAGCAATCGCCAATCCTCTGTTTTTTTTAGCGAGCCAAACAATGAGATGACATATTGTACTATTACAAAGCCAGGGATTTATCATATTCAATTATTGGTATTTGATGCTGAAGGACGTACAAGCTGCGATATTGCTGAAATTTATGCGAGTATTACTTGGAAAACAGCTATTCCAAAACGTGTGAACGACGGATTGACCAATCTTGCGATAGATGCAAATAGCAATATTTACCTTGGTTCGAAAGAAACGAATAAACTTTACTCATATTCAAAGAACGGTATTAAAAACTGGGAAGTAACATTGGATGGAGGCTATTTTTCAGATCCAGTAATTGACCCTTCAAACAACATTTTATTAGCATCAAATTTGAATAAAATATACTCCATAAACCCTTTGGGAGTTAAGAACTGGTATTTACCAATTCCTTTTTATTATTCACAAGTTCAAACACCTAGCATTTCAAGTCTTGGCTCCTCTTTTATTTCTGGTTCAAGCGATAATGTGTTACTTCAATTAGATATTAATGGTCAAATAAAATCTGAATATTTGTTTCAAGAACCTCTTACAGGAGCAGTACTGCATACCTCTGAAGGGAATATTGTTGTTAAATCGACCAACAACACCATATATTGTCTAGATAAATCAGGTGTTGTCAAATGGTCAAAAAAGATAAAAACTATAACCGATGTAATTCCTATCGGAAATAATGATATGATTTATTTTGAGACAGAAGATAAGAAATTACATTGCTTAAATTCATCAGGTAGTGAATATTGGGACGTACAACTTGATGAAAAACTTACATCGCCAATAGCCATTGGTATGGATGGCGAACTTTATTTTGGAGTTCAAGGAAAATCTTTCGTTTCGCTATCATCAAAAGGTGACATCAAGTGGTCTTATATGGTTGACAGCGATATATTTTCCTCGCCAGTACTAGGATCAGATGACACTATCTATGTTGTCACAAATAATGGCGTTCTATATGCTTTTAATACAAAGGGTTCGTTAATATGGTCACTTGCTGGTTTAGGCGAAACTACAATTTCACCAGCAATTACAAAAGATGGGCTCCTCATTGTTGCGTCAGATGAAGGGAACATGTATGCCATCCAGACAAAAAGTAGGGGGCTAGCATCGAGTGCCTGGCCGAAATACAGACATGATAATATGAATACCTGTAACCGGAACACGGTAACAACAAATGCCGCAATATATAGCTACTTACCATTAATATTTGGAGTATCTAGTAATTTCCCAAATCCTTTCAATGGGCAGACGAGATTTAAGGTGACTATTCCAGATCAGAGGAGATTCGAAGCACGAGTTTACAATTTATTGGGACAAATGGTAAAAGTTATTTATCAAGGTAATCTAGTAGAAGGTGAATATGAATTCATTTGGGATGGGACAGACATGAATGGTAAAAAATCAGGAACAGGCGTCTACATTTTACATGCAAACACTGAGAATTTTTCATATAAATCAAAAATGCTTTTATTACAATAAGAATATTTATTTTAGTCACAATTCAAATATACAAATATTAAAGAGGAAAAAAAAATGCAAAGTAAAAGTACATTTTTGGGACTCCTTGCCGTAATTATTGTTTCTTTCTACAATATCTCATATACAAACGATGAAAATGACAATAATAATTTGAACAAACACTCCATGAACAATGCACTGCTTGATTCAACGGATTTTTCTCGGGTATTTTCCCAATATTATAGGTCTGATTTGGTTAATTCTTCTTTAGCCATGATGGCTTCTTGTACAGACAAAGACGGTAATTTGTATCTCGCTGGCTCTGCGACTGGTCAATTTGGTGGATTAATAAAAGTATCTAAAATTAATCAGGATGGGGAACTTGTATGGTCTATAGAAGATGATAGATATCTAGGGGTAGCTTATGCCATCGCAGCTGATAAAAATATGAATGTAATAGTCGTGAGCAAGATATACAGGAATAGTAATTTTTATTACGAAATATTTAAATTTGACGAATCAGGTGCATTTCTATGGAAAACAATTTGCAGTAAAGAATCAACAAGTCCCAGTGATCGCAAGATAGGGGGGAACGATCATCTTTTAATCGATAATGATGATAACATTTTTTTTCTTGGCTATTCAGATGAATTATTGCTTTTCAGACTAGATGGAAATGGAAAGGAGGTTTGGTGCAAATCTTTAGGACCAGAACCAGAGGATAAAAGACAATTTACAATTTACCCAAATTCTTTGCTTTTTAACTCGAATGGCGAAATCATTGCAAATGGTACCCTTGTTCCACGTGATGGTACAGATCAAATGATAAAAACATGCAAATTCAATTTTAATGGAGATCTTCTGTGGCAAAGCAAATTAGAATTCAATCTATATACAAGGAATGTTTTATGTTACCTTGACCAATCTAATAATTATTTCATCGGATATTTGGTATATGCTAATAAAGGAAAAAATTTCAACATACTGAGATATGATTCAACGGGAAGTATAACAGCAGAAAAAACAATTTATAATTGGCCAAGCATCAGCATACCGCCCCAATATTATTTTTGTCTAAATAACGATAAAGCAATTTATGCGGGGTGCTTGTTGGATAGCACGAAAATTGAGATAAAAAAATTAGAACTAGACTTACAGCAACAATGGTCAAAAATAGTGCAACCGACCAACAATGCGATTCGACACTTTATTATAGCTTCAGATAAGGCATCGAATGTAGTAGTAACTAGTTTAGATGAATCATTTTCTAAAACTTATATTGATAAATATTCTAGTATCGGTGAATTCGTATGCAGTAAGAATATTACAAATCCGCCCATTCTTAAACCTGAAATAAAATTTTCAACCTGGGATAATTTCTACTATAGTTTGAATTATTTTATTGATAAGAGCAACAACTACTATTTCTGTATGGAATTTTATGATAAATGTAACAGAAAATTTTATACATTTGCACTTGATTTTTCGCTCACTCAAAAGTGGCAACTCGTATGTGCTGGAAGACCACATTCGAGTGACGTCCTTGTGACAAAGCTGTTCGATACAAATGGAAATCATTTCCTTATTAGTACAAGTACCAATGAATATGGTTTGCATGATTTTCTGGTTATCAAGTGTAATACGGCTGGTACAGAATTAGCAAGAGCCAGATATAGTGGCGGTGACAATGAAGATTTGGCAGCAAAGTGTGCATATATTGATAAGAATGGGTTCATTTATCTAGCAGGTTCTACGATCAAGGGTTCTATTTATAACGATGTATTGTATAAATTGACTAATAATCTTGAACTGGTATTTTCTATTAAAAAAACAGGAAAAAAGGAACTCGCGATAACTAATATTATTATAGATAATATGGATGATATTTATTTACTATTTATGCCTACTTTAACGCCGGGTAGCTTTGGCAATAAAATTGTAAAATACACAAAAGAAGGCCAGGCGATTTTTCAAAAAGTATTTCAAAAGAAATTGACCTCAGCAGTAATTGATGATTCCGGCTCTGTTTATGTTGGGGGCTTGCAATTTTTAAGCAAATTTTCAAATACTGGGGAATTATTATGGACGGATGAGACAGTTAAATACATTGAAAACTTGAAGATTGACAAATTCAGCAATATTGTCGCATGCGGTTATGATCTTACACGAGATTTTTTCATGAAAGGATACACGATCAAGAAAAGTAGTAATGGTGCCACAGCTTGGGCTGCATCCTATGGTGATGACAAATGGTACACGATAGCAGAAAAAATAGAGGTTGACGCATACAATAATTATTATTTAGCAGGAAGAGTGAAAACGAACGAAAATGGTCTCTATGCTATTTATGTTGTAAAATATCATACGAATGGTTCACTTTTATGGGCAGAAAGATTTAGAGATAACAGTTTATTTTTTAGCGATTTTTTCCCAATTGATGTTCAAAATAATCCAAAAGATAACATAATTTATATACTTTGTCGTGATAGAGGCGATCCGTGGCAATATTATGCGGTTCACAGATATTATATAATTGAGTGTTTAAAAAATGGATTAGGAATGGTTCGTTACTTCAATTACCTTGATGTATATGATGCGCAGTTCAATATATCTTCTGAAAAAGAGTTATATTTTGCCTATAGTTTTTCAGGGTTACTCTATCTAGATAAGTATACCTCTGAACCATCATTTGTCAAAAATCATCTTAATACAAAACCAAGTGAACCTCAATTCATTAATAATCCCAATCCATTTAATAATACGACAATAATAAAATATACTTCGGATGGAGACACCCATATTGAGATAGATATTTTCAACTTGCTGGGTGAAAAGGTTGAGAATATTGTTTCAGCCGATCATGCGAGAGGAAATTATCAGGTTATGTGGTCGGCACAGGGCTGTCCCAGTGGAACATATTTTTGTCAAATAACCAGTTATAATCATCAAAAACACATAAAGAAAAGGGATTTGATAAAGATGTTACTTTTAAAATAATTTTCGTTACGTTTCCGTAAAATGTGTCTCGGTTCTGTCATTTCCTATTGTATCGTTTTAAATCCATTTGCCATTTTCTGATTCTCACGAAAAGATCCGGGAGAATTTAGAAATATTATTGGTTAAGGGGGGTACATTTTGAACTGCCCCGGGGAGGCACATTTTTGGTGCCCCCTGACAGGTTTCTCGAAGCAATAATGTTGTTGACGGGAAAATTTATCTTGGTACGAATGTATTCCATCCCAAATTAAATCAGGTGTGTCCAAACAGGTTTTGAGTTTGCTATAGGGAGGCGGAGCGGCGAGTAATCGCTACTCCTACTTGGAGCCAGCCACCTTTTCCATTCTCTACTCCTAGCCAGCGCGGCACTGGTAATGCGTCCGAGTTTTGCTTTTTGACTTTATCGTGAATATATGAGGTTTGCCGTTTATTTTCTTGTCGCAAGATTTGAATTCAATTTATAGGAAGAACTGGTTTCTTCCATTGAACGTCATTCAAAATATTTTATCAGCCAGGTTTCGAATGAATTATTTGTATATGATTGTTTATAAAACAAATAGTAAAAAGCACCATCGATTTGAACGCCCAAATCGACAAAATCCCCGTAATTAGTAGGAGGAAATCGCATTAATATTTAAAGCTTCAAGATAGGAATTGAAGATGGATAACAGGGCAGCAAGAGAGCTGATCGCGGCCATCATGAGGGGCGATTCTGAAGCTGAAAAACGTTTCTTTGATGGATTCCACCACGAACTCCTCTTTTTCATAAAGATGAGAATCGGCATGGGCAATCCGGATGTAATGTGATCAATGTCAATTATTTTTTCCTATCAGCGACAATTAAAATTCCCGTTTTTGTTTGATGCCAAGGGGTAACGGAAGGAGCCCGTAGGGCGACTGGAGTTACCCCTTGGAGGCTTCAATTTGTTCCTGTTTTTGAGGTTGTTCTTGATATCTTTTCTGCGACGATTCAAGGCGATAGCTTGGCAAATTGATCTCGACAATAATGCTGTGATGGACCAAGCGGTCAATAGCCGCAGCCGTTGTCATGGGATCTTTAAAAATAAATGCCTGTTATTTTAAATTTTACAAGCATGGATGCACGTGTCGAAAAGGCTGGGATAGAATCCCACCCTACAACTAAAATTATGGCATCGAAATGTTCCGTTTTTGCAATTGCAAGAGCTTTCTTAGCATTATTGGCCCATTTGACATTAAATCCTGAATCAATAAGAGATTCGATGTATTGCCTTGAAAGAAATTGCTCATTATCGATAAATAAGATTTTATTCTTCTGCACGAATTTCATCCTTTTAATGACATGCCCAACTAATGATTAACCTGCCATACACCGGATAGGGAATCTATCCGGTCTGGTATTAAAGTTACACTTTTCCAATAATTATAACTGATTTATCGATTCAATAGACGTTCAAGTTGACCGGATAGAAGAACATCATGATTAGTATTAAATCGAAATATTATAAGATATTATCAAAGCACTGGTAAAATTACTATCCGGTCAAATAGACCGGGTAGTAATTAACAAAAATATCTCTTGCTTTGAAAAGTGCTTCATCAAATATTAAGGTGTACAATAAAAGACCTAATGTTCATCAGCCGCATTGAAGGCTGCAATGGCAGAGAAATAACTTCTCGATCAAGTGCGCGATGTCATCCGCACCAGGCACTATAGCTACAAGACTGAAAAAAGCTATGTTCGCTGGATGCTCCAGCATGTTCTTTTTCATCATAAACGTCACTCCCAGGAAATGGGAGAACCGGAAAAGGCCGCCTTTCTCACCCATTTTACGTTGTTTCGGCAACGGGCTTCAGGAATCAATTACCATGCTTCCCGAAGCGATTATCAAAGAACTGCAACGCCATGTGGAATATGTCAAACTCTTGCATGCCCAGGATCTGCAGGAAGGGTTTGGTTCTGTTGAACTGCCCCAGGCCCTCGAACGAAAATACCGCAACGCGGCTATGGAGTGGGCTTGGTAATGTATTTTCCCCGCCGCGGTGGATGCGGCGTGCACAGCCCACTGGATGCCCTGAAATAGAAAAAGCGCCATCCAGCCCAGCTTGTGAACTCGATTGCGCTTTCCCTGCCATGCGACTCCTCCCCAGGAATTCTATTTTATTGATGTTACAAAATCTATCGATTTGATGCAAGTGAAATGCGGGATGATGGGGAGTTTTCTTCATCAGAGGAGGCCTCTCATAACATCATGTTTGGCCATGTCCATCCCTGCCGCGCAGGCACGAAGACGATGATGAAATTATGCCGCCGGCCGGAACGAGAGTTGATGCGTTTTACTGCTTCTGCGACAGTTCTATTGCCGCCTCCAGGCGCAGGCGGGCAGCCAGTCCGCAAGTCCCAGAAAGGGGGGTGGAAGGGGGCAATGCGGAGGGGCACCTCGCACGGCGCCGCTGCGGCCCAAAGGCGCAGGGAAAGCGGGTGGGCGCCAAATTCTTTGGCTCTCTTTATGGCTCCGTGTCTCGTGGCAGCAGTTTCGACTGCGACGGCCGGGTGACCACGCCGGGGCCCCGCCTTTATAACTCCGACTTCACTCGGGTTGGTCTTTGCGGAACTGGGTCTCATACAGGGTGGCATAGAGCCCGCCCTGGCTGAGCAGGGAATCATGGGTGCCGGTTTCCACGATCCGGCCGCGATCCATGACCAGGATCTGATCTGCCGCCAGGATGGTGCTGAGGCGATGGGCGATGACCACATTGGTGCGGTCGGCCATGACCTTCTCGAGCGCATCCTGGATCAGCGCCTCGGACTGGCTGTCGAGGCTGCTGGTGGCCTCATCCAGAAGCAGGACGCGCGGGTTTTTCAGGATCACCCGCGCCAGGGCAATCCGCTGTTTTTCGCCTCCGCTCAGCCGGAATCCCCGTTCTCCGACAATGGTGTCATATCCCTCGGGCAGCTCGCGGATGAAATCATGGATGTTGGCAATCCGGCAGGCCGCCTCCAGCTCGCTCTGGTCGGCATCCAGCTTGGCATACTGCAAATTGGTGCGTATGGTGTCATGGAAGAGATGCACCTCCTGGGTGACCATGCCGATCTGGGCCACCAGTGATTCCAGAGTCACATCGCGCAGGTCCTGACCATCCAGACGGACCACTCCGGCGGTCGGATCATAGAGGCGCGGGATGAGATAGGTGAGCGTCGTTTTGCCGGCGCCGCTCGGACCGACGATGGCGACGATCTGTCCCGGTGCCGCGCAAAAACTGATCGCTTCGAGGGCATTGGTGCGCGCCTGGCTGCGCGGAGCACTCTCCTCCTCCTTGCTGGCCAACTTGCCCGAGAGCACGCCGGCGACCTGGTCCATGCTGCCATAGCGATGCACATCGCTGAGCATCTGACTCTCGCTGTTGTCGTACTGGAAAAAGACCTCCTCGAAACGGATCTCCCCCTTGACCCGCTGCAGCACGCTCGCCCCCGGCTTTTCCGGGATGCCGGCCGGCAAGTCGATCACCTCAAAGACGCGCTCAAAGCTCACCATCGAGGTCGCGAACTCCACCGGGGCATTGGAGAGGGACTGGAGGGCGCCGTAAAGCTGCACCAGGTAGGATCCGAAGGCCACGATCGTCCCGACGGTGAACGCCCCCTTGATGACATAATAGCCGCCGAGGCCGTAGACCAGAGCGGTGCCGACGGCGCTGATCAAGCCGATGATGGCCATAAAGATGGAGCCGGTGAAGGCGCGCCGCACGCCGAGATCGCGCACCTGCGTGGCCCGCTCGCCGAAGCGATCGATCTCGAGCTGACGGCGGCCGAAAAGTTTGACCAGCAGTGCGCCGCCGATATTCAGCGTCTCGCTCATCATGGCGTTCATCCGGGCATTGGCCTCCATCTGATCGCGGGCAAGCTCGCGTAGCCGGTTCCCGAGGAGCCGCGCCGCCAGAATGAAGAGGGGCATGATGATGACGCTGATCAGTGTCAGCCGCCATTCGAGGGTCAGCATAACCGTCAGCACCGCGATGGCCTGGACCAGCTGGGTGACAATCCCGACGATCGTGCTGCTGATGGCCGTTTGCGCCCCCATCACATCGTTGTTGAGCCGGCTCATCAGTTCACCGGTCTGGGTGTTGGTGAAAAAGCGCAGTGACATGCGCTGGAGGTTGGCATACAGCTCGTGGCGCAAATCGCAGATAACCCCTTCGCCGACGCGAGCGTTGAGACGCCGCTGTGAAACTCCGATGATCCCCCCCAACGCGGGAATGAGCAGCAGGGCCAGGGCGAGACGGATCAGACGGGGGAGATCACCCGCCGGGATGGTGCGATCGAGCAGATCGCGAATGATCAGGGGAGTGAGGAGCATCAGACCGGTCTGGGTCAGGATGAGAAGGAGGATGGCCAGGATGCGGAAGCGGTAGGCGCGCGCATAATGCAGCACCCGTTTCAGCAATGGCCAGGTGATCCGGGGTTTTTCATCGGTAGCTTCGATCATGCTGCGCATGCCATGTCCCATGCCCATTCTCATCATCATAGTCTCACTCCGTTGCAGTCGTGGTGTCAGGTGAGCCGCACTCCCGTGCGCCAAAGCAGGCGGGGTGGCCCCTTGGGGTGCCGTGCCGGCCGGTGCGGCGGTGCCGCATGAACCGGGCTTAAATTACGAATCCGGAGAGCGAGAGTCCAGCAGAAAAAAGTCGCCTCCCGGGAGCGAGAATCCAGCAGAAAAAAGTCGTCTCCCGAGCGAGAGTCCAGCTTAAAAAAATGCACCTGGAGCCTGCCTTCCTGGGGCATGTGGTCTGGATCGGCGTCCCCCACCCATTATTTGCTTGCATCTGTCCTAAAAATAGGTTAGGTTTTCCTCATCGGCCCTTCCTGCCAGAGAGAAATGAAGAGAAAAACCGCCAACATAGCCGCCTTGATCCTGCTATGCGCCGGCGCGATCGCCCTCATCCTGCATGGCCAGGGGGCAGCTCGAGCGCACCGGCAAGTCAACTACTGGTTCGTCGCCGGCGTCAAGGAGGACATTCCGCCCTGCGTTGCGCTCTTCAACGCCGCGCAGGAGTCGATCCATGTCGAGGCCACACCCATCCCCTGGAACGAGCACGAGAAAAAAGTCCTGACCGCGATCCTCAGCGGCCGGCCGCCGGATGTGGTCAACCTGGTGACGCCCGTGCCCAAATGGGCGGCGCGCAAGGCCCTGATCGCCCTCGATCCGGCCATCGCCTGCGACCGGCTTGACACCACCCAGTTCTTTCCCTCCCTCTGGCAGGAAATGAAATACCGCGGCCGTACCTTCGCCCTCCCGGCCTACACCGGCTCCTATGCCCTCTTTTACAATCGCCGGCTGCTGCGCGAGGCCGGACTCGACCCGGAGCGGCCGCCCCGGACCTGGGAGGAGGTCCAGCGCTGCTCCCGCAAGCTCCTCCGGCGCGAGGAGGGCCGCATCGTGCAGATGGGCTTTATCCCCCAATACGGCACCATCGAAACCCCGCTGATCATCGCCTTCGAACTGGGGGCCCGCTTTGTCGATCCCGCCGGCACCCGGGTGACGCTGACCGCTCCGGAGGTGGTCACGGCTTTCGAATGGGAGCGCGATTTTTTTGACCTCTACACCGTCGAGGAGGTCTCGGCCTTCATGGGCGGCTTTGGCTACGGCGACCAGCAGGGCTTCATCGCCGAAAAGGTCGCCCTCTTTATCAACGACAACAGCTTCGTCGACCAGATCGCCCGCTACAAGCCCGGCCTCGAGTACGGCGTAGCGATGATCCCCAGCTTTGGGGATTTGCCCTCGGTCTCCTCAGCGGGCAGCTGGTGGCTGGCGATCCCGCGCGGGGCGCAGAACCGGCGGGATGCCTGGACCTTTATGAGATTTGTCGTCAGCCGCGAGACCCAGCTCAGGGAGGCGATGAACCGCACCGAGACCCTTTTCCCGGTCAACCGCCTCGCCGCCAACGATCCCGCCTTTCTGGCGATGAACCCCTATGTGCGCATCTTCACCGGCCAGATGGAGCAGACCCGCTCCAAATCGATCGTGCCGCTGGTCCATGACATTTTTTGGCGCGAGTTTTCGCTGGCGCGCGAGCGCTCCCTGCGCGGGGTCATGCCGCCGCGGCAAGCGCTCGCGCAGGCGGAGCGCACCATTCAGGCGGCGTTGGACCGGGCGCTCGAGTATGATACCTATGTCAACGCCCGCATGACCACGGAGACTTTTCACGAATGAGGGGATGGACGCACAGGCGCAGCTGCTCCGACCGGGGGCGGCACGCTGCATCGCCGCATCGCCGCAGCGCAGGATTTCCGGAATGAAGGCCCTCAGGAAGAATGCAGTATGGGGCTATCTTTTTGCCTCGCCCTGGATTATCGGCTTTCTCGTCTTCGGCCTCTATCCGGTGCTGATCTCGTTCTATTACAGCCTCTGCCAGTACGATGTGCTGCGCATCCCCCAGTTCATCGGCTTGCGCAACTATCGCGAGTTGCTCTTCGGGGATCATTATTTTTACAGCGCCGTCTGGAACACGCTCTTTTACACCCTGGTGCGCACGCCGCTGGTGATTCTTGGCTCACTGGCGCTGGCGCTGCTCGTCAGCAAGGCTGTGCATGGCGTGCGTTTTTTCCGCACCATCTACTTCATCCCCTCGATCATATCGGGGGTCATATTGTCGGTGTTGTGGATGTGGCTGCTCAATCCCGAATACGGGCTGGTCAACTCCGGCCTGCACTTCTTCGGCCTGCAGGGACCGCTCTGGTTGATCGATCCGCATTGGTCCAAGCCGGCGATCATCCTGATGAGCGTCTGGTCGCTCGGCGGTGGGCGGATGCTGGTCTTTCCCGCCGCGATCCAGAACGTCCCGCAGCACTTTTACGAGGCGGTCGAGATGGACGGCGGCGGGCGTTGGGCGCGCTTCCGTCACGTCACCCTGCCTTTCATCTCGCCGGTGCTCTTCCTCTGGTGCATTCTCGAGATCATCGGCGCGCTCCAGGTCTTCGTCGAGGCCTATGTCATGACCAAAGGGGGGCCGCTCAATTCGACCCTCTTCTACAATCTCTATCTCTACAACAAGGCCTTTGATGATTTTGATATGGGCTACGCTTCGGCTCTGGCCTGGCTGCTTTTCTTGCTGGCGGGCATTATCACCTTTATTCAGTTCCGGGTGAGCCGGAAGTGGGTCTACTACAGCGGCGGAGTGACAAAATGAGCGGCAGGAGGGATCAGTTACGGGCTTTCTGGAATCAGCTTCACTACAGCGGCGGAGTGACAAAATGAGCGGCAGGAGGGACAGCATGATGGATGCGGCGGGGACGGGCGTGATTCGACTTCCGGCCCGCCGCCTGAACCGCCGGAAACGCATGGACTATCTCCTCTTTCTGGCGATGGCGGTCATCGCCCTCTTTTTTCTCCTGCCCTTCATCTGGATCCTGATCACCTCGCTCAAACCGGAGGCTGAGGTCTTTTCGCGCGCCTTTTTCCCCGGCCGGCTGCACCCGGAGAATTACCTCCGGCTTTTGGACAAGATGCCCTTTCTCCAGTATCTGCAAAATTCGGTTTTCATCACCGCCATCTCGGTCCTCGGCGTGGTCCTCTCCAGTTCGCTGGTGGGCTATGCCTTCGGCTGCATCACCTGGCCGGGGCGGAATTTTCTCTTCTACTTTGTCATCGCCACGATGATGCTGCCGATGCAGGTGACGATGATCCCGGTTTTTGTCATCTTTACCAAACTGGGGTGGCTCAACACCTTCAAGCCCCTGACCGTGCCGATGTTCCTGGGCGGCGGGGCCTTTAACATCTTTCTCATGCGCCAGTTTTTCATGACCGTGCCGGCGAGCCTGCTCGACGCGGCGCGGATCGACGGCTGCAGTGAGCTCGGCATCTGGTGGCGGATCGTCCTGCCCCTGGCCCGGCCTGCGCTGGCGACGGTGGCCATCCTCACGTTCATGTTCACCTGGAACGATTTTCTCACACCCCTGATCTACCTCTCCGACAAGGCTAAAGGCACCCTCGCTTTGGGACTGGGGCAGCTGGCTGGACAACAGCAGCCGGAGTGGGCGGTGCTGATGGCGGCCTCGGTGCTGATGATGCTGCCGGTGATCGTCCTCTTTTTTCTCTTCCAGAAGTATTTCATTCAGGGATTCACGATGAGCGGGATCAAGGAATGACGTCCAATTGAGGAGGCAGGCGTTGAAAGCAACGATACATCGATTCGGGCTGTTGCTCGCCCTGCTGGCGGGCGTGGTCACCGTGCAGGCGGGCACAACCGGCAAAATCGCCGGTACCGCCGTCGACCGGGAGAGCGGTGCACCCCTGCCTGGTGTCAATGTCGCACTGGCAGGGACCACGCTCGGGGCCTCCGCCGGGCTGGACGGCAGCTTTTTCATCCTCCAGGTGCCGCCCGGCACCTACACGGTCAAGGCGAGCATGATCGGCAAGCAGACGGTGATCATCGAGAACGTCATCGTCAAGGTCGATCTCACCACCACACTGCGCATCAGGATGGTGGATGAGGCCATCGCCCTCGGCAAGGAGGTGACCGTCTACGCCGAAGCCCCGGTGATCCAGAAGGATGTCACCGCCAGCATCCAGAACCTCGGCCTCCGGGAATTCGAGCGCATCCCGATGCGGGACACCAAGCAGGGACTGATGGTGCAGGCCGGCGTCTTTTTCGACCCCATCCCGGTCGCCGGCGGACTGGGCTCGGCGGGCAAAGGAGAGACCCGCTACGCCGTCCGCGGTGGCAGTCAGGATGAGGTGAAGTGGTTCATCGACGGCGCTCGCGTCAGCAATCTGGTTATGGGCCGCGCCGACTGGGGCGGCTCCTTCACCAACATACCGCTGCCAGCGATCAAGGAGGTTCAGGTGATGACCGGCGGCTTCACCGCCGAGTACAGCGAGGCCCAGTCCGGCGTCGTCAGCATCGTCACCCGCGAGGGCGGCGACGCGCTGCACGGCTCGGCGGATCTCAATTACGGCCTCGCCGGACAGCACCATTTCGGGAACTATCTCTATGACCGCAAAACCGAGAAGGAGTTCCGGGCGCATACCCTGGCCGACGGCTCCCTCGATCCCGCCTGGTGGACCGCAACGCGCCAGGCCCAGGTCTATGACTATCGCAAGATCCCCGATTACACCGGCACGGTGAGCCTCGACGGCCCGCTCTTCCGGCTGCATGGCGCTCCGGTCAGCTTTTTCACCGCGCTGCAGCTCAAAAAGGCGGCCTATACCCTGCCGCATCCGCGCGACTCGCGCGACAGCCGCAACCTGATGTTCAATCTTGCCTGGAATCCCCGCAGCATCAAGATGAAGCTCACGGGCTTTTACAACGAGGACGATCACTGCACCCTGCAGGAGAACGGGGATTTCACCAATCAGGCTAAATACTACCGCGGCTGGGGCTCCCTGCTCCATACCACCACCTGGATGCTCAATTACGGCTTCACCCGTCTCCTCAGCGAACGCCTTTACTACGATCTCAAACTCGGCACCTACTGGTCGCGATTCAGGGAAAAGCCCAGCGATTACAGCCTGATCGGGGCGAGCCAGAAACCGACCCTGTGGGGCTTTCACCGCTATGACGGCTATGAGGATGAGCCCTTCGACCACTATGCCCCGGCCCTCTACAACGATGTGGTCACCGGCGATATCTCCCTGATCGGCACGGTCAACTGGCAATTCGACCGCAACAATCTCCTCAAAAGCGGCGCCGAGTTCCGCTACAATACCTTCGACGAACGGGAGAGCTATCGCGTCCCCTCGTTCACCCGGGACAAGTCCCTCTGGCTGAACCGCGGACTGATGGCCAACTATCATCCCCTCCAGGCGGCCCTCTTTCTTCAGGACAAGATGGAGTTCGAGAGCATGATCCTCAACTTCGGGCTGCGCTACGACTATTTCGATCCCAACTATACCTGGTTTGCGCCGACGACCCTCTATAATCTGGCCATCAATCCCGCTTATGATACAGCCCTTGATCCCGACAAGGATCAGATCGATGCCAACGGCAACGTCAAGTACTCTTTTGACAACGTCCTTAACAAGCCGCGGCAGGCCGCCAAACGCTACAACATGTTAAGTCCGCGCTTCGGTGTTTCCTTCCCGATCAGCGATAACTCCCTGCTCCACTTCAATTACGGCCATTATTACCAGATGCCGCCGCTGGACCAGATGTTCGAAATTGGCTATTTCCGGCCGGAGTACATCGTCAAAAAGATCGCCGCCGAGCGCGCCGCCGCGGCTGCCGAGGGGCGCGAACCGGCCCATATCGCCTCCAACGATGGCGATGCCGAGCGGGTGGTCGGTTTCACCAACCAGCCCCTCAAGCCGCAGAAGACCATCCAGTTCGAGGCCGGCTTCAAACAGAGCTTTACCGGGATTGCCGTCCTCGATCTTGTCGCCTATTACAAGGATGTCTTCAACCAGACCCAGGAGCGGGTCGGTCTTTTCGACCATCACATCTACGGCTGGGACCCCTTCAACAAAGTCACCACCCCCAACGCCTCCTACCAGACTTATCTGGCGGGCGACTATGGCGACTCGCGCGGCATCGAGGCGGCGGTGCACACCCTTTTCAGCGATCTCATCATTTTCGACATCAATTACAGTTTTTCCCGCGCCACGGAGGGCCGGGCGACACCCGGGGTCATCCGCTATGACGGCCAGGGCAACGCCACCTATACCTGGGACGCGGATGTCAACAAGCGCATCCCGGTCGAGAAGAGCTACTCCCGGCCCCATGTCCTGCGCGTCAACAGCTACCTTCGCTATCCCAAATCCGGCAGCGCCCGGACGGTCGACCGCCTCCTCCAGGAGAGCAGCCTCAGCTTGCTCTTCAATTACTACAGCGGCCAGGCGTATACCTATCTCACGCCCACCGATCCGCCGGACACCTATAACAACTACCGCTTTCCGGCCATCTTTACCTTTGATCTCAAGCTCGAGAAGCAGTTCACCCTGCGGGGCAGCCATGTGATGAGCTGGTACGCGAACATCACCAACCTCTTGGACCGGAAAAACCTGCGCTCCTACGGCGATGCCCTCTTCGACAGCGAGGCCACCAAGAAATTCATCGAAAAGGGCACGGTTTCGACCGTTGACGCCGACGGTTATGATATCAGCTGGCAGAATTACTTCGAAACCCGCCGGATCTACATGGGGGTGAAGTATTCATTTTAATAACCTCGCGTCAGGACGCGGAGACGTAGCGAAAAGAGATCACTGTTTCTCACAATGGCACGGAGGATGAGGCTGAGCACCAGAGGGGGTGGCCGGTGGCCGCCAGATTTTTTGGCTTTCTTTGTGGCTCCGTGCCTTGGTGAGAGTCCGTTTTTTTCGTTCCCACCTGACCACGATTTCAGGTGGGAACCAGATTAATTAACCGAGGCACACAGAAGAGCATGCAGATATTTTCCCTTTGTGTCTTTGTGGCTCCGTGAGAGAAATATCTGCTCCTCGTGCTCTGCGCCTCTGCATGATGATCGTCTTTTGTCCAAGCAGTGAATAGAAAAAGGCTAACCGAAAAGGGCATGCCATGAAATCCAGATATTGCTGCCTGTTGCTGATTCCCCTGTCCCTCTTCGCCCAGGCGCGCAAAGCCGAGTTCAGGATCCATGACCGCGGGGTGCTCTGGGAGACCATGAAGGACGACGGTACCATCGGCGCCCCGGATCCCACCAACCGCTTCCAGTACTATCCGAGCATGGACTGGCCCGGCGGCCCGGAGACGATGATCAAGGACGACCAGCGCTCCTACATGCTCGGCGCCGGCCTCTGGATCGGCGGCCGCCATGATAACGGCGCCCTCTTCTTCACCGAGAACGGCCCCTTCACCTATGTCGACAACGGCACCTTCGCGCCGCTGGAGGTGAAGGAGAATTTCCTCGAAGAGAGCGGCTACAATCCGGTCGAGGCCGATCAGCGTATCACGATGCGGCTGACCACCACGGAAAAGATCGAGGTGCATCGCACCAGCCGGGCCTGGAGCTATCCCGGTGTGAACAATTTCATCCTCCTCGACTATACCTTTATCAACCGCAACACCGGCCCGGTCACGGACCTTTATCTCGGCTTCCCCTATCTGATCCGGCCGAGTTACCAGGACTTTGTCGTTCATAACGGCTGGGGCGACGATTTCAACCGCACTGATGATTTCGTCCGCTTTGACGACGAATTCCTGGCCCTCTACTCCTGGGACGACACACCCAACTACACCCTGCCGACAGATGTGGGCAATTACTGGGACGACAAGAACGAACTGCGCACCCCGGGCTATGCCGGCTATGCCCTGCTCGAGGCCGCGCCGGCCCGGGGGGGGCAGGCCCAACCCGCGGTCGTGCTCTATGCCCAGCTCCTCAACAACGAACGCTACTTCACCCTGACCAGCAGTTCGGCGGCCGACCTATATGCCATCCTCAGCGGCCAAAATCGCAGCCTCCAGGCCGCCGATACGGACCATCTCTCTCCCTTCATGCTTATGGCCATGGGCCCCTATGACCTGGCCGCTGGGGATTCGGTCCGGATCGTCCTCGCCGAAGCGGTCGCCGGCATCTCCCTCGAGATCGCGCGCAAGGGGCTGGAGGCGCAAAAGCAGCTGATGCTCGGGGAGGATCTGCTCTTCGACAGCATCGACCAGGCCTGGAAGCTCTATAAAAACAACTATGCCGTCAAGGCGGTGCCGCCGCCTTCGCCGGCCCTGCAGATCATCCCGGTGCCGGAGAACCAGTCGATCACCCTCAACTGGCAGCCCGTCGACGCCGGCTGGGTGGATCCCCTCACCGGCGCCGCCGATTTTTATGAATACCGCGTCTATCGCAGCCGCATCTCCTATATCGGCCCCTATGAACAGATCCGCGTGATCCGGCCGAGCCGCGCCACCGACATGACCCGCTTTTTCAATGCCGAAAAGAACCTGTGGATCATGGAGGATGCCACCATCAGCCTCGGCGCTGGATATTTCTACTATGTCACCGCGGCGGACCAGGAGGGCAACGAAAGCGGCATGACCAACCGCAACGCCAGCGCGGTCTATGCCATCCGCAGCCCGGCGGCGACTGCGCTGAACGTCACGGTCTTTCCCAATCCCTTCCGCATCACCTCCGGCTTTCCGGTCAGCGGCGCGGAGAACTCGATCGTCTGGACCAATCTGCCCGCCGAGTGCACCATCCGGCTCTACACCAGCAACGGCGAACTGATCAAGACCCTGCGGCACCGCAGTCCGGTCTCCGGCGAGGAGACCTGGGATCAGCTCACGGATGCGCGGCAGCGCCCGGCGCCGGGAATCTATTTCTGGACGGTCGAATCCGCTGTGGGAAATGCCAAGGGCACCTTACTCATTATAAAGTAGAAGACGACTATGAAAATAAAACTGCTCGTTGCAGGCTTGCTGCTGCTGCCAGGGCTCCTTCTTGCCCAGTACGATTATGGCTTTGATTTTGCCAAGACTGGATCGGGCGGCCTGCAGTTTCTCAAGATCGGCGTCGGCGCACGCGAGTGCGCCATGGGTGAGGCGGTCACCGGCGCGGTGCGGGATGTCAATGCGGTCTACTGGAATCCGGCGGGCCTGGCCTGGGCGACGGAATACCAGGCCGCGTTCTCGCACAACACCTGGCTGGTCAACAGCAAGGAGATGGCCGCGGCGGTCGCGCTCCCCTTTAAAACCTTTACCATGGCCATCAGTGCCCTCTCCTTCGCCATCGCGGATTTCGAGGAGACCACCGTCACCCATCCGGAGGGCACCGGCCGCATGGTCAGCGCCGGGGACGCCATGCTCGGCATCGCCGTAGCGCGGATGTTCACCGACAAGCTCGCCATCGGCGGCCAGCTCAAGTATGTCAACGAAAAGCTCGACGATTACAGCCTCAACAATGTGCTCTTCGACGTCGGCGCCCTGTACTATACCGGCTTCCGCAACCTCCGCCTCGCCTTCGCCCTGCAGCACTTCGGGCCGGATATGAAGATCGTCGATCAGAGCTTCCGGACGCCGCTGCTCTTCCGCCTCAACGCCAGCGACGAACTGTTCAAGAGTGCGGAGATGGCCCTGACCGTCGCGGCCGAGCTGGTCCATGCGACCGACAATGTCGAGGTGGTCAATCTCGGCACGGAGCTGCAACTGCGCAACCTGTTCTACCTGCGCGGCGGTTACCGCTTCAACACCGACGAGGGCAAATTCGCCTGCGGCTTCGGCCTGGTCACGCCGGCGATGGCGGGGGTGAATCTCAAACTTGACTATGCGTTCGTTCCCTCCGAACTCGTCTTCGATAATGTGCACCGATTCAGTGTGGGGTTGGTATTTTGAAACGAACGATCACGATCAGAGGCGCAGCCCTGCTTATGGCCATGATGCTTTGCGGGTGCAAGATCACCCAGATCACCCAGCCCGCTGCGGCGGACCCGAACAGCGAGATCACCGTGCAGATCAGTGTCCTCGCCAATGATGTGCCGGAGCCCAATGCCCACAAGGGCGTGCTCGGCCTGCTCCTGCCCCGCGACTGGCAGGTGCTGGAGGCGGTCTATCGCTCGAGCCTCGGCGCGGGCGATCTCGAAGCCAGCGCAGCCTGGAGCGACTCACTCGAACAGTGCTATCCGGCTGCCGGTTTTGCAGGGGAAATGCAGTGGCAGGGTCTGATCTCGGACCAGGGCTACGCCCACACCAACCCGGCGGTCATCACCATCACGGTGCGGCTGCGCACCGGCGCGGCCGAGGGCTGCTTCAAGTTGGGCTACCTCGTCACCAAGGCCACCGGCGGCCTGCTCTGTTCCGGCCAGGAGAGCTGGGCGCCCTTCTCCTATCCCAACCGCATCGCCGTGCCGGCGGCGGCCGCTTGCCCAGAGGAATTCAAGGTCGAAAGGGCGGAGACATGGGACCGGCTGTTACAACGCTCCTCGGGCTGGACCGGCTCCGACGGCATCTACTCGATCCCGGTTGACGGCAGCGAGCAGCCGCACGGCCAGGACCATCTCATCCTCTTCAGCGATACCTTCATCGGTCAGGTCGACGCGGCCGGCAAACGGGTCAATTCGACCATCGTCAACAACACCCTCGCCTGGCTACGCGGCAACCGCCCTGCCGCGGACAGTATCTCCTTCATGTGGGGCCGCTCCGGCACCTCCCCGCGCGCCGTTTTTACACCCGCCACCGCCTCGGCGGCGCCCAATGATCTCTACTGGCTCATGGACGGGATTCACATCGACAGCCTGTTCCACGTCTTTGCCCTCCGGCTCCATACCACCGGCAGCGGCGCTTTTGATTTCGCCCTGAACGGGGTGGTCATCCTCTCCTTTGCCCTCGACGAAAACCATTATCCGGTCGATGTGCAGCAGACCGACCTGCCCTTTTTCGTCAAGCAGGGGGTGCTGAGCGCGGCGCTCGGGCAGGCGATTCTGCCCAACACCCGCGCCAGCGGCAACCGCCACTACGACGGCTACCTCTATATTTATGGCCCGCGCGACGATGCCTCGGGCAAGAGCCTCATCGCCAGCCGCGTTCTGCCGGAGCATATCCTTGATTTCAGCCAATGGCAGTTCTGGGATGGCCGCGGTTGGTCCGGCAATCCGGAGGCCTGCGCTGCGATCACCGACCGTCTCTCGCAGGAGTTCAGCATCACCGAGGTGGGGGACCGCTATGCTCTCGTTTTTCAGCTCGGCTCGACAGTGGCCATTCGTCTCGGCGACTCGCCCGTCGGCCCCTTTGGTTTTTACAACGAGATCTACAAATGTCCCGAGGTCAATATCTCGGGGAATGTCTTCATCTACAACGCCAAGGCGCATCCCTCGCTTTCGGAAACGGACTCGCTGTTGATCAGCTATAACGTCAACACCCTGAGCTTTGCGGAAAATCTCACAATTGCGGATATTTACCGGCCGCGCTTTATCAAGCTGGCGACGGCGGCACTGCCCAGCGCAGTCGCCGTGCCCGTGCAGGCGCCGGAGTCTTTCCGGCTGCTGCAGAACTATCCCAATCCCTTCAATCCGGTTACCACCATCGCCTTCGAGCTGCCGGAACCGGGCCGGGTCAGCCTGCGCATCTGCAATGCCAGTGGCGAGGCTGTCGAGACGGTATTCGCCGAGTGCAGCATGCCCGCAGGCCGCTATACGACGCGTTGGGAGCCGTATAACCTGGCCAGTGGCGTCTATTTTTACCTCCTCGAAGGCCCGGGCTGGCGGGAAACAAGAAAGATGATGTATATCCGATGAGAAAACCTGTGCTGTTGGGCTTCTTCGTCTTGATCGCCGCGGCGGCTCTGCCGGCTCCGGCTGCGCCACTTGCGGCGGGAGCGGCTTTGACGCTGCGGCCGGATGGCACCCTCCCCTTGTGGCTGAGCAACGGCCCTTTTGAGATCCGCACCACAGGCTTTGGCGACCTGTCGGACGCGGCGCCTCTCGCCGAGAAGGGCCTCGCGCCGCGGAGCGGGAGGATGGAATCCAATCCCGTTGCCACGGGCGGGGAGAGCCCCTGGCTCTACCTGGCGCCCGATGCGGGCGGCTATGCCGATTTCCATCCCTGGTATGGCTGGAAAATCCTCGCCACCGCCGAGAAGGTCTGGTATGCCCGGATCGTCTATGCCTGGGCTGAGATCAGCAGCGCGACCGAACAGCGGGCGCTCCTCCACTTTGGCGGCAACACCATCGTGCGGATCCTGCTCAACGATTCGACCGTCTACCATTCCTTGCAGGAGGTTAACGCCGTGCGCGACGGCTTTACCGCGGTGGTGACGCTGCACAAGGGGAGCAACCGCCTGCTCATTGTGACCGCCACCTCGCACCGCAATCACGCCGTCAGCTTTTTTGATCCGATCCGTTTCGAATGGGGCTTTTATTGCCGGCTGGCCGCGCCCGGCGGTCAGCCTCTTTCCGGCATCTCCCTGCCCTTCCGGCCGGAGGCGGGCCCGGCCGGCTTCAGCCTGACGCCGACCTTTTTTTACCGGCAGGTGGGGGAGAAGCTGCTGCAAAAATACCTGCTCGAGATCCAGTCGGACCAGCCGGAAAAGGTGCCGGCGCGGCTGAAAATTCCGGCGCTGCGGCAAGAGATCGTCCTGCCGGATATCGCCCTGGGGATCAACGCGCGCTCACTCTGGCTGCCCGAACCCGCCGCAGCACTGCAGACCACCGCTCGGCTCGAATGCGGCCGGAGGGCTCTGGAAAAAAGCGTCTCGCTCAAACCGCTGCCCAAATACGAGCTCTATTTCATGCCGATGACCCACATGGACATCGGCTATACCAATCCCCAGCCGGTGGTCATCGAACGGCAACTGCAGACCCTCGACCAGGCGGCCGCAAAATGCGCAGCGGATCCGGAGTTCCGCTGGACCATTGAGACGATGTGGCAGCTGGAGAATTACCGCTGCTCGCGCTCCGCTGCGGCGTTCGACCACCTCATCGCTTTGATCAAGTCGGGCCGGATCGCGGTCTCACCCCTCTACACCAACCCCTACACCGGCTGGGTGAGCGAAGCGGAGATGGCGGCGGCCTTCCGCCTTGCCGAGTTCTATCACCAGCGTTACGGCCTCGACTACTTTACCGCGGTCTATAACGATGTGCCGGGACAATCCTGGGCCCTGCCGCAATACCTGCGCAAGGCCGGCGTCCGCGTCCTCGTCGACGGCATCAACGAACTCTTCTCCGACTACAAGTATCAGCAGAGCCTGCCCAAGGTTTTTCGCTGGGCCGGTTCCAGCCGGGATACCCTGCTGCTCTACCTCACCGAGGCCTACACCGAGGGGTCACGTTACGGACTCGAGCGCGACACCACCGCCATCGCCAACCGCATCTGGCACCGCGTGAACAACCTGCTGCGGCGCGGCTATCCCTATGAGCAAATCCTCATCAGCGGGGCGTTTTCCGACAACAGCGGCATTGCTCTGGCCCAGTACGAGCACGCGCGCGAATGGAACCGGCACTATGCCTGGCCGCGTTTTATCATCGCCACCCTGGACGATTTCGGCCGGGCACTCCATGCCCGGAAGCAGAGTGACCTGCGGACCGTGCGCGGCGACTGGACCTCCGATTGGGACATCCTCTACCAGGGGGAGACGCGGCGCATGGTCGAGTACCGCGAGGTCCAGAACCAGCTGCCGGGGGTCGAGCTGCTCGCCACGCTCTCCGCGGCCCTGAATCCCGCCGCGGCCAGCGGCGCGGATGAGATCGCGGCCGTCTATGACGGCCTGCTCAATTTTTCCGGCCATGGCAGCGGCCTTGAATATGGCCTGGGTTCACGCGAGGAGAACCTTTACACCGATGCGGTCCGCGCCGAAACGGTGCACAGCGCCTGGATGCGCACCCGGGCCTTGCGCGAACGGCTGCTCTACCGCCTCACCGCTGCGAAGGAGAGCTTTAGCTCGCATGGGGTGATCGTCTTCAATACCCTGACCTGGACGCGTTCCCTGCCGGTGGAGATTGATTTTCCCGAGACCGATCGCGCCGGCTATGCGGTGCTCGACCTTGCCAGCGGCAAAGCGGTTCCGGCGTATCGCCGCGGCGCGCGGCTCACCTTCATCGCGCCCGAGGTGCCGGGGGTCGGCAGCCGCCAGTTCGAGCTGACCGCGGCACCGGAGCCGGGCGCCGCCCTGGAATCTCGCGCCGACCCGGCGGCACAAAACATTGGCGCCCACCCCGAGGCCTCAGACGGTGCCCCGGAATCTCGCGCCCACCCGGAGGCACAAAACACTGGCGCCCATTTGGCAGCGGCACTCGTCATCGAGAACAAATATTACCGCATTAGCGCTACAAATGACGGTTGGTCGCTCCTCGACAAGACCAATCTGACGCCGCTCTTCGATGCGGCGGCCGCGCTCCCCGCCCTGGTCCCCTTGCGTAAGCGCTTTCAGCTCGGCGAATCCTTTACACCGCTTGCCCTCCAGAGTGGCGCAGCCGAAGTGGAGCGAAATGCGGTCTATGAAGAGATAGCCGTGCCATGGCAGGATCCGCTCTTCCGCACCCTCCGCATGCGGCTCTGGCATGATCTCAACCGCATCGATGTCGCGGTGGAACTGGATCTCTCCGGCCAGCAGCAGACCGCCTATACCGAGG
>Ga0116171_10001309_pt1 | contig 24941 bp, 20 predicted proteins | sample AD_JPNHW2_MetaG_FD_89798 | JGI IMG/M metagenome (GOLD analysis project Ga0116171, IMG submission 89798) | Active sludge microbial communities of municipal wastewater-treating anaerobic digesters from Japan - AD_JPNHW2_MetaG | ecosystem: Engineered > Bioreactor > Anaerobic > Digestate | place...
GAACAAATTATGATCAATGGAGGGAACAAAGTGGGCGAATTCTTCGCCAAGGTTTGGGATGCAATTAAAGATGCATGGGAATGGATTAAATTGGAAATATATGAATGGTATGCCCAAAAGCGCATTGAATATATGGAGGACCATGGATATGATATCCTGTAAGAGAAAGATTTCTTCAAATAGGTAGTTTTAGATCTTATTTTTTCCGGATAACGGACCAAGGTCCTTTCTGAAGGTGATGACGACCAACCCCGGTCTTAAGCCCGGGATTGATAACCCCATACCGCTGCTCCTCGTGTTCTGCAAGGAGTGCTTTGTTACCCCGGGTCCTTCCACTGAAACCCGGGGTTCTTTATTCCATTCTTGCGGTTTTTTTATAACTTTAGGTTCTTAAATCTTCATCATGAAAAAAACATTATTACCTGTCATAATCGTACTTGCATTCCTCGCAGCCTGCACCGAAGAGGCCCCCCGCGCAGAACTACTCGAATATAATATCGGCGGTAACCTCTACTCCTCAAAAGGCTATGCATACCGCTATACCGACTACCTGGGATATGAAAAACAAGGCTACGACTGGCATATTTATAACCTGGGAATGTCGTCACTCTATATCCAGGCCTACGATTCTACTTATGAAAAGACTATCTTTCAGTACCCCGCCTTCGAAGCTGAACTGACCGTCGAACTGGCAAATGGCACCTCAAAAACATACCAGGCCGCAGGCGGCGAATTCAGATTAACCGGTCATGATATGGGCGAGGTCGTGGGCGACTTTCATATAAAAGTAAAAAACATTCGCAACCCGCTCGACTCCCTGATGATCAACTCAGGCTATTTCAGGATATGGCTCGAGAAATATGACAGGATCTTTACAGCAGGTCAGAATAGAAAATAGTTCATAAAACAAAATCTATGAAAAAATATTATGCTCTTTCACTGGTCTCTACGTTCCTGTTCCTGGCAGGAATGATCGCCTCCTTCTTTGGATTCCTGAACCAGGGTAGCATGACACTGGCCTACACTCTTATTTTTGTTTCCCTTATATACCTGTTGCTGGGCTGGTTTCTGTTCAAAGGATATCACCCCGATGGACATCCCCTCCTGCTTTTCCCGATGGGCTATCTCTATGCCAGCGTCTTTATGGCTTTTGCCCTGGCAGCAGCCGGATGGCCGATGGCAAAAACATTTATCATGATTGCAATTGCCTGGGCGGCAATACAGCTGGTAATGGTTTCCGTCATCAGAAAGAAAATCCCCAGGGAAGGATTTGTTCAATTTTTGATCGAAGCTGTTCTTATGCTGATCATGACCATTTCTTTTATCATCAAAGGATTTTAATAACGCCCCTACCCCCCTGCGCCCCTGCGCCGTTACGCCCCTGCGCCCCTTACTAAATACCATACTTTTCCCCACCTGAGCGGATAATACATCATCGCTTTCCACGAACTCCTGCAATTATACCTTTTCTTCATAAAGGCGATGGTCGGAAACAGGTCGCCGGCGAAATAGAGCAGCTTGCGATGAAAGCCGGGGATCTCTTTAATGTTCTTTCGGTATCGCAGTGCCCGGTTCTCAACAGGATTTCCTTTTGGACTCTTCAGGAATAATACAAATTTGTTTATCGATGCCGGATTGTACCATTTGTTGAGGAAATCGTTAAGCCACCCGGGGAAAGAAATCCCCCAGAGATCTCTCAGAGGCTGCAGCCGCCAGGCAAGTATCTCTTCCATGCCGGCATCAACTGCATAAGTGATAAGCTCTTCATTGATGATCTCATCGCGGTATTTTTCTATCAGAACAACAAGATCGGTGTAAAGCCTCAGCTGCGATTCGTTGTTCAGCTCATGCAGGTAGAGGTGTTTTACCAGGTAGAGAAGGAACATCCTGGGACCGGGAATGAAAACAGATACAGCATCAAGCCTGATTTCAGTACTGTTCTCATAAAGCATCCTTGTCAGTACATTTTTACCTGCCCCGAAAAGCTCATGGTGAAGCTCAATCGCAAAACCATTCCTGGTAAGTGTGGGAAGATGCTTGCCGATATATTCAAGGATAGGCTTATGAAGTGTCGATTTTAGAGGATAAGAAACAAATCCATTTTCCAACAATATATTCCGTGCCCTGATACAATCTTCCCTTTTCAGAAGGACATCTGCATCAGACATCTGGCGCAGCCCGCAATTACCATATACAGTGAGTTCCAGGGCAAGTCCTTTGAGAAGCACCATCCTGATGCCATGCTCATTAAGGATACCTGTCACTTCGGCTGTCTCTTTTAAATTACGGGCATTCCTGGTTACATTAACCAGGAGTGCATTATGAAGTGATTCCCTGTATTCTGACGGAAGATATTCCAGGAATCCCAGTTTCCCAAGGTTGTTATATACGAGAGCAGCGACCCCATGTAAATTTGCCAGGGATGAAAAATATGCCCAGTCTGTCACTGTTTCAGCAAGTGCACGGAGCATAACTGTCAGCTCGGCGTTAAATGAAAGCCTGCAGAGACCAAGTAGAAGGATCTCTTCGTCGCGTATTTCAGGTTTCGTGTTCATTTATCGAAGCGGCTGTTCTGTTTTGTGTACATCGAGAAGTACATCCCCTTCTTATTCATCAGTTCCTCATGAGTCCCTGATTCTGCAATTCTTCCTTTGTCAAGAACGATGATCCTGTCGGCAAGGCTCACATTTGTGAATCGGTGACTTATCAGTATCGATGTCCGGCCCGAAGCTAATTCCCTGAATCTGCGGAATATCTCATATTCAGTGTCTGCATCGAGGGCGCTGGATGGCTCGTCTAGAATAAGAATTGGTGCATCGCGGAAGAGAGCTCTTGCCAGCGCAATCTTCTGCCATTCACCCCAGGAAAGTTCGCGGCTGTCGTCGAACAGGGTGCCTATTACCGTTGAATAACCCTTCGGGAGGCTGTTAAGAAGGGTACCAAGTCCGGTTTTTTCAGCCGCAGAAATTATCTTTTTCTCATGATCCTTTTCATCAATATTCCCGAGTCTTATGTTTTCCCCGGCTTCCATGTTGTAGAGCATAAAATCCTGGAAAACCACAGAAAAGAGTTTTCTGTAACTCTCCGGATCAAAATGCCTGATATTGGTTCCATCGAGGAGTATGTTACCTGAATCAGGATCGTAGAGACGGCACAGCAGCCTGACGAGCGTGCTTTTGCCTGCACCGTTAGGTCCCGCAATAGCAATGATCTCACCCTTTTTTATCTCAACCCCGAAATTATCGATACATTTTTCTTTATTACCGGGATAGGTGAAACAGAGATTTTCTGCTTTCAGGCTGCTGCCGAAAGTACTGACATCTGTAACAGGAGGTGTTCCTTTTATATTTTCCTGAAGGTTAAGAAACTCAAAAGTGTCGCTGATAAAAAGACTGTCTTCATAAAGACCAGCCAGTGATCCGAAAAGCTCTTTTATAGCTGTCATTCCCTGCCTGAAGGCAAGGAGGAACATGGCCATCATTCCAAGGGTAAGAGCTCCGTTGATTGTTTCCCGGGAAACATAAAGAAGGGTAACGAGGACCGCTGCGGCTTTTACCAGGTCGGAGATCAGTTCGATAAATGTTCTCTTCCTGACTATTCCAATCTCATCTTCCTTTGTCTTCCGGAAAGATTTCCTGAAGAGAGAGATGAAATAATTACCGAGTCCGAAAAGCCTGATCTCCCGTGATGGTCTGTCGCCTGTGAGGAGCCAGTTGAAATAGGCTGTCTTTCTTGCTTCAGGAGTCTGTTCTTTACGGAAATTGTACAGGACACCTGCATAGTGGAGACGAAGCCATATTCCCGGAATATTGACAACCAGGAGAAGCAAGGCAACCGACCAGTGAAGAAATGTCAGGAGACCTGCCATGAGTATCAGCGAAAGTATTCCCCTCGACAACGAGATAAGGTTGTTCAGGATGCTGTTTGGCCGCCAGGGTGCCTCGCGGGAGGCTCGTGTGAGGATGTCGAAATATCCGGGGCGTTCAAAATAGATCAGGTCGAGCTTTATGGCTTTTTCATGAAGAAGTCCATACATATATGATTCGAGCCTCACCGACTGTTTTTTGCGGACAAAGCTTCCAATATCTGTTGCTGCTTCGTCGAAAAACCAGACAAGCACTACAGCAATAACAGGCCATAGAAGGAGTGTAAAATTATTTCCGGATTGTGCAGATGCCGCATTTATTATTTCATCTATTACTGATTTTATCAGCCAGATGAGGAGCAAAGGAAGAGCACTTTGCAAGACAGATATGATAATATTGGTAAGTGTCCATCCCGGAGCGGACCTCCATACCAGTTTTACGGAATCGCGGAAATATTTGAATTTCTGATTCATTAAATCAATTTATATGGCCTTTGTGATTAATGTATGTACTCTGTCATCTTCGTGGTATTATTTAACCACAAAGGATCCAAAGCATAACACAAAGGAACTCAAAGTCAGAACATTTTACGAAGGAAAATCTCCTTAATTCTTTTATATATTATTAATCCCCAAACCATTAATCTGTTATAAAGATAAGAAGGTTTGCGGATCAGATTATCACCGGAAGAAATTTCCCTGCCGTTGACGCTCTCGACCTTAATTACCCTGCCGGCAACCTGATCGGGATTTACGGGCTTATCCTCATAGGCACAGCTGTCGCCGCGTGTGATGAATATTGCTTTTTCACCATCACGGTGTATCCTTATCAATCTGTGTACTACAAATCCTGATTCCCGCTTCCAGGCAACTATCTCACCGGGAGAAGGGAAGCTCCCTTCAGGGATTGGCTCTATTAAGATGACGGCGCCTGGTTTTATTGAGGGGAACATACTATAGCCTTCAGCCCTTACCTTAAGTGTCTTTCCTTCTGCAAGCAGCGAGAATGAAGCATCCCTTATTTTAATATGTTCATCTCTTTCAATATTCATTCTCGATGATCTCAGTTATGATACTCTTATCCGGGATGAAAGGCAACCTGTTTACGGGTATAGATGTACATAGCAGCGAAACCGAGCTTATCAGTTTTGCAATGATATCCTGGTTCCAGTTGTGCTGGATGCAGTTTGACATGACAAGGCTTACAGCATTTGCTCCGGAGGCAGGTATAAACTCATTTGCCTTTCCATGTTCTATCAGGAATATCTTATCGATGGATGAGCTTCGCGGCACATCGTTTTTATAGACAGGAGTATTGAACATTGTATATTCTCCGAACCTCTTCCTGATCACCAGGCGGTCGTCATGAATAACGGTGGCGCCATATTGATCCCACAGTTTTGCCATGGTGGTTTTCCCTTTTCCGGAAATGCCGCTGAAAAGATATCCCCGTTCTTCGTGTCTTACACCTGAACCATGTATGATGATGTCGCCGTTCATCACAGTAAGGTAATAAAGTACCAGTCCGTCGAGAGGATATTCGAAAGGATCGATCATGTTATCGGCGCAATCGAAATAGAGGTCCCAGCTCTTATCTGAAAGTGAGAATCTGAGAACGGCTGATTTCTTTTCATCAGAAAGAGGGAATACCGTTTTGATGAACAGATCTTTGTTATACTTATGTACACTCCAGAACTTATCGCTCTTCTTTATCCTGATGCCATTTATTTCTTCAACATAGGGAGCATCAAAGACTTTTATGGCTTCTGAAGGAAGTGCATACCGGCTCTTATGCACTTTAATCAGGACATCAGAATTATTGTTACTGCTTAAGAAATTACTGAATCTTTCACCCGGAACAAGGTCCATGGCATCAGATTCACTTTCAAATCTTATTATATAATTGGCAATATTTTGACAGTAAGATTTCAATGACTATTTTTTTGCCACCAAGGCACGAAGACACTAAAGTTCACAAAGTATTATAAAACCATTCTTTTAATTCCATTTTTTATTAATGGCACATTAAAATTTATAAGATAACCTAGTCGTTTATTTGTCAATTTAAGATGACTTAATAATTGAGCCTCCCAGACAGGATTTACATTTTCCAATGCCTTTAACTCGCATATCACCAGGTCATTGACCATAACATCCAATCTTAAGCCTTCATTAAAAACGATACCTTCAAAAATAATCGGTATGTCAAGCTGTCTTTTTACAATATAACCTTTTTGTTCCAGAACATAACAAAAGCAAACTTCATAGACTTTCTCCAATAAGCCAGGACCAAGCTCTTTGTGAACATGAAAAGCAGCATCAACAACGTCTTTCCCAATCCTGTCTTCTTCCTCTGAAATTTTCTCGTACATACCTTGGTGTTGCTTTGTGTCTTTGAGTCTTAGTGGCAAAAAGAATCATTTAATGATTAAATATTTTTTCATTTCTTCTATGAATGACAAAACATCCTCCGTTGCAGTTTCCCTATCTATTTGATATTCAACAATCAGAATTTCGATCAGATCTTTTACACTCTTCTTCCCATCGATCTGTTCCCAGATAAATGCCCCGGTTTCGTTGAGGGTATAGACACTGTTCATATCGGCAATGTTATTGGCAACAGGTACGAGCACGTACTCATTTCCGGTTTTCCTTGTAACAATTGACGGTGATTGAGTTACAATCGTGTTCAGATCCACCATCCTGTCTGCGTTTAGATAATCTCTGTTTATCAAATATACTACATTTCAGCTTCATTTTTGTACCTTGTCAAAAATCTGAAAAATGAGCAGGAGCAAGGGTAAAAAAGGCAAACGTTCGGGATTGTCGAAGGAATCGGTATCAGAGCAAATCCAGATATTACTTTCCAAAAGCCCTGGCCAGGGCTTCAACTATAAACAGCTTGCAAAGAGGTTAAATATCTCCGATCCGGAAGAAAAGAAAATGGTCTCCGCTATCCTCCGTGAAATGGCCGGAAAAGGGACGATCAAGGAGGCATATGAGGGGAAATACAAGGCAAAATCCACCCGTGGCTACATTACAGGAACTGTTGACATGACACGCATGGGGTACGGATTTGTCACATCGGAAGATATTGAAGATGATGTTTTTGTTTCGGCAAAAAACCTTCGTACCGCTCTTCACGGCGACAAGGTAAAGGTTATGCTCTTTGCAAGACGAAAAGGTTCACGTCCCGAAGGTGAAGTGGTGGAGATACTGGAACGGTGGCGAACTTCATTCGTGGGCACCGTGGAGATAATGCCAAACTTTGCCTTCCTGATCCCCGACAATAAAAACATGCCTTTCGACCTCTTCATCCCTTCATCAAAGCTTAATGGCGCCAGGCAGGGACAGAAAGCTGTGGCTAAGGTGACCGACTGGAATCAGGGTTCCAAAAACCCTGTTGCCGAAATAATAAATGTACTGGGCGATCCGGGACTGCACGATACTGAGATGCATGCAATACTTGCCGAGTTCGAGCTGCCCGACAGGTTCACCGAAGAGGTTGAAGCCGATGCAGAAAGAATACCTGCAGAAATCAGGGCGGAAGAAATAAAGCTCAGAAGGGATTTCCGCGGAGTGCCTACTTTCACTATCGATCCGTCCGATGCACGCGACTTCGACGATGCCATTTCGCTGCGGAAACTCGATAACGGAAACTGGGAGGCAGGCGTCCATATTGCAGATGTCACACATTATGTAAAACCCGGATCGATACTCGAGGAGGAAGCCAAACAACGGGCTACATCGGTATACCTCGTCGACAGGGTCGTTCCCATGCTTCCGGAACGACTGTCGAACCATATATGCTCACTGAACCCGGGGGAAGACAAGCTTACCTATGCGGCAGTGTTTGAGATGAACGACAAGGCTGAAGTCCTGAACGAATGGTTTGGAAGGACAATAATCAATTCCGACAGGAGATTCTCCTACAGTGAAGCCCAGCAGGTGATTGACACGGGAGAAGGAGATATGAAGGAAGAGATACTTCTGCTGCATGGACTGGCGCAGAAGCTGAGGGCAAAACGTTTTTCGGCAGGTGCATTCTACTTCGAAAAGATTGAGGTGCAGTTTAACCTCGATGAAAAAGGAAAACCGCTCGGGATAAAATTCCGCGACATGGGGACTGCTAACCAGCTTATCGAGGAATTTATGCTCCTGGCAAACAAGCATGTCGCAGAATATGTAGGCAGGAAGCTGAAAGGAAAGACATTCGTGTACAGGATACATGATAAGCCCGATCCTGAAAAGATCAATAACTTCAGCCATTTTGTGACGAGGTTCGGCTATAACCTTCTTTCCGATGACAATACATCGCTGCACAAGGCTATGAACAGGCTGCTGAGCTCCGTTGTCGGGAAGAAGGAGCAGAATATCATTGAAACGCTTGCATTGCGCTCAATGGCCAAAGCTGTCTACTCAACTGAAAATATCGGGCACTACGGACTAGCCTTTAAATATTATACACACTTTACTTCCCCCATCAGGAGGTATCCCGACATGATGGTTCACCGGCTGCTGACGATGTACCTCGCCCAGGAAGTCCCGTCAGACCATGTGAAATACGAAAAGCTTTGTGAGCATTCAAGCAAAATGGAAAGGTTAGCCACAGAAGCTGAAAGGGCATCTGTAAAATATAAGCAGGTCGAATTCATGAGCGATAAGCTCGGTATACATTTCGACGGAGTAATATCAGGAGTCACGGAGTGGGGTATCTATGTTGAAATAATAGAGAACCAGTGCGAGGGAATGGTCAATATACGGGAGCTTGGTGATGATTATTATGAGTATGATGAAGATAATTATTGTATCCGCGGAAGGATGGGAGGGAAAGTCTATACTCTTGGCGACAGGGTAACTATTGAAGTTGTAAAGGCCGATCTGCAGAAGAAGCAATTGGATTACAGGCTGGTATGATCCTCTGCAATTATCTTCAACAGTTCCTTTACCGCATCTTCCTGAGGCACATTTTTCTTCACCGCCACTGTTCCCCTGTAAATATGGACCTTTCCTTCGCCGGCACCCACATAACCATAGTCGGCGCCGGCCATTTCTCCCGGGCCGTTAACTATGCATCCCATTACTGCTATCTTAAGCCCCGAAAGATTACCGGTTGCCTGTTTAACTTTGCGGACAGCCTCCTGAAGATTGAATTTTGTCCGGCCGCATGTCGGACATGAGATATATCTGTTACGGGTTATCCTTGCTTCTGTTGCCTGAAGTATGCCGAATGAGATCTCCCTCAGTTTTTCACCTTTCACTTTCCCCCTGTTGCTTATGCACAAGCCGTCAGGCTGTTTCAGGATGAAATATTTTCCCATCAGCGATGCGGCATCGATGGCAAGCTTAACAGGATCGTCTTCATCAAAAAGCGGATTGAGAATTGTCCCAGGCCTGAATTCATCAGGAAATTGCGGGGGAGTCGCGGCATTAAAAGTGATAACCTCGCCATGGTAAGGTGTTCCTGATTCCGAGATCAGGCTGCCCGATTCACATGTTACAACTTCAGGCCTGTACAGGGTGTTGCGTGTTTTGAAAGCCTTCGGAGGTTCAGGCTCGCTGACTCTGCCTTTTCCCGAAGAAATAAAATCAAGTATCTCCCTGGCTACGGGTATCTCATTTTCCGGGTCTTCAGTAAGCGATACTCTTATTGTGTCGCCGATACCTTCCGACAACAGGGCACCAATACCACATGCCGACCTTATCCGCCCGTCTTCACCTTCGCCTGCCTCTGTAACTCCCAGATGTATAGGATACGCTACCCCTTCTTTCTGCATCTCACTTACCAGTAGTCTGTTTGACTCTAAAAGAACAATTGTGTCCGATGATTTCATTGAAAGGACTATATTTTTAAAGTTCTCAGACCGGAAGATCTTTATGAATTCAATAGCGGAGGCGACCATCCCTGCAGGAGTGTTACCGTAACGTGTCATTATTCTGTCAGAAAGAGAACCATGGTTTATTCCCAGCCTTATTACGGTTATGTTTTCCCTGCAGATATTTATAAGAGGAAGAAGCCTCTCATGGATCCTTTCAAGTTCTTCGTTATATTCCTTCTCAGTGAAATCTGTTTTTATGAATGAGGCTCTTTTATCGGCATAGTTTCCCGGATTGATCCTTACTTTTTCTACAATACGGGCGGCTGTTTCTGCTGCAGCCGGATTGAAATGAATGTCTGCGATCAGTGGATTCCCGAATCCTGCCTTGCGAAGTTCTTTCTTAATATTTGCCAGATTTTCAGCTTCTCTGGTCCCCTGGGCAGTGAGCCTTACATAATCTGCACCGGCTTCAATAATCCTTATGCACTGGGCGACAGAAGCTGCAGTGTCGAGTGTGTCGGTATTGGTCATCGACTGCAGGCGGACAGGATTATTGCCTCCCAGGGGAATACCTCCTATATTTACAACTGAAGACTCGTATCCGCAATGGTTCCCCTCCCGGGAGGGGTTGGGGATGGGCTTATTCATTTAAAAAAATAATTTTAAAATGTCACTCAATTTCCCAATCTGCTCCGTCTTTTTTGTCTTTTAAAATAATCCCTGCACTCTTCAGATCGTCCCTGATCTTATCCGATGCAGCCCACTCTTTTCTCTCTTTTGCCTCCTGACGAAGGTTTATTATAATCTTCATCAGGTTCGCAGTGATATCTTCATCTCCTGCCGATATAGTCTCCTCTTTCAGCCCGAGAATATCAAAAACGAAATCGTTAAAGAGCTTCCTAAGTGTTTCAATATCATTTGCTGTGAGTTTCTCAGTGCCATCGGCAGCCGAGTTGATATATCTTACTCCGTCGAACAGGTGTGAGAGCACAACAGGGCTGTTCAGGTCGTCGTCCATTGCTTCGTAACATTTCTGCCTTAACGGTTCAAGGTTTACCGTTGATGATGGTGAGGGTTTTATCCTGTTTATTGTGCCGACAGCCTTCATCAGCTTCTGCAATCCCTTTTCTGCAGCCTGCAGAGCCTCATTCGAAAAATCTACAGTGCTCCTGTAGTGTGCCTGCAGGAGGAAGAACCTGATAGTCATCGGGCTGTATGATTGTGTCAGGAGAGGATGAGCTCCGCTGAAAAGCTGGTCGAGGGTGATGAAGTTTCCCAGCGACCGTGCCATCTTCTGACCAGCAATGGTGATCATGTTGTTATGCATCCAGTATCTTACAGACTCTTTTCCGCGGGCTGCTGTTGACTGTGCTATCTCGCATTCATGATGAGGGAACTGAAGGTCCATTCCTCCACCGTGGATGTCGAACACTTCGCCAAGGTACTTGATGCTCATGGCAGAGCATTCGAGATGCCAGCCCGGGTAGCCATCGCTCCAGCGCGAGGGCCAGCGCATAAGATGGTCAGGCGTGGCTTTCTTCCAGAGTGCAAAATCAAAAGGATTCTTTTTCTCATCCTGCCCTTCGAGGTCACGGGTATTGGCCTGAAGGCCATCGAGTATCCTTCCTGAGAGTTTTCCGTATTTGTATTTTTTGTTGTATTCGCTGACATCAAAATATACAGATCCGTTCACTTCATAGGCGAATCCTTTTTCAAGTATCTCTTCAATTAGCTGCTGCTGTTCAATGATATGTCCCGAAGCCCGTGGTTCAATAGAAGGATGCAGTATGTTCATCTGGTCCATGTTACGGAGGTAGCTGTTAATGTATTTCTGAACCACCTCCATGGGTTCCAGGTTTTCGAGCTTCGCCTTCTTTTCAATCTTATCTTCACCCTCATCAGCATCATTAACGAGGTGTCCTACATCGGTAATATTACGGACATACCGCACTTTGTATCCAAGGTGCAAAAGATATCGGTAAAGTAAATCGAAGGTGACCGCCGGACGTGCATGTCCGAGGTGCGGATCGCTGTAAACTGTCGGTCCGCAAACATAAATTCCCACAAAGGGATGATGAAGAGGCCTGAATGGTTCTTTCTTTCGCGAAAGACTATTGTAGATTGTGAAATTATTCTGCATAGAGTTTGAATATTTGACAAAAATAAATATTTCTTGCCCCCAAACCCCCTAAAGGGGGCCTTAATCTGTAAAATGTCTGATTTAATGCATAAATTTAATGATTCGCTGTAATTCTTATTGTTTTATTATCCAAAAGAGAGTAATAGAACGGCATATGTTCTATGGTGCTTGTAAAAGGACATTTCTGAAAGCTCTTGAGCTGAGTAATAACATGACAGAGGCTGAAAAAATATTATGGAGTGAATTAAGAAAAAGGGAGGTTTTTAAAGAAAGATGGAGACCACAGCATCCGGTAGATATTTTTATTGTCACAAATATAAGCTTGTTATTGAAGTTGATGGAGAAATTCATTTGCTGGAAGACGTTTTGGAACGTGATAATGGTCGGGCATATGAAATAGAAAGGCTTGGAATTAAAATCTTAAGATTCACTAAAAAAGAAATCTTTGAGAATATTGAATCTGCTAAATCCAGAATACTTAATGAAATTGATTCTTTAAGTCCTGCTTAGGCGTGATTTAGGGGCGTCAATTTAGGAACAGGTTCAAGTCCCGCTTAGGCGGGATTTAGGGGCGGCTTTTTTTGTATTTCTCATTTTCCTTCATATATTTGCCACATCAAATCAAATATTCCCAACCATTCAGGGGTGTTTGGTTTTTATTAAGAAGGGCGGAGAGATTAGGCTCTGAGAAACCCTGGCAACCATTCGCGAAAATCGGAAAAAGGTGCCAATACCTAATCCCGGAAAAGCCGGGAGATGATAAAAAACAAAACAGGGAAAAATGACATCATTTCATCTCATCCACAACAACTTCACCATGCCGCTGATGCCTATGTGCATGTGCATGTGAAGATCCTGATTCGGAAATAACCGGGTTTACAATCATCAGAAAGCAGTTCAGGCAGGCTGATCAGCCCTGCATGAAAATATAATAACATAATGATATAACTATGAAAGAGCATAAAATAAAATTCGAAACACTACAGATCCACGCCGGGCATAATCCCGACAGGGAAACATTCTCAAGGGCTGTCCCTCTCTACCAGACATCTTCCTATGTCTTTAAGGACTCCCGGCATGCAGCAGGGCTCTTCGACCTTACTGAAGCAGGGAATATTTATACGCGAATAATGAATCCTACAACAGAGGTGTTCGAAAAGCGGGTGGCGGCTCTCGAAGGAGGCGCTGCCTCACTAGCCGTCTCGTCGGGACATGCGGCACAGTTTATCACACTGTCGACCATACTCAGGCAGGGAGAAAACTTTGTAACCTCTCCATTTCTATATGGAGGAACATTTAACCAGTTCAGGGTCACTCTTGCTAATTTCGGAATAGATGCACGATTCGCCAAAGACCTTAATCCGTCGTCGTTCGAAGAGCTTATTGACGGCAAAACAAAAGCGATCTACGTCGAAACAATAGGGAATCCCGGGTTCAATATCCCCGACTTTGAGGCATTTGCAGCCCTGGCTGATAAGCATGGAATACCTTTTATTGTTGACAATACATTCGGCGCCTGCGGTTACCTCTGCCGCCCGATTGACCTGGGAGCAAACATCGTTGTTGAGTCTGCAACAAAATGGATAGGAGGACATGGCACAAGTATCGGCGGCGTTATAACCGATGCAGGTAATTTCAACTGGAACAATGGTAACTTCCCGGTCTTTACAAGCCCTTCTGAAGGATATCACGGACTCATTTTCGGAGAACAGTTTTCCGGCAAATCAGCTGCCGGGAACATAGCCTTTATTATGAAAGCCCGGGTTGAAGGACTGAGGGATCTCGGACCTGCTATAAGTCCTTTTAACTCTTTTCTGCTGATACAGGGACTGGAGACTCTGTCGTTAAGGATGGAGAGGCATGTTCAGAATACCCTTGCACTGGCGAAATGGCTTTCGGAACAGCCATGTGTGGAAAAGGTAAACTATCCCGGGCTGCCTGGTAATCCAAACTTCAACCTTGCCCGGAAATACCTTTCAAGGGGTGCAGGAGGCGTGCTGAGCTTTGTTTTGAAAGGTGAAAAAGAAAAAGCAGAACGACTGGTGGAGCATCTCACCCTCGTAAGTCACCTGGCTAATGTGGGAGATGCAAAAACACTCATCATTCAGCCATCAGCAACAACACATGCCCAGCTGTCGGCCGAAGACCAGGCTGCTGCAGGAGTAGAACCCGGGCTCTTCAGGGTATCAGTGGGGCTCGAACATATCGACGATATTATTTATGATTTCGAACAGGCATTCAAAAAGACCATCTGATGGAGATACTAAAATTCAATCATCCTTTCACCACAGAGACAGGAGCCACAATTCCTTCACTGGAAATAGCTTATAACACCTGGGGAAAGCTGAACGAACAGCACGATAATGTAATATGGATTTGTCATGCGCTGACGGCTAATTCCGATGTAGGATCGTGGTGGCCGGGGATGGTGGGCGAAGGCCTCCTGTTTGACCCGGAGCGCTATTTAATTGTTTGTGCAAATGTACTCGGATCATGTTATGGAACCACCGGCCCTTCTTCAGTAAATCCTGAAACAGGTAAGCAATGGCTTAATACCTTCCCGCTGATAACTGTCCGCGACCTCGTTACTGTACATGAGATACTCAGGCATCATCTCTCCATCGAAAGTATTCATACTATAATCGGCGCTTCCATCGGCGGGTACCAGGCCCTGGAGTATTCAATCATGTTTCCAGGGCTGATCAAACGACTTGTGCTGCTTGCATCAGGCGCCAGGCAAACACCCTGGGCGCTTGCATTCAGCGAAAGCATGAGGCTCGCCATGAAAGCCGATCCTACATTTACATCAGGAGAGCCTGATGGCGGAAAAAATGGCCTCAGGGCTGCAAGGTCGATAGCCCTGATAAGCTACCGGACGATGTATGCATATAACGAGACCCAGAAGGAAGACGATGATGAAAAACTTTCCGGATTCAGGGCTGCTTCATACCAGGAGTACCAGGGTGAAAAGCTCGTCAGGCGGTTTAATCCTTATTCTTACTGGTGCCTGACCTGCCTTTCCGATACACATAATATCGGAAGAGGACGCGGAGGCATAGTAAATGCACTGAAAAGAATTACAGCTAAAGTTATGTGTGTAGGGATAAAGTCAGATATCCTGTTTCCCACCGACGATCAGAAATTCATTACATCAAATACCGCCGGAGCTGAATACGTTGAAATAGACTCCTTCTACGGACATGACGGATTCCTGATTGAGACTGATGCTGTATCGGATGTAATAAGAAATTTCTGGAAGAAAACATCAAGCTGAAAAAATGACAAGAGAAAAACTGAAGATAGGCATGTTCGGATATGGCTGCGTCGGGCAGGGTCTGCACGATGTACTTAACAGCAGCAAGGGCTTCAAAGCCGATATAGTCAGGATCTGTGTGAAAGACCAGAAAAAGAAGAGAAGGATCCCCATGGAATACTTCACCTTTGAAAAAGATGATATACTGAATGATCCTTCAATAAATCTGGTGGTTGAACTTATCGACGATGCCGATGCTGCTTTCGGCATTGTGACAACTGCGATGAAAAACGGAAAAAACGTTGTAACAGCAAATAAGGTTATGGTTGCAAGGCATTTCAGGGAACTGGTGCAGCTGCAGGAGAAATACAGGGTATCGCTTCTTTATGAAGCATCGGCAGGAGCCAGTATTCCCATCATCAGGAACCTTGAGGAATACTATGATAATGAGCTTCTCTACTCCCTGAGGGGAATACTTAACGGCACTACCAACTATGTACTTACCCTAATGCATAACCAGGGTGTCGATTATAACGTCGCACTTAATGAGGCCAGGGAAAAAGGCTTTGCAGAATCCGATCCTGCCCTTGATGTTGAGGGGTGGGATGCAAAATATAAGCTGTGTATAATCACAGGACATGCCTATGGCCTCTTTTTAGATCCTGACGAAGTTTTTCATTATGGCATCAATCATATCTCCCGGTTCGATATTCAGTATGCCCGCGAGAAAGGATTCAAGATAAAGCTTGTCCCTTATGTTGGTAAAACCAGTGACAGCACAATTACAAGTTTTGTTCTGCCCAGGTTCATTTCGTCGGACAAGTATCTTTACAATGTCGATTATGAATATAATGGTGTGATCACTGAAGCCGCATTTGCCGACAAACAGTTCTTTTCCGGCAAGGGGGCAGGTGGTCATGCAACAGGCAGCGCCGTGCTTTCCGACATCTCTGCAAACTCTTATGGATACAGGTATGAATATAAGAAATATCAGCAGGGTACAGTATCCCACTATACCCGCGATCATAAAATAGAGATATATCTGAGGTATAAGAATGAAAACGACAGGGATTTATTTGGATTTGAGGAAGTGTCGGAATACTTTAGCGGGAAGTTGTATAAATATGCAATCGGGATAGTAAACCTCAAAAGATTGTATGAGCTGCGGGAACAACTTCCCGGTATGGATGTTTTTATAGTAAATACAGGAAGAAAAATAAATCCATGAAACACTCAATATCAGACATAATTCAAAATAAAATCCTGATCCTCGATGGTGCCATGGGGACCATGATCCAGAAGCATAAGCTTCAGGAAAATGATTTCCGGGGAGAGCGGTTCAAAGACCATCCGAAATCCCAGAAGGGTAATAACGATCTTCTTACCCTTACCAGACCTGAAGTAATAACCGGCATACATCTCGAATATCTTGAAGCAGGTGCAGATATAATCACCACCAACACTTTTAATTCGAACAGGATCTCGATGGCTGATTATGGCATGGAGGAGCAGGTTTATAATCTGAACTATAACGCTGCGGTCCTGGCACGCGGAGCGATATGCTCCTATGAGAATTCAGGCAAGCCTGTATCACATTTCGTGGCAGGCACTCTCGGTCCGACCAACAAAACGGCCTCCATGTCGGCTGATGTAAACGACCCCGGAGCCAGATCTGTAACCTTCGACCAGCTGGCAGAGGCTTATGCGGAACAGGTACGTGGTCTTATGGATGGCGGAGTCGACCTGCTGCTCGTTGAAACAATTTTTGATGTGCTTAACTGCAAGGCTGCTCTTTTTGCCATCGACACTGTCTTTGAGGAAAAAGGACACTCTCTTCCCGTGATGGTCTCTGTCACGATAACAGATGCCAGCGGCAGAACACTCACAGGTCAGACACTGGAAGCATTCCTTATCTCTGTTTCACACTTTCCCCTCTTCAGCGTAGGGCTTAATTGTGCCCTTGGCGCTGAACAGCTAAGGCCATTTGTACAGGAGCTTTCAGCCAAATCACCTTTCAGGGTGTCAGTACATCCTAATGCGGGTCTTCCAAACCAGTTCGGCGAATATGACCAGTCGGCACAATTCATGGCTTCGGTGACGGAAGAATTTATGAAAGAAGGCTGGGTTAATATAATCGGCGGATGCTGTGGTACAACACCTGCCCATATAAAAATGATCGCTGAGGTTTCAAAAAAATATCAGCCCCGGTCAACACCTGAAATTACAAAATATACACGCCTGAGCGGCCTTGAAGCGCTGACCATAACGCCTGAAACCAACTTCGTGAATGTCGGTGAAAGGACAAATGTATCAGGGTCAATAAAATTCGCCCGCCTCATCAGGGAGGAAAAATATGATGAAGCATTGTCAATAGCACGCAGCCAGGTTGAAGGAGGTGCACAGGTAATCGATATCTGCATGGACGAAGCCATGATCGACTCTGAAAAGGCAATGGTTAAGTTCATCAATCTCATCATGGCAGAACCGGATATAGCAAAACTGCCGCTGATGATTGATTCCTCGAAGTGGAATGTGATTGAATCAGCGCTTAAATGCATCCAGGGGAAATCGGTTGTAAACTCAATAAGCCTCAAGGAGGGAGAAGAATCATTCCTTCAGAAAGCTTCACTGTTAAGAAAATATGGCGCTGCTGCCGTAGTCATGCTATTCGATGAGAAAGGTCAGGCAGATACCTATGAGAAGAGAATTGAAGTCGCAGGGAGATCATACCGGCTGCTCGTCGAAAAGATTGGATTCCCTCCCGAGGATATCATCTTCGATCCTAATGTGCTGGCTATTGCTACCGGTATTGAAGAGCATAATAACTATGCCCTGAATTTCATCAGGGCGACAGAGTGGATAAAAAAGAACCTTCCTCATACAAAGGTCAGCGGCGGCATCAGCAACCTCTCTTTCTCATTCAGAGGTATCGATAAAGTACGCGAAGCAATGCATTCGGTGTTTCTTTTCCATGCAATAAAAGCAGGGCTCGACATGGGTATTGTAAATCCGGGAATGCTTCAGGTTTACAGCGAAATACCTGCCGACCTCCTGCTGCTCACAGAAGATGTTGTTCTTAACAGAAGGAAGGATGCCACTGAACGACTGGTTAAATTTGCCGAAGGACTCAGGAACGAAGGCAGAAAAGAAGAAAAAGCCGATGAATGGAGATCGCTGCCAGTAATTGACAGGATCAAGCATTCGCTTATACGGGGTATTGATGAACATATAGAGGATGATTTGGAAGAGGCACGTCAGTTATTTCCAAGGTCAATAGAGCTCATCGAAGGACCGCTAATGGGTGGAATGAATGAAGTAGGCGACCTCTTCGGATCAGGAAGGATGTTCCTCCCGCAGGTGGTTAAAAGCGCCCGGGTGATGAAGAAGGCAGTGTCGAAGCTTGCACCTTATATCGAGAAGGAAAGCAAAGGTGAAGGAAGCCGCGAAGCCGGGAGAATACTGCTTGCAACTGTCAGGGGCGACGTTCACGATATCGGTAAGAATATTGTCAGTGTAGTCCTGTCGTGTAATAACTACAAGGTTTTCGACCTTGGAGTAATGGTGCCGGCTGAAAAAATTATCGACACAGCACTGCAGGAAAAGGTCGATTATATAGGCCTCAGCGGACTTATCACACCTTCTCTTGAAGAGATGGTCCATGTGGCTGCCGAAATGGAAAGGAGAAAGGTGAAAATACCTCTTCTCGTTGGAGGAGCAACAACATCGGAGATACATACTGCTGTAAATATCTCCCCTGCATATTCCGGTGCAGTCATTCATGTCAAAGATGCATCAAGAGCGGCAGGAGTGCTCTCGGCATTGAACGCTGATAATACCCGGGATTTTGTCTCAGGAATAAAGGAAAAATACCGTAAGCTCAGCGAAGATCATGCCTCACGGCAGGTTAATCAGAAATTGCTTTCTCTCGGTGACGCAAGGAATAACAGGCTGCCTGCCAGTTGGAAGTCATATCAGATCCCTGTTCCTGAAAAGCCGGGCAGACATATAATTGAAAATATTGATCTCAGGGATCTGTCAAAGTATATCGACTGGACATTCTTTTTCTTTGCCTGGAAAGTGTCAGGAAAATATCCTGCTGTTTTCAGCGATCCGGTGAAGGGCGAAGAAGCCAGGAAACTGTTTAATGATGCTCAGCAATATCTTGAAGAAATAATAAATGGCAGATATATCAGGGCAAAAGGTGTCTTTGGATTGTTCGACGCCGGATCTGTTGGTGATGATGTTATTGTATCAAACACCCCCCCGACACCATTGAAAGGGGGAGGAGAATCCCATAAAACAACTCTGCATTTTTTGCGGAATCAGGAGGTAAAGGAGCAGGGTGTTCCAAATCTTTCCCTGGCCGATTTCATTGCTCCGGAGTCTGAAGGGAAGCGGGACAATATCGGACTGTTTGTTGTTACAGCTGAGATTGATGAAATCGCCGTGAAAAAGCATGCCGGTGATGATTATGCTTCAATAATGATAAGGATTTTAAGCGACCGTCTTGCAGAAGCGGCCGCAGAATGGCTTCACGAAAAAGTAAGAAAAGAGTACTGGGGTTATTCGAAGGACGAAAAACTGACTATGGATGAACTCTTTTCTGCAAAATACAGAGGGATAAGGCCTGCCCCGGGATATCCTGCATGTCCTGATCATACCGAAAAAAGAAAGATTTTCGATATTCTTGATGCTGAGAAGCTCATTGGCGCAGGACTGACAGAAAATTTTGCCATGACACCGCCTGCTGCAGTTTGCGGATACATTTTTTCACATCCTTCTTCGGCATATTTCAATATAGGTAAAATAGGACGCGACCAGCTGGCTGACTATGCCACGAGAAAAGGCATGACAACCGATGAAGCTGCACGCTGGCTTGCTCCAAATCTGTAAAACAATGAGTGTAATTGATAAGCTAAAAAAAGCAAAAAGTCCGCTGTTCACCTTTGAACTCCTTCCTCCACTGAAGGGACACAGCATAGACAAGGTTTACGCCACTATCGACAGGCTGCTGGAATTTCAGCCTGCATATATAAACTTTACCACACATCGTAATGAAATAGCCTATAAGGAGAGACCCGACGGGCTTCTGGAGAAGAGAGTTACACGTTTGCGTCCGGGAACAATAGCGCTGGCGGCTGCTGTACGGTACAAATACAATATTCCTGTCGTGCCTCATATTCTTTGCGGAGGCTTCACAAAGGAGGAGACAGAGAACGTACTGATCGAAATGAATTTCCTTGGCATTGATGATGTGCTAGCCCTGCGGGGAGATCCACAGCGCGGAAGCAGGATATTTATCCCAGAGAAAGATGGGCACAGGAATACTTCCGACCTTGTGAAACAGATTATCGATATGAACAATGGCCGCTACCTTGAGGAGACGCTTGAGGAAACAACACCTGCCAATTTTTGCGTCGGCGTTGCAGGCTACCCCGAAAAGCATTTTGAAGCCCCCAACAGGCAGACAGATATGGAATACCTGAAACAGAAAGTAGATGCAGGAGCAAGCTACATTGTCACACAGATGTTCTTCGACAACCGGAAGTTCTTCAGGTTCAGGGACGAATGCCGGGCCATCGGAATAAACGTTCCCATCATTGCCGGTATAAAACCGATATCAGCTCTTAACGACATTAAGCTGCTGCCGCAGACTTTTCATATCGATCTTCCTGTCGACCTGGTAACAGCAGTGAAAAAATGCAGCACCGACCAGGAAGCCCGGGAAGCAGGAATTGAATGGGCAACAATGCAATCAAAAGAGCTGATAAAAGAAGGAGTGCCGGGGATACACTATTATACCCTCGGGCGTGCTGATAATGTTGCAAGAATAGTTAAAGCAGCTTTCTGACCGCCCCCAAACCCCCTAAAGGGGGCCTCAAACGCATTACTATTTTAAATTTGTTGAAGATTTGTCCCCCCCTGGGGGGGGCTGGGGGGGTGGTAATTTTAAGGAGTCGGTTAGATTTTAAACGCCTTCTTTATCTTATCGACGTAGTCAAGCTTCTCCCAGGTGAAGAAATCGACTTTCTTCAGCCACACTTTCTTGCCGTTGCCATTTACACTTTTGGGTTTCGCGCCGGGCACCTCATAATATACTTCAACATTGGCTGAGTAGGGATCGCGTCCAAAGTGTCCGTATGAAGCAGTTTTCAGGAAAACAGGATTTTTCAGACCCAGTCTTTTGATAATTGCATAGGGGCGCATGTCGAAAATGGAATTGACCTTTTCAGCTATTTCACCATCATGCAGGATTCTTCCTTTCCTGTCTTTTACATGTGCTGATCCGAAAGTATTAACATAGAGACCAACAGGCTGGGCAACGCCGATAGCATAAGCTACCTGTATCAGGGCTCGGTCGCAAACGCCGGCTGCCACGAGGTTTTTTGCTATATGTCTTGCGGCATAGGCTGCCGACCTGTCGACTTTTGAAGAGTCTTTTCCCGAGAAAGCACCTCCGCCATGTGCGCCATGACCGCCATAGGTGTCTACAATTATCTTTCTTCCTGTGAGCCCTGTATCTCCATGAGGACCGCCGATTACAAATTTACCGGTCGGGTTAACCAGCAGACGGGTGTCATTTTTGAAAAGCGCTTTTATTCGTGCCGGTAATGATTTTTTTATTTCTGGGAGGAGATATTTTTCCAGGTCACTTTTTATCTGTTTCTGCATTGCAGCTTCTGCAGCTTTTGAGGCAGCATTAGTTTTATTTTTAGGAAGTACAAACTCATCATGCTGTGTGCTGATTACAATAGTATCTATCCTGACGGGCTTATTATTGTCATCGTACTCGATGGTCACCTGCGATTTTGCATCGGGACGAAGATACTTCATTACTTTTCCTTCGCGTCTTATTTCTGCCAGTTTCTGGAGAAGAACATGTGCAAGCTCAATGCTCAGCGGCATGAAATTATCCATCTCGCGGCAGGCATAGCCGAACATCATTCCCTGGTCGCCGGCACCCTGCTCCTCAGGCTTTTCACGTACAACGCCCTGCCTGATGTCCGACGACTGTTCATGAATAGTGGAAATCACACCGCATGAGTCGCAGTCGAAGCGGTACTCTGCCTTTGTATAACCTATATTTCGAATGACTCTTCGTGCCGTTTCCTGTACATCAACCCATCCGGAAGTCAGAACTTCACCACCGCAGACAACAAGTCCGGTGGTTACGAATGTCTCGCATGCAACTTTTGATTCGGGATCCCATTTCAGGAATTCGTCGAGAAGTGCATCAGAGATCTGGTCGGCTACTTTGTCGGGGTGCCCTTCGGACACTGATTCAGAGGTAAAGAAATATCCCATATATGTAATTGTTTTAAGTACCTGGAGCGTCCGGGGTACTCATAATTAATAAATAGTGAAATGAAACAAATCAAAAAACTAAAACAATAACAAGTGGCGGGAAGATTGGTTGAAGCGAAAGGCAGAATAATCTGCGTTTTAGCATTTTTTCCTGTGGTTGCAATCAGCTCAAATCTTTCCACCTGATATTATGGCACAAAGCAAATAAAAAAAAATGTAAAAAAAAACTTATTGGCTGGTAAGGTGCCTGAAAACCTCCTCGAGATTACTCTCCTCCTTCTGAAGGGAGAGAACCGTAAGGTTGGTTTTCACGGCAAATGAAAATATAGCCGGGCGGATATCTTCATCGCCTTCAGCCTCTATTTTCCATGTCGATTCTGCCGTAAGGCTTACATTTACGATGCCCTGAAGTGCCTGCAATATGGCAATATCCGGGTTCCTGTCAAATTCGACTTTAATAACCTGCCTGTGCCTGCTAACCACAGAGTGAATATTGCTTTTAAGCTCATCGGCCATTATTTTGCCTTTATTGATAATAATTATCCTGTCGCAAATGGCTTCGGCTTCCTGCATAATATGTGTAGAGAACATCACTGTCTTTTCCTTTCCTGCAGTTATTATCAGGTTCCGTATTTCAATTATCTGGTTTGGATCGAGTCCGCTTGTTGCCTCATCAAGGATGAGCACCGAAGGATCATGTATCAACGCCTGTGCCAGGCCTACTCTCTGACGGTATCCTTTTGACAGTGAACCAATCTTTTTCTTCTGTTCGGGGGTAAGCCCTGTAAGTCCGATGATTTCATCGATATGCCCCCGACCTGACTTAAGTTTATAGATTGATGCGACAAACTCAAGATATTCCCTGACATACATTTCAGGATAGAGGGGATTGTTTTCGGGGAGATATCCTATGTTCTTTCTGAGGCCGGGGTCATCGGAGGATATTTCCTTATCATTTATCAGGACTGTTCCTGAGGTGGCAGGTATAAATCCGGTGATAATTTTCATCATGGTGGATTTGCCTGCCCCGTTCGGGCCCAGAAATCCTACTATCTCACCGGTCCTGACACCAAATGTGATATTATCCAGGGCTTTCTGTTCTCCATAGTTTTTTGTTACCCCCTGAACTGAAATCGACATACGATCGTTTGTATAAAATATTTTGATTTCAGAGCTACGATCCCCAGCCACCCATAAACTGTGCTGTGCTGGCAAAGGAAGCTTTAGGGTTCACGCAGCATACGGGTATTTTTGAACTGTTCGCAATTATATACTGTTCTGAAGCTCCAACCATATAATCGGCGAATGTTATGTTTTTGGTTGTTACAATCAGGATAAGGTCGGCATTGATCTTTTGTGCGAAATCAAGTGTCTGCTCTGCAAAATTTCCTTTGGGCACCTCGTGTATCTGGTACTCTATATTATTCTGGATGAGGTATTTGATTGCAAAGTTCAGGTTTATCTTTGTTTTCTTGAGCAGATTCTGGTCAGTGGAAGTTGTTACCAGGATATGCATTTTGGAATCAAAATACTTACCCATGAAAATTGCCATTCTTGTTTTTTCCTTGTTCTCCTTTTTGAAATCGACCGGGACAACAATATTATGATATCTCTCCTGGTCGACGGGCGGATCCTGGACAACAATAAAAGGAACTGTTGATCTTACAATTACCTTCAGTGCCCAGCTTCCGGTAAGTTTTTGCATTCCCTTCATGCCATGAGTTCCCATAACCACAAGGCTGATATCTTTCTTTAGTTCTTCGTCGATGCCTTTCTGGTTTACATAGTCGCCTATTGCAGTAAAAATAGTACCCTTTGATATTGCCGGGATAATGGTCATATTGTATTTCTGTGCATTCTCGTCGGCTACCGTCTTGAGCATTGCTTTTTTCTCACCTTCGGTCTGTGGCTTTATGTCTTTGTCAACAATGTGAAGAAGACATATATCATTCTTCACCATGCGGCTTATTTTAACTGCGTGAGCAAGAGCATGATCTGCAACAGGAGTAAAATCCCAGGGCACAACAATAAGTTTCTGTTTCTCGGCCATAGCTTAAATTAATTCTGGTTTGAACTCAAAGTTATTCAGTTTTTGATAAATTCTATTATTTAAAACAGAATTAAGATACAAATATTATTTTGCAGCCACTTTTCCCGCCGGGAAGAGAGGCTTTTGCACAAAAACAATGCCAACTTGTAATAAAAGTCGGCATTTTATTATTTTTGCCATGTTATTGAACAGATTATGAAAAGAATTAAGATCAGGCAGCTTCTCCAGTCACCCCCTGCAGACAATGATGTGCTGGTAAAAGGCTGGGTAAGAACAAAAAGAGGTAATAAAAATGTTGCATTTATTGCCCTTAACGACGGCTCTACCATAAATAATATCCAGGTAGTTGCAGATGTCTCACAGTTCAGCGAGGCAATCCTGAAGGATATTACCACCGGTGCATGTATTGCTGTTAAGGGGAAGCTTGTAAAATCGCAGGGACAAGGCCAGTCTGTGGAGATCCAGGCCGCCGAAATCGAGCTTTATGGAAAGAGCGATGCAGAGACATA
>Ga0116171_10001311_pt1 | contig 24921 bp, 26 predicted proteins | sample AD_JPNHW2_MetaG_FD_89798 | JGI IMG/M metagenome (GOLD analysis project Ga0116171, IMG submission 89798) | Active sludge microbial communities of municipal wastewater-treating anaerobic digesters from Japan - AD_JPNHW2_MetaG | ecosystem: Engineered > Bioreactor > Anaerobic > Digestate | place...
AAAACAAAAAGCAATAAAAAAACAATAATCTTTTTCATTATTTCTCTCCTGTTATTTTTTCGTTTTTTTCAATTAAATCTTTTGCAGCTTGTATTGTTGAATCGGCACTTTGATAATCGGTTTCTTTTACTGCTGCATCATTTTTTGCCAATTGCTCATTAATCTGTTGATTTAAATTTTCTGTTTTTTGAGCTTCTTCTTTTACAGTAGCAGAAACTTCTTCTTTTGTTTTTTTATTTGTTTTAATTGTATCGTCTGCCTTATTTACTGCATCTTGCCTTTGTTCATCGTTTGCTTTTGATTTACCCATCATTTCATAAGACTTCTTTAACAGCTTATCATTATTACTTATGACAGACAGTATAAAAGCAATTATAAAAAGTGCAATTCCACCAATAATAGACCAAAAAGTAACTTTCTTTTTATCCATTTTTATCTCCTTTTACTACTTTTACTGCATTTCTTTTTACATCATCAGAAACAGCATCTTTCATTACTTCAGGCACTCCAAAACCAATTTCTTTAAAATGCTTTGGCGTTCCAGCAGTTGCAGTTCCTTTTGAAGCCCATCCTTGTCCTTTTAATATAAATGAACAATTATCAAACTTCTTCTTCATTGGTGTTTGGCATTTATCGCAAAGTATTGTTGGCTCTTCAAACATTCCATGAAATTTTTCTTCTTCATTATTACAATGAGGACAAAAATAAGTATAAAATGGCATTTTATTCTCCTACGTTATCTTTCTAATTTATATACGATTTATTTTTTTATTTTATCTTTGTAAAGTTAATTTTATCATGGAGCTTATATGAAAAACAAAATTGATGAACTTCTTAATGATACTATTCTTTTAAAAGAAATGTCTTTAAAGCAATTTAATAATAGTGATGAATTACTTAATTTAATTGCTCAAAAAAAATATAAGGAAGCAGTTGATGCTTATATAAAAAATGGTGGAGAAATTGGTGTTGGCACCTCTCCTAAAAAAACAATTACTGCATTAAAAAGAAAATTAATTGCAAGTAATAATAATATGAATGGTGTTACTTTTGAAGATTTAGTTAATTTTGAAGATGAATTAATGGCTCGCCATGAACAAATGGTAAAGCAGCAAGGTGAACAAGGAATAGTAGGGAAGCCAAAAGGAAGGCCTAAGCTAGTTAAGAAAGAAGCAAATCCTTCTTCACCACAGGAAGAACAACCTGCACCAGCAGAAAAAAAGGAAAGATTTTTAAAGAAATTAATAAAGAAAGCTGCTTCAATTTCTTTTGATGATGCTGATTCTGAAGAAGTTAAAATGGCAAAGCAAGCAAAAATGCTTCAAATTGCCGATAGGATTTTAAGGATATGGAGGATAGTAATTCCAGAAGCTAATGATAAAGTATTAAAAAGGCTTCCAGAAAAAAGCTCTATTATTTATCCTCTTGCCATGGCAGTTTTTGAATATAAGAAAGATTATGATATAAAGAAACTTGATGCAGTAAAGAAAGAAATTATTAAATTACAAGCTGTCAATAGTCAATCACCAGAAGTAGCTAGAGAAAATGCACAATCAAAAGTTGATGATGAAATTAAGGTAGCTTTTAAAGAACTTGATAAAATAGATGAAGCAAATTCATTTGATGAATTAAGAAAAATATCAAAAGATGTAATGTCTGCTTTAAGCCTTACTCATGATAAGAAGCCACAAGCAAAAGATTTTCTTGATGATCCAAAATATTATGAAGCAATTTTATTCCTTTGGATGTTTACCTATGGTAAATTAAAAACAATGAATAAACAAAACAATCTTGATATTAATGTAATAAAGAAGTATTTAAAATACATTAAAAGAGGTGGTATTGGTAATTTGATTGTTTTGAAATGGGCTGGTGAACGTGATGAAAATAAGGCAAAAAATGGTATGGAAGCTGATTTTAATAAGTATAAAGATAAACTAAAAGAGGAACAACATATGAATATAAAAGATAAAATTTTAAGTGAAGCATATGGCAAGCAAAACTATGAAGAAGCTAAATCGCAAGAAATATTTACTTCATTGTTAAATGGATTTATGAGCGATTTAAAGGTCTTTAAAGAAGATACTGCATCTCTCTATTCTGATATTTTTGGCGATAATTTATCTGTTCTTTTTGAAGAGCTTCAAAATAATTCAGAAATTCTTACAGAAGATGCAATTAATGACTATATGAATACTTTTGAAAAGCCATTAATGAAGCCAACGATAACACAAGGTATAAAAAATACAGTTGCTCCACTTACTCATGGATTAGAAAAATTTGCTGATGAAAATAAGCTTAAAGCTTTAGGTAATCCATCTAATATTTCTAATAAGCTTGGTGAGTTTGATAAAAACGCTTTAAATAACATGAGCAAAGTAACTGGTAAAGGTGTTGATTTTTTAAAGAATTTATTTAAGACAATAAAAAATGAATTGCTTACTCTTACCTCTAAAATTCCTAATGCAAAAATTTCAGGTGCTCTTACAAATGGTATTAACTGGATAGTAGCTAATCCAACTGCCATTCTTGGTGTTGCTGGTGGAGCATTTCTTTTGAAGAAAATAATTTCTGCCCTTAAAAAGCATGGACAAGCAAAGAAAGCTGCAAAGCTTCAAGCTGCTATTGATGCTCAAAAGAAGGCATCTGCATCTCCTGCAACAGCATAATAAAAAGATGATGACCATTTATTTATTCTAAAATAGAAAGCCTTATAGAAATATAAGGCTTTTTTTGTACAAAGGAGTTATCTTGGGAACTTATTTGTTATCAGAAAAAGAAAAAGAAGAAATAAAAAAGTGGATTTTTACTGGAAGTTTTACTAATGTTTTTAATAAAGTAAAAATAAATGAATTAGGTAATAAATTATTATTAAAGAATCCTACGTATACAAAACAAATTCTTTTACAATCAAGAAACAAAGCAGTTAATAAAAAAACACAATTTAAAACTTTACTTTGTTTAGCAAATGGCGATAACAAAACAAAAAAAATGTTTGTTAAATTATTCCCTTTGTTTATTACAAACTTTGATGAATTGTTTTTGTTTCTTTCTGTAGCACAAAAGAAAAACATTACAGAAATAATAAAAAATGTTGTTACAATGTGGATACAATCACAATCGTTTGAGTTTTTACAACAGCAGCTATTACTTTGCCCCTGTAAATATGATTGGTCTTTTAAGGCTATTATTAAAAACTTTAGTATTAAGCCAAAAAGCATTACTGAAAAGCACTTGTTTAATTATGCTGATGGAAACAAAAATTATTTTATTTATCAAAATTTGTCTACTATAAAAAAATATGAAAACAACAAAAACAATTTGCCATTGCTTTCTTTAAAAAGTCTTAATAACAAAAGCAGTCAATTTATCTTTGATAACAAAGTAGCTGTTAAAAAATTAATTAACAAAAACAATCCCTTCAATTCTTTATCTATTATAAATTCTTTTCAAGATGAAAAAAACAGAAAAATTCTTTTGTCTTATCTTTTTAAAAGAAAAAATAAAATAAAAGATGGTGTTAAAATGTTTATTGACAATGATTTTGAGTTTTCAAACACTAACAATATCAATAATATAGTATATCCATTTCTATTTAATACAAATAATTATATGTTCTTTTTTAAAAATAAATTTATTGAAAAAAACTTAAATGAAGCAGTTGATTTAGCTGAAGTTAATGATTTCTCTTGGACTTCTTCTTATAAGAATATTAGTATAAAAAATTTTCTTAATAAGATAACTGATAGTGATAAATATATAATTTTTTGGTTAAATGAAAAGAAATTATTGCTTAATGAAAATAGTATCAAAGAGCTTAAAAACAAGAAAATTATTATAATTAATACAGATAACAAAAATGTAAAGTTAAATAAAAGTTTTAATAACATTTATGAAATAAACTTCTTAAATGAAAATACTTATTTGTTGTTAAACTTAATTATAGGAGATTATATATAATGGCTACAAAGAAAAAAGAATCTGTTGACACCATAACAGATACAAAAAATAAAGAAGTAAAAGAAGCCACAGAAGTAAAAACCGAGGAAGTTGTAAAACAAGTTAATGAAGATGTAAAACAAGTTGATGAAAAACAAGAAGATGTAAAACAAGTTAATGAAGTTGTAAAACAAGTTAATGAAAAACAAGAAGTTGTAAAACAAGTTGATGAAAAACAAGTTCTTATTAAAAAAGAAATTTATGCTGATGCAGAAGCATTTATGGAAAAGTATGGTGGGTTAAATTTTGATAAAATAAAGTATAGGCCTGGAGCACAGTTTACTGATCCATTTGGTTTAACTGAACGATATAAAACAATCAATGAAAAGACTGTTTGGGGCTATCCTGGCATCCATACAGGAACAGACAGAGGAACTTCTACTGCGTTGATAAATGGAATAAATAATCCAGTGGTATCACCATTTTTCTTTTTCCGCAGTAATTTTTTAGATGATGGTGGAAGTATGTATGGCACTGTTTGTTCTTTATTTCATGAAAAAGGCTTTGTAATGAAAATTTGCCATATGTATCCTAATAAAATATTAGTGCTTGCTAATTTAAAAAACAATTTGCCAGTTAGTGAAGGACAATTAATTGGTTCTGCTGGTGATTATGGTTTTTCTTATGGTGTCCATACCCATACTGATATAGAAAGTTATAATAAAAACAAAAATGATTATGAAGAAACTTCTCAATTTCTTGATGCAATATTAGAAATTAAGTATGGTGATGATGCTACTAAAGAATATAATGATGAAGAAATATTCCAACTTTATGCACAGTGTAGTATGACAAAAGATTGGAAAGAAGATGAAATTTTAAAAGACTATAAAGAAATAAGAAATTATAGAGGTGTTTTATTTCTTAATAAATATAAATATACTTTTAAGAATTATTCATTAAATAAAACATATACTCGTTATGGTTCTCGATATTTGTTTGATTTTTAAAAGGAGCAATTTATGTTATTAGAAGAAAAAAGTTTTTCTGAAAGAGTAGATGGAATGTTATTGGAATTTATAGAATATCAAAAAGGTCATAAGGATAGTAAAGGAGAAGATGCACCTTGGGTAATTGTTTCTCATACGGAGCCACATAAGATAATTTCTTCGCATAAGACAAAAGCAGAAGCCCAAAAGCATTTAAGACAGATACAATGGTTCAAGCACGTGAAAAAATAAAAGGAAAAAAAATGGCAGAAAACATAAAAAAAAGAATTTATGGAGACATGGCGAACTCACTTATCAATATGAATGACTTTGTTAATGATGCAATAGAATTAAGCGAAAAAGACAATACGGTTCCTGTTTCTTCTTTTTTAGGTTTAGTGCATCAGATTGGTTATTTAACTTCTCTTTTTAATCAGTTAATGGCATTAGAAGGAGAAACTTCAGAAAGTAATCAAGAAGCCATTGGCTTTAATATAAAAAGCAAATAATAATGTTAGTAGTTGTTAATGATAAAAATTATAGTTCAAGTTTAGATGATATTCTAATTTTATTTGGTGATGAAGAAGTTTATGATATAATTGAACAAATTATCAATTTTCATAAAATTGATGTAGGACCAAATAGAAAGAATATTACAAAAGAAACTATTTTAAACGAAGAAAACAAATAATATATTTATTTGCCTGTTACCTTTTGAGTAATTTCAGACGCACCAGCAAGACCAATTAAAGCAACAACAATGCTGACCAGTGTCTTTACTTTCTCAACATCAACTGGTGAAAAAGCAACTATAAAAACACAGCCAATACCAATAAGGCATGCTGAAATTGCGGCAATTATTTTAATTAATCTTCCACTTGATAAATCGCCTTCTTCATCTTTAAAAAATCCCTTCATTTTAGTTGCTAAAGAAGTTGTTGTTTCATTATTAGAAGTAGTAGTAGTTGTTTCAGAAATATTATCACTCATATTTTTCCTCTTTTCTTTATCTTAACAGAAATGGACAATAAAAAATAAAACTACTTGACAAAACAAAAAAAAAGTGATATACTTCAGACTATTTAGGGAGATAAAAAAAATGATAGTATCGAAATGGGGTAATCTCTTAGATTACGGTTTTACAATGATTCCAAATTTGTTAATTGACAATCAGCATGAACTTGGTATTTCTGATGATGAATTATTATTTATTATTAAAGTAATGCGTCATAATGAAAGTTATAAATTGCATGATGATCAGATTAGTCAAGATTTATCATCAAAGACCATTCAAAGAAGAAGAAAAACTTTAATTGACAAAGGTTACTTACAAGTTGAAATTTATAAATATCAAGACAAAGAAGGCCATTGGCATACTGATGGTATTCTCTATGATTTTACTAATTTGACTATGGCATTAACACAGTTAGAAAAAAGTGAAGACAAAAAAAATAAGACTCCGAGTGGACAAAATTGGGAAATAGAAAGTTCTGAATGTCCAGTTAATAATACTATAAATAATACTACTTACGTTTTAGGAGAAAAATCAAATATTTCTCCTAAAAACGAAGAAGATGAAGTAGTTGATCAAGAGGATATAATGGATGATAATGGTGAATTAGTAGAGACAGATAATAAAATAAAAATAATTACAGAAGAAGAAGAAAAATATTATTCCAGTAAACAACTACTTAATAACTATATAAAAGAATTTGAAAAAAGATATAACAGAAAATATAATTTAACAATAACAGAAAAATATCTTTATGACAGGGCACCAATTGAATTTAAAAAATCTCTTCCCTATTTATTCCAATTTGTTGATGAATATAAAGAAAATGGTAGTTTGTCAGAAGACGTTACACCAAAACTTTCTTTCTTCTTAAAAGTAAACTTCAGAAAGCATCAGCTTATCAATTATGCTACTGAACAAATGGGAATGTTTGAACAAATTCATTATAGTGAGGAATTGTCCAGAAAAAAATAACTATTAATTGTTTAAATTAGTTTTAATTTCTTCAATATAAATAATTTATTATATAACCCTTATATAATATAGAAAGGTAAATATACAGGGTTAATAAATGATTGAAAAAAATAATGAAGATGAATTTTTATTTACTGTCAACAAGAAAGATAAATTAAAGGTGCTATTTTTAAATAATGGAGAAATTGAACTAGATATTTTAGTAGATGATGATGAAATACTCCTTTTAAAATTTTGCTCAATAAAAGATTTTAGAGTTTTTTGTAATTCAATTACTGATATAATTGAGTATAAAACTGAGGAGATAGAAGATGAAAATAACTGATGTTGTAAAATCTATTTTTTTAGAAGAAGAACAAAAAGAAACAGATAGAAATAATTTAAGAATTTTTTATGATATTGATATTCATATTGTAAATCCAAACAAAAACAAAGAAAATAAACAAGTTACTCCTGAGCCAACACAGCAAGCTCAAACTCCTGCGCCAGCTCCACAAGAATTGCCTCCTCAACAAATTCCTCAACAAGCTGCACCAACATTGAATCAGGGAGTTGTTCCTCCACAAACTGAATCAATAGATACGGTAAAATATTCAATTTTTTCTGAAGATGAATTTACCATTGATAAAGAAAAAGATGAAAATGCTGACTATATTTATAAGAAAAATGGTATTTTAGTTGTTCATCCAAATGAGTATGAAAATATTCAAACAATGGAGGATTTGCTTGATTTTCTTGCTGATTCAAAAGATGATGATGGTGAACAAATTTTAAATGATGCTGCTACTGAATTAATTCTTTCAATGATAGGGGTACAACAAGTTCCATTAAGTGATATTATTGATAAGAATGATAAAGTAATTATTGATGTTATTTATGGCAATAAAAAAGACGATAGTGTTGGTTTTAAGGTTTTAAAGCATGAAGGTGTTAACACTATTAGTATTGTAATGAAAAAAGACAATGAGATTCTTGACACAAAATTTGACTTAAAGGAATTTAATAGCCAACTTCTTGAATTTAGAAATAAAAAAGTACATAAATAAGAGGTTCTATGAAAAGTAACAAAAAGTTTTATTTTGATGAAGAAGAATTTCAAAAATTACTTATTGAATATCAAAAGACCGTTGTTGTATATAATGGCGTTGTTATGCGACGCAATGAAGCAATAGAAAATGAATTAATTAATCAAATTCAAAAAATAGTAATAGCTATTATTAATCAATATCGCTATTATCTATTTGAAGATATTGAAGATTTAAAGCAAGAAGGATTAAAAGCTTGTTATACTAATTTTCTTAAATTCTCGCCTGAAAAAGGAAGTGCCTTTAATTATTTCTCTATTATAGTAAAGATTCATTTGCTTAATTATACTGATAGAAGAAAGCGCCATAGAAATGTTTCTGATGTTGATGAATTTTATGATATGGAAGGTAAGCAACCTTTAAATTATGGCTTGTTCTTTGATAATTTAGAGGTTACTTTATTTAAAATTATTGATGAAAATTTCGTTGGTACTCGAAGAAAGAAATATGTAAAAATTGCTTCAATATTAATCAATTACTTAAAAAAGACAAAAGTTTATACAAGTAAATCTGATATGTATAGTTGGCTTAGAAGTTATGGATTTAAGTCAAGTGAAACAAGAGAATTTATTAAAACAATGTCAAATTTTTATGGTGATTTAGAAACAGTGGTTGGAGAATAAAAAATGGAAAAGAAAGATGCTATTGATAAAATGTTACAAAATTTAGTTAATGATTATGAAAAAGAAATCTCACTTGATAAAGAATCAAAAGAGATTAAAGAAGTAGATTCTCCTTCTAATCTAGATGGCCTTTCAAAAATTATATTAAATAAAGTAGAAGCAAATGATGCAGTTGCAAAAGAAATTTATGATTTATTTTATGGTGATTTAGCAGTTGGCAGAGATAGAAGTGATTCTTCAAAAGATGCGTTATTGCGTTCTCTTGAGTTAAAAGTTGAAAGTTCAAGGGTTTTAGCCGAATTAGCAAAATCAATAGCAAGAAAAGAGCAAACTAATTCTGGAAATGTTGGAGTATTTTTTAATGCAAAATCTGGTAAACAATATGATGTTGATATAAAAAATATACAAAAAGAATTAGATGATAATGACGATGAAAAAGATGATTAATTTTTTGTAAAGCTAAAATAAAGGATTTTAATTATGAAAAAGTTATTTGAAGACGATAATGAAGATTTAAAATATTTACATGCCATAAGGAAAGTAATAAAGAAAGAACAAGATAGAATGAAGAAAGACCTCATGCAATATGAGTTTACAAAAATGGTTCGAGAAAACTCTCCTTATAATATCATCTATAAAGAAATGAAAAATGTTCAAAAGCATGATTTAAGAAAATTAGCTGAAAAAGCTAATAGAATTAATAACGCTCAAAAAAGAGAATATTTAAGAAGCAATGAAGAAGAATTGGAAGACTATGATGAAAAGCCAGAAGATATATTAAAAGTAATTAATGATCCAGAATTAAAAAGATTTGCATTAGACCTTTTGCGCAGAATGAAACTTGATGATGCACCAGTACAAGCACAAATTGATTTTATGAAAGATGTAAGAGATAGGATATCTCCATATTTACCAGAAAATTTAAGAAAAAAAGTTAATAAAAAAATTGATAAAGCAATTAAAAAAGAATCAAGACCAACTCATAGGGAATCAATAGAAAATTCTGATACTTTAGTAGAAGACAATGAAAGCGATGAATACTATTATTATGCTATTAGAAAAATAATCAAGAAAGAGCAAGACCAGCAGAAGAAGAAAGAATTGATACATAAGTTTCGGTCAATGAATAAGAAAAATATTCCATTTGATGTTATTTATAAAGAAATAAAAAAAGAGTCTAAAGTTGGTGAACCAAAAATAATAGAAAAAGTTAGTCCAAAAGAAGCAACAAAAAGTATTTTAAAAAAGATTCCTGGCTATACAGATAAGCCTACAAAGTGTGATTTTGATAGCAAGGTAAATGAGTATTTAAAAGCTAATAAAAAGCAATAAAGTTTAAAGAAGTCCTTTTAGCCTTAAAGCTTTTTTGTAAGGGTTATATTGGCCTGTAACAATAAGAAATTTTACTTGTTCAGAAACCTTATTTAAATTTTTTGTTATAATATTTATTTTGTTTATTCTTTCTTGTGTTGGAGGATAAGTTATTAATATTTTTAATAACTTATTTTTTTTATAATCATCCATTGCTATAATTTGTTTTTTCAAATCATCAGGGAATGGTATATCTTCATCAATATAATTTTTTGCATTTCTTTCATAAAAATCAATTCCATTATCTCCAAGCATTTTTGCCAATTTTTCAGGAAGTTTTTCAAGCAAAGCCTGAATTTTTTTAGAAGAAAGCTCTATATCAGCAGAACTTGAAAAGACATTCATTTCCTTATTTAGAGCATATTTTTCTTTTGGATTTTTTTTGTTAATCAAAAATAGTAAAGAACCAGTTGATGAATATTCTTTAAATTTTTGGCCTTTATCACGAGAAGAAACACACCATTTTGTGTTTTTACCATACAGACAAGCACTAGCATAAGTTTTTGGCTTAATTAAAAGCCATGTATCATCTTCATATAGTTTGTCTGCATCATTTTTTGCACTCTTTTTTTCTTCTGTTTTAGAAACTATTTGCTTACTGTTTAATGATAAAATTTGATCAACCGTATATCTTGTAATATCTTTTTCTTTTAAATTATTAGTTAATCTTAATTTGTTAAATTTCTCTAAGGCGTCTGAAATTTCATTTGCTTTATCTAAAATTGTTTTATCTTGCAAATAATTTCTTATTATCCATTCGGTAAAACCTTTATTGGTAGGAAATGGATTAATATCTTCTAGTTTATTAAAAATATCTTTATCAAGCTCTCGCTTTGCTTTTTGATATAAATTTTCTTCAGTAAGCATAATTTTTCCTTTAATTTATCTTTACTATAGATTGTAGTCTATTTCATATTTTATCTTTAATATTGATTGAAGATAGCTTTTAAGTTCATTTTTACTAATATTTTTTTTGTTTATTAAAACACTTTGAATTTCCCATATATTGTTTTTTTTACCAATTATAAAAGCATTTCCATTACTTTGTTTTTTTATTTTAAAAGTTGTTTTGTCAAAGAAATGTGGTTCAATTTGTCTAAAGCGATAATAAGTATCTGTTTCTCTTGGAAACTGTTTTTCTTTTATAAATTTTTCTATTTGTTCTTTGTTTAAATTTTTGATTGCTTTTTCCAGCATTTTTATTTTATAAAATTTAGTAGTTGTTTGAAGAATGTTAAAAAGTTCATCTAAATTATGTACTTCAATTTTTTCCCCATTTTTATAAAGGCCATAACGATTAAGTGTATAGTCTAAACTATTTGCTTTTTTTTTAAGCTGAATAATTGCTTTTCCAGCAGAAAAATGAAGTACTGTAAAAAGAAAAGAACTTTTATCAGTTAGCCATACGTTTACTAAAATATTTTTATAGAAAAAATTAATAACTTTTTTATCGCCAGAAATTATTTTTATGTTTTTTTCTTTTAGATAATTTGTTATATCTATTGCTTTAGGTACTATAACTAAATCAATATCATTTACTAAAGGATGATAGCGAGCCAATGATCCAACTATTTCTATTTTTGTAGTAACTGGTTTTAAAAGTTCAACTAATTCATCAGCTATTTCTTTTGCTTTTTTATATTCTTGTGCTGATTCAAGAAATAGTTTTTTGACATTTTTTAAGTTCATGTTATTCTATTCTTTACTTTATCTTTTATTTCTTTTAATTTCATATTAAAATATTCTTTATCATTACCTTTTAAAGCACTATATAAATTAATATAAAATTCGTTATAAAAATATGGTTTACTAAACTTGTCAATATTTATATACTTTTTAAACAAATCCATATACTTTTCAAATGTTTGTTCATCTAAATTATAGACTTTATTGTTTTCAATATATACCACTGGAGTTATTGTTAAAACATTATTTTTTACAAGATTGCTAAAATCAAACTTATCTTTAAATTTATAGTAAAATGAAAGCAAATTACTATAATCTTTTTTATCTAAATATATTTGATTAAGAAAAAAGAACTTTTTATTATCAATAGTAAACAGTGGTTTAAAAGTATATTTTTTTAGATGATTTATTAAGCCAGAAGTTGTTTCTTTCTTATATTTATCTATTTCTCTAATAATAAATGGAAATTTTTTACTAATGAAGTTATATAAATTTTCATCTTCTCTAATAAACTTAAAATTATTAGTTAAATCAAAGTTACTGAAAACTATATTATCTACCATATATAAACTATTGCTTATATCATTTAAATTTATAATTATTGTATCGTTATTTTTTTTGATCTTTATAAGCAAAAGCCTAATTTTTTTATTTGTTCCAAAAATTTTAACACTTGCTTTTTGCGACATTTCTGCGCTGTTTTTTGCAACAGTAAAATTTAATTTTAATCTATTGTATTGCTCAGCAGTAAGAATTTTTCTTAATCCAGCAGTATTTCGTATTAAATAAATTTTATAGTCATCCATTGAATAATCAGTATAATCTGGCTTTTCAATCTCATGTTTTGTATAAATATATTTTTTTACTTCATTTGGAATATCTTTAGCTTCAGCTATGGCATCTTTATCAGCAATACTATAGGTACCGTCTTTTTTTAATTCAAATAAAGGGAAGTAAACTTCTTCATCATCTATTACTACTTTAGATTTTGTAGAGATAAAAAGATATTTTTTGTCTTTATTTTCAAGTAGTATAAATTTGTTTTTAAAAATTTCTTCTTTACTTAATGCTTCTTTAGCATAATATTGAGCTTTATATAAATAGCCTAAATCAATATCAATTTTATATTTTTTTATAAGTTTTAAAAATTCAGTTTTTGTTAGTAATCTATATTTCCATTTATCAATTTGTTTTTCTTCTGTGTTGCCTTCAATATCATTATTTAATTTTTTAATTAATTCAGATACACTTTCATTATCCTTATTTTTTATTGATCCTAACACCTTCATTGGTATAGTATCTAATATTTCATTTATGGTAACTGGCTTATTATAAAAATTTTGAAAAGATGGATTAGCCCATTTATTTCGATAGCCCCAATCCATTTGATAAAAAATACCTTTTTTTAAATTTCTTATAATATATAGTTTATTGTTATTTTTTGTATAATCTTTAAAATTGGCTGCATGGGCAGCAGTGCACCAGAAAGCTTTACCTACTCCTTTGAATGAAGACAAATATTTAGCAGCAGCAAAAGTTTTTGGAACAACTACTTCCCATCCATCTGAATCAGTGGGATAAATCACTTCATATTCATTATTTAACTTTATTTCAGCAGAATCAGCAAACAATTTATTAATTTTATTTTCAAATTCTTGATTAAAAGAATTAGTTAAATCTACTTCTTCAAATTTATCAAATAATTCTTTTATTTTTGGTTTATTAGCTTTTTTTTTATTGATATTGCTAAAATAAGATTTAGTTATATCTATTATCTGATTGTTAACATATCTTAAATTATTAATATATTTTGCTTTGTTAAGCAAAAGAACTATTGCTTTATTTTGAAGTGTTTTATCAAAATTAGTTTTGACAATTTGTAAAAATTTGTCAAGTGTTTTAATATCTGGTTCTTGACCATAAAAAAACAATTTTGAAACGCCAGTAATTTGCCCACGCAAGATTGCTTTTGCTAAGCTAGCACCATCAACATATTCAGTTGCTTCTAAAAGTATCAATTTAGTATTCATATAGTTAACTTTCTGTTATTCTATTCCTTACTCTATCTTTTATTTCTTTCAATTCCATGTTAAAATATTCTTTATTGTTACTTTCTAAATTATCATTTAAATTAATATAAAGCTTATTATAAAAATATGATTCATCGGTTATAAAATATTTAAAAGCTTCTTTAAGTAAATCTATATATTTTTCAAATGTTTGTTTGCCTAAATTATAAACTTTGTTATTTTCAACGTATACTACTGGAGTTATTGTTAAAACATTATTTTTTACAAGATTGCTAAAATCAAACTTATCTTTAAATTTATGATAAAATGAAAGTGGACCACTATGGTCATATTTAAAAAAAGAGGCTCCGTTAAGAAAAAAGAACTTTTTATTATCAACAGTAAACAATGGTTTAAAAGTATATTTTTTTAGATCATTTATTAAGCCAGAAGTTGTTTCTTTTTTTGAATTATCTATTTCTCTAATAATAAATGGAAATTTTTCATTAATAAAATTATATAAGTTTTTATTCTCTTTAATAAATTTAAGGATATCGTTTAAATCAAGCTTTTCAAAACCAAAATTATTTTCTATGTATAAACTATTGTTTATATTATTTAAATTTATAATTATTGTATCATTATTTTTTTTGTTACTTATAAATAGAAGTCTAAATTTTTTATTTGTTTCAAAAAATTTAGTGCTTATTTTTTTTAATAATGTTGTGTTGTTTTTTGCAACATTATAATTTAGCTTTAGTCTATTATATTGTTTATCAGTAAGAATTTTTCTTAATCCAGCAGTATTTCGTATCAAATAAATTTTATAACCGCTTATTGAATAACTAGTATAATTTGGCTTTTCAATTTCATGCTTTGTATAAATATATTTTTTTACTTTATCTGGAATACTTTTTGCTTCAGCTATAGCATTTTTATCGGCAATACTATAGGTGTCATCTTTTTTTAATTCAAGCAATGGAAAATAAATTTCTTCACCGTTGATTATTACTCCAAGCTTTGTAGAGATAAAAAGATATTTCTTGCTTTTGTTTTCAAGCAGTATAAATTTGTTTTTAAAAATTTCTTCTTTATCTGATACTTCTTTACTCAATGCTTCTTTGGCGTAGTAATTGGTGTATAAATTTTTTAAAAAAATATTAATTTTGTATTTTTTTACTAATTTTAAAAATTCATTTTTTGTTAATAGTTTATATTTCCATTTATCAATTTGTTTTTCTTCTGGATGTTCTTTAGTAATGTCATTTGCTTTTTTAATTAGCTCAGCTACAGTTTCATTATCTTTGTTCTTTATTGATTCTAATACTTTTGTTGGTATAGTATTAAATACTTCTTTAACATTAATTGATTTATTATGAAAATTTTGGAAAGATGGATTAGCCCATTTATTTTGATAGCCCCAATCCATTTGATAGAAAATGCCTTTTTTTATATTACGTATAATATATAGCTTATTCCCGTTTTGTGTATAGTTTCTAAATTGATACGCATGGGCTGAGGTACACCAGAAAGCCTTTCCCACTCCTTTGAACGAGGACAAATATTTAGCTGCACCAAATGTTTTTGGAGAAACCACTTCCCATCCATCTTCATCAGTGGGATAGATTACTTCATATTCATCATTTGATTTCATTTCCGTCGAATCTTCAAACAATTCATTGATTTTATTTTCAAAATCTTGATTAAATGGATCAGTTAAATTTACTTCTTCAAATTTATCAAACAACTCTTTTACTTCTGGTTTTTTAGCCTCTTCCTTATTAACATTGTCAAAATATGTTTTAGTGGCATTTATTATTTGATTATCAACATATCTTAAATCATTAATAGTTTTTGTTTTATTCAACAAAAGAACTATTGCTTTATTTTGAAGTGGTTTATCAAAATTGTTTTTGACAATTTGTAAAAATTTGTCAAAAACTTTAGTATCTGGTTCTTCACCATTAAAGAACTTCTTTGAAATGCCAGCAATTTGTCCTCTTAGTATTGCTTTTGCTAAACTAGCGCCATCAACATATTCAGTTGCTTCTAATAAAATTGATTTAGTATTCATATAGTTAACTTTCTGTTATTCTATTCCTTACTCTATCTTTTATTTTTGCCATTTGTTCATCAAAATATTTTTTATTTTGTTTTTCTTTAAATTTTAAGTTAGTAACAAAATATTGAAATAAATAATTTTCACCAAAATTTTCAACATATCGTAATAAGTATTCAGGCAAGTTTTTGTTGATTAAAACTTTATATTTTTCATAAGTTTGCTTATCTAAGTTATAGATTTTATTGTTTTCTACATATATTATTGGGGTTGCTTTTATTATATTACTATTTTTAATATTGCTAAAATCATATTTGTTTTTAAATTTATCATAAAAATAAGATAGTCCCAAAGGACCATATTCAGAAAAAGCAAAAAATTTTTTATTGTCGATTGTTAAAAATGATTTAAAAATAAAATTGGTTTTTAAATCTTGAATATATTTAGCTGTACTATCTTTTTTGTTTTTTTCAATTTCTCTAATAACAGATGGAAACTTTTCATTGATAAAATTATATAAAATTTTATCTTTTGAAATAAAGCCATTAATATAATTTAAGTTAGTGCTATTAAAATGTAAATTAAAACTTTCAAGGCGAAGACTGTTTTCTATGTTGTTTAAGTTTATAATTAGTGTTTTTTTATATTCTTTTTTATTGCTTATAAATAAAAGTCTAAACTTTTTATTTGTTTTAAAGATTTTAGTAATTACTTTTTCTATATATATATCTGATTGTTTTTTTGAAAGACTTAAATTATGCTTTATTTTATTGTATTCTTCATTACTAAGTATTTTTCTTAGACCAGCAGTATTTCGTATCAAATAAATATTATAGTCTTCTGTTGAGTAGTCAGTATAATCTGGCTTTTCAATCTCGTGTTTTGTATAGATATATTCTTTTATTTCATCTGGAATATTTTTTGCATCAGCTAAAACATCTTTGCCAACAATATCATAAGTACCATCTTTCTTTAGTTCAAATAATGGAAAATTAACTATTCTTAAATTTATTGTAATTATTTCTTTAGTTAAAATAAAAAGATATTTTTTGTCTCCATTCTCTAATAAAATACATTTAATTTTGTTAGCATCTTCTTTTTTTAATACTTCTCTAGCATAGCCTGTTATATATAAACTATTTAAATCAATATCAATTTTATATTTTTTTATAAGTTTTAAAAATTCAGTTTTTGTTAATAGTTTATATTTCCATTTATCAATTTGTTTTTCTTCTGGCTTGCCTTCAATAATATCATCAGATTTTTTAAGTAATTCAGCAACACTTTCTCCATCTTTATTTTTTATTGCTTGTAAAACTTTTTTTGGAATATTTTCTTTTGCTTCTTTTATAGTAATTGACTCATTGTTAAAGTTTTGAAAAGAAGGACTTTGCCAATTTTTATCTTGATAGCCCCAGTCCATTTGATAAAGTATACCTTTTTTTACATTACGTATAATATATAATTTGTTGCCATTTTCAGTATAGTCTTTAAAATGATATTCATGAGCTGCTGTGCACCAAAAAGCTTTGCCAACACCTTTAATAGAAGCTAAATATTTAGCGGCACCAAAAGTTTTTGGCACTGCAACTTCCCATCCATCTTTATCGGTTGGATAAATTACTTCATATTCATCAGCGGATTTCATTTCAGCAAAATCAGCAAATATTTTATTAATTTTATTTTCAAATTCTTGATTAAAGGAATCAGTTAAACCAGCTTCTTCAAATTTGTTAAACAGTTCTTTTACTTCTGGTTTTTTAGCTTCTTCTTTATTAATATTGCTAAAATATGTTTTAGTAGCATCTATTATCTGATTATCAATATGTTTTAGGTTATCAATGGTTTTTGCTTTATTAAGTAATAAAACAATAACTTTGTTTTGAAGTGGTTTGTCAAAATTAGTTTTGACAATTTGTAAAAATTTGTCAAGAGCTTCAGTATTTGGTTCTTCACCATTAAAAAACTTCTTTGAAACACCAGCAATCTGTCCACGCAAGATTGCTTTTGCTAAACTAGCACCATCAGTATATTCTGTTGCCTCTAAAAGTATCAATTTAGTATTCATAATTATAATTAACTTTACTAAAAGCTATTGACAAAAAATAAAAGTTAATATAAACTATAAAAAGGAAAAAATGAAATTAAAAATAACTGATACAACTCTTTACTTTTTGTTTGATTCTACCGATGAACATAATGCTTTAGATAGTATTTTAACATTTGATAATATGGCAAATGTTTTTTGTGGTGGAACCTTTGATAAAAACAAAATAAAGAAGGTTCATTTTCTAAAGAAAAGAAAAAATGTCTATTATTGTAATGCTGGTTTTCTTTATGAAATTTTGAATTTTATTAAAAGCAATCAATTCAAGGTAACTGAATTAAAAGATGAAAGAACTAAGTTTGATTTTAACAAAAAAGATTTTTCTTATGAAGAACTTAAAAGCTATTTTAATCCAAACTTTAAATATGTAGACCATCAAGTAAAAACGCTAACTAAATTATTAAAAATAAATAATGGAATTGCTTGTTTGCCAACTTCTGCTGGAAAAGGTGATATAATTGCCGCATATATTAAAGTAACTAATTTGCCAACACTTGTACTTGTTAATAAGGTTCTTCTTTGTGAACAACTTTATGAAAGGTTTAAAGAATATGGTATTGAAGATATTGGCTTAAATACTGGTTCAAAAGTAATAAATCCAAATGGGAAAGTTGTTGTTTCTACCATTGGTTCAGTTTTTAAACTTAATCTTACTAATTTTGTTTGTTTAATAGGAGATGAAATACATAATTTTTCAGCAAATACTTTTCAAGATTTTTTAAGTAAGGTTTCTTATCCAATTAAGATAGGTTTTTCTGCTACACCAAATAAAGGTGATAAATATAAGTTTGCTTTGATACGACAATATTTTGGTTCAGTTACTATTTCAGTGGAAAGTAATGAATTGATAGAAAATGGGGTAATGGCAAAGCCAATTATTTACTTTATAAAAAATCATGTTAATAATGAAATCAATTATAAATCTTCTTATTTGAATGAAATAGTCTTAAACAATGAACGTAATGATACGATTGTTAAAATATGCGATCACTTTAATTTGCCAACATTAATACTTTTGCAAGATGTAGTAAATGGCCAAGGACTTTATTTAAAAGATAAACTAGAATCATTAGGGAAGAAAGTATCATTTATTAATGGTGGAACAAAAGATAGATATGAAAATATAGAAAATCTTGAAAATGATGAAATTGATGTTCTTATTGCTACTGGTATTTTGAATGAAGGTGTTTCAATTAAAAACATTAAACTTCTTATTAATGCTTCTGGGTTAAAAAGTTTTTCTTTAACAGCACAAAAAATAGGAAGAGGTTTAAGAATAAAAGAAAATAAAGATAAAGTTGCTATTATAGATTTTCTTGATGAAGGAAATTATTTTTTAAGTCGTCATGCAAATCAAAGAATTTCTATTTTTAAGAAACTTGGTTATACAGATATTTATAAAGTTTCGTTGAATGAACTTTTACAATATGATGAAAGGAATTTATTGGAAAGATAAAAGAAGGAAAACATTGCATGAAAATTAGAAATATTATAATAACAAGTCTTTTTGAAGATAAAGAAGATGTTGAACTTTATGATTCATTGTTAGAAGAAGGAATTTCTTTTCCTCTTACTCCTTTTATAGCATATACTGCTTTTAAAAAGAAAATTTTTAATAAGTTTAATAAGGAAAATAAGTTTGTTGAAATACCAAAAGACAACGTAGAAAAAGTTAAAGACAGTTTACGACAATTAAAAGCCAATGGTTTAATAGAAAAAGAAAAAGCAAGAGCTAAATTGGGTGTTGCTTCTGGTGATGATGAAAATGCTACTGTTTATAAAATGACTCCTGAACAAATGGAAGTTCTTTCTGATATTTATATCAAGTACGGAAAAGAGATTGTTAAAGAAATAAATAATTTTAGAGTAAATGTTTTAGCGCCTTATCAGCTTATTAAAAGGATTGTCAAGAAGAGCAAATCAGTAACATCAAAAGATGTGCTTGGAATGACTAAGGAAGAATTTGATTCTTATTACGAAAGTGGTAAAAGAAAAATTTTAAAAGCTGGTGAATATTTTGGTAAGTCAAAAGAATTAGAAAATAAGATTCGTGATTATGAAGAAAGAATGAATACACTTGAAGCAGAAAAAGAAAAATTAAAAGAAGGAAAAAAGCTTTCTCCTTCTTTGCTTGAAAAATTATATTCAGAATATAAGGTTGGAGAAAAGAACTTTGGCTCTTATTCTATTGGTGATTTAAGAAAAACCGCAAATGAATTTCTTAGAAATTTAAGTACTTTACGAAGCTATGGTACTGATTCTCAAGATGAAAAAATGACACCAGAAGATGTTTTGGAACTTACAAAAAGACAAAAGTCTATTATTTTAGGCAAGGGAGTAAGAAAGAAGGAAGAAGAAGATAAAGAAAAGAAAAAAAATGATGAAGAAGAAGTATCTTTTTCCACTGCTTTTAATAGTTATTTATTAAGAAAGGAAATACAAAACAATGTACGAAGAAAAGGTGAAAACATTTATAAGCGTATTTATTTAAAAATAATAGATGATGAAATAGAAGAAAACAAAAAAAAGAAAAATGAATTGATGAAGTATTATATTGAATCAAAAAGTAAACTTGGATTGAATAATAAAGAGAAATTAATTTGGAAAAAGAGGCCAGGTTCTACTGCTGAATATTCTGGTGATTTAAATGATTATATTCAAGCAATAAAGCCAGAAGATTTTAAAGAACCAGTTTATATAGAAAGACCAGAAGAGCTTATTAATGCAGAAAAAGAAATAGAAAATGAAATTAAACGTTTTGAAAGAAAGCTTGAGACAATAATGGATAAAGAAGATGTTGAAAAGCTTAAAAAATATAGACTAATTAATAATTTGATTTCAATAAAGGAATTAAAAGACCCAGATACTTTGTTTAAATCTCCTGAAGAATTGAAAGCAATAGAAGCTCAAAAACTTGCTTCTACGGTTTTTGTTGATGAAGATGATTTGGTTAATAAAATCAATGAAGTAAAGACAAAACATTTTGATGCAAAAGAAGATTTGGAAAAAGCAAAAACTGAATTAAGAGCACTTGCACAAAAGTTAAGGAAGCAAGGTGATGCTGAACTTATTAAAAAGCATGCAGAAGATTTTAGAGTTGCTTTAACAAGAAAAAATTTACAGCCTTCTGCTACTATAGTTTTGCCAAAAGAAGAGCCAGAAGAAGAAACAGTAACTTTGGATAAAATAAAAACTTTATTATCATTGATAAATGAAAGACAATATAGTACAAAGGAAGAAATTGAAGCTGATGAAAAAAATCTTGCTGACTTAATAGGCAAATTTAAAGAGCAAAATGAAAATGCTGTTTTTGAACTTGAAAAAATTAGTGATGAATTAAGTAAAGTAAAGAATAAAATTGATTTAGCAAAAGAAACTGTATAAGGAAATAAAGATGGACAATTTTTTAGATAAAGGATTTTTAAAGCAAACAATAGATCAGGCTACAGCAATAAAAAAAATAAACTTAACAAAAGACGATGTTTCATTACAGTTTCTTTTTTCTAGAATAGCTGGAAATGATTATAAAATTAGATTTTTAGTAAGTATTCATCCAGTTAATAAAGTCTTTACTTCAATGATTCCAAATCAGATACGAGCTTCACAAATTAATATGGTTTCTTTGCATGATGCTATTCTTGCCAATATTAATGAAAAAGATAAAAAATATGTAACATTAGTTTCCTTTGATACAATGAAATGTGATTTTAAATTTAATTATGATAAATGGCTTTCTGATGCTTTAACAAATGTAATGCCAAAAACATTCTTTTCTAAATTTGATCAAGAATATAAATTAAAAGTACAGCCACCACAAATGATTCTTAATGATATAACAAGAGAAAATTTCTTTGATTTTATTACAAAGAAATTTAAAGAATATATAGAAAAGAAAAATTATGAAAAAAAATGGTTGGGACCATTTGTGCCAAAAGATTGGCAAAAAGCATTGAATATAAAACTTATTACTATGTTTGATTATGAATATGATTATATGAATAATAGATTTATTGTAAGATTGAAGACTCCTTATATATTAGGAGGGGCAATGCTTCTTGGAGCAGGAATTGAAAAGGTAAAGAAAGAAAATTTTGCAATAAAAGTTGAGAGGAATAAAGATAATACTAATTGGAATGATTTTATAAAAAGGAAATTTATATAAAAAAATACTTGACAAAAAAATAAAAAAGTGTTATAATAAGATTGATAATAAACAAAAACTTGCCTGTGAAGTTCAGGGAGTTTTTGTAGGAGGTTATATATGGTTAAACACGATATTTTTGATTTGTTTGATGAGCTGTTCAATGATTTTTCGTTGCCAGAAAATTTCTGGAACAATTTGAATGTAGCATATCAAACACCAAATTTTCCGCCACTCAATATTTTAATAAATAAGAAGACCAAAGAAATGGTCTTTGAGTTTGCCCTTGCTGGTTACGACAAGGAAAATATTGATATTTCTTTTAAGGGTGATTACTTGGAATTGAGCTTGAAAGGAGGTGCTAAGGGAAAGGAAGATTGGGAAATTGTAAAATGTGGTATACGTAATTGTGATGCCATATTTAAGTATTATTGTCCTGCTGATAAGTATTCAAGGGACAATATAAAAGCTAATTTTTCTAATGGTATCCTGAGAGTTATTGTTCAACCAAAAGAAAAGGCTGATACAAAAATGATTACTATTGAATAAGCCAAAAGCAATAGTATTTTCCTAGGCAGAAACAGAAATGTTTCTGCCTTTTTTATTTGTAAAGATAATTTTATGAAAATTGTTGTTCCTAAAGAAAAGCATAAAAATATTTTATTTAAAGAACAAAATGGAACTTGTGAATATGAAGAAGATGGAAAAGTTTATTCCTGTATAATTGTGTCAATTTCTACAAATGGAACATATATTTTAGAGACAATAGAGGATTTTAATGAGAACAGAAACATTTAATGAAATTTCTTTTAGTGATGAAAGCAAGTTTGATAGAAAAAATGGAAAAATACAGCTAAAAGAATATCGTGATAATCTAATTTTTTATGATCCATTTGATATTACTATTGATCCAACTTTTTGTAGTGGAGATAAAACAGCTATTCCAGCTACACAAGATTATGAAATAATGAATTTTGGTGTTTTTGCTCAACATGTTGTTAATAGAACAACAATAAAATTTGATAGTTCTAACTTTTATTCATTAAAAGATGAAGGTTCAATACAAGTAAGAATACGGGCTGATTTTAGTAATGGTTATGTATATCAAGAATTTTTATCAAATCAAGTAACACTTGCTGATGGTGTTTATGATTTTACTTTAAAACTTAATACTACAAGTTATTTAGTAAGCGTTGAATTATCGCATAGTGATACCTTAGCTGATATTGCTTCTGCAATTTCACTTTATTTTTATGATAATTCAATTCAAGCAGGGGCAATGATTGTAAATGGTAATTTAAGAATTACTACTTATTCAGTTGAAGATACACTTGAAGTATCAGAGGGAGAAGAATTAAGCTTATTACAGGCTTTAGGTGGTATAGGCAAAGTAAAAGTATTAAATAAGCCTGCACAAGATATTACTTTTTTAAGCTTAAAAAATAGTACAGATAATAAAAATAGAATAGATTTAGTACACACAAAAAATGGTGATTTAGTTTTATTGATGTATGACAACAATGAAAGCTTAAAAATAAATAAAAATTTTGGTAATTTTAAGCTTACTAATTTAGATTTTACTGCTTTTGAATTAGCATGGAATAAAAATTTTGCTCAAGTTTTTATTGATGGAAAATTGTTAGATATAGCAATTACTAATTTTATACGAGATGGAAGTGGAGATTTATATTTAACAGGCACTAGTACAAATCCATATAAATTTGATGAATTAATTATTTATAATAAGCAAAAGCATTTTGTAGATTATATACCAACTACTTTTGCTTTGACAAAATATTCAGTAGAGTTACCTTATATAGATATAAATTTTGGTAATAATATTACTCAAGAAAGTTTAGCAAGTATTGATTTAAGTTGTAGCAATAATTGCCATTTTGTAGTACAACTTGGAACACAATTTTATTATTATTTGTCTGATGCGTGGTATTTTAGTGATGGTAGTTTTTCTCAATCAATGGATAAAGATACTTTTGTTAAAAATATTGGAACTTTATATATTAGCAATAATGTTAATTTCTTAATACGAATTTATTTTGAAAGTGATGGACTTACTCCTTGTTATTTAGATGAAATAAATATTACTGAAACTGAAAGTTCTGATGCACCAGCAAGAATTATTGGAGTAATGGATTTGAGTAATCCAGTAGATTTCTCAAATGGAAATTATAATATAAAAATTACAACTGGCTTAGGAAGTAAAATTGTTGATTTAACAACATTTAGTAGTGATAAGTCAAAAGTTACTTTAGAAGAAATTAAAAAATCAATAGATACAGCAAAGGTTCCTGATCTTAATAAAGCATACGATGATGGTAATTATCATATAGTATTGGAAACAATAACAAAAGGAAAAGATGCTTATTTAAAAGTTGAAAATGCAGAAGGAATTGCTGTTTCAGAAGATATTAATATTTCTTATAAAAATGAAGATGAAAATGGTATTTATACAACAATAGAATATATGAATTTGAATAATATTGTTGTAAAACGTTCTGTATTAATGGGTGGGGTTTCTCCAAAATATATTAATAGATATATATATTATTATGATAATTTAGGAAAGCCTCTTGAAACAAAAGTATATACTTTAGTTTATGATGATGATAATAATATTATAGAAGAGGTTTTAAATGGGTGAAATTAATCTTGATTATTTTTTACATAATTTTAATAAATTAACTTCTGCTTATCAAATAGCTGTTAATAATGGTTTTTCTGGAACTGAAAAAGAGTGGCTGGAATCTTTAATTGGTCCAAAAGGCGATAAAGGCGATACTGGCTCACAAGGTATTCAGGGTCCAAAAGGTGATAAAGGCGATACTGGCTCACAAGGTCTCCAAGGCCTTCAAGGTCCAATTGGTCCAAAAGGTGATAAAGGTGATAAAGGCGATACTGGAGATCAAG
>Ga0116171_10001312_pt1 | contig 24914 bp, 20 predicted proteins | sample AD_JPNHW2_MetaG_FD_89798 | JGI IMG/M metagenome (GOLD analysis project Ga0116171, IMG submission 89798) | Active sludge microbial communities of municipal wastewater-treating anaerobic digesters from Japan - AD_JPNHW2_MetaG | ecosystem: Engineered > Bioreactor > Anaerobic > Digestate | place...
AGAACGCAGGTTATGCTATGTTGCGTTGACCAGAGCAAAAAAGAAACTCTTTTTAACAGAATCAGAAGGTATCGGAAATAATAATCAGAAAACACCATCACGATTTCTTTTTGAAATAGATGAATGTCTCTATACCCGAACCGGCAGTATACCTGAAAACCTTATACGAGAAACAAAGAAAAAGGCTGGTTTACTGAATGAAGCAGATGTACAATCTTATTCGGTTGGAAATTCGGTTCTACATCCGCTATTTGGTGAAGGTCTCATTGAGAGCATTGATGACAAATATAAAGTTTATATGATAAGGTTTATAAAGAATAGTGCACTTAAATCTATCAGAATTGATTTTGTCGGACTTTCTCTATTAAAAAAATGACTAATTAAGTAGATCAGAAGAATCATTGGACGAAAACAAATAACGCCGAGACCCGTTTATGGGACATAGCCTGGTTTATAATATCTTTCAAGGGATTCAATTCCCTCAATTTGTTATCTTAAGAAGGTGAGAATTTGTTGATCTCATATGAATATATCTCGCAAGCTGCCTGCAGAACGATCAGCAAGACAAGTAAAACCGATCCATTTCTCATCTGTGAGGCGCTTGGCATTATTACGCTGTTTGAGCCGATGGGGACATTCAGCGGGGCTTGCAAGGGCTTTTTCCTATCTCAAAGCCGAAAGTCAGCCATAACGATTAACAGCGATTTATCAGAAGAATTACAAAGAATCATCTGTGCGCATGAACTTGGTCACGCTGTCCTACATCGTAAAGGTGCAGGACTGAAGACTTTTCATGATTTTATGTTGTTTGATACAGTTTCACATTATGAGTACGAAGCTAATCTATTTGCTGCCGAACTGCTCCTGCGGGACAAGGAAGTAATGGCGGTTCTGAATGATGATCTGTCTTTCTTTCAAGCGGCTCAGGCGTTGAATGTTCCCGCTGAACTTTTAGATTTCAAATTCCGCGCAATGAAACAGAAGGGATACAAGCTCGACGCACCGATTAAAGCGCACAGCGACTTCTTAAAAAACGTGAAGGGTTGAATATGTCTGAACATGACTTTGATGCAAAAGTATATGTCCGTGTAACAGTCGATTTTTTTGAGGATGGAGTTATGCTGCCCAGAGAGTTGATCTGGGAAGACGGAGAGAGATACACCATTGATCGAGTCGTCGATATCCGACAGGCGGCTGCCCTAAAAACTGGAGGACAAGGGGATCGTTATACTGTAATGATCCAAGGTCAAAGAAGTTATCTGTTCTTTGAACGGAGTCCAAATATATCTGGGTCGATCATCGGACGATGGTTCGTAGAACGTAAAGAATGAAAGGAGATTATATATGAGGTACGCCTTAGATGAAACAAATGAAAGAATAGATGCATATGATGCCGATAAAACGCAATCATATCATTGCCCGATTTGCAACGGATTGGTTTTTCCCCGTCAAGGCGAATGCAACTGTTGGCACTTTGCTCATATAACCGCTTGTGAAGATGATTGGTCATATGATATGTCGGAATGGCATATGGAATGGCAAAATAAATACCCTTTAGAAAATCGGGAAAACATTATCACATATAAAGGTCAAAAGCATCGAGCGGACATTAAGATTGGCAAATACATAATCGAATTTCAACATAGTAAAATAACTGCTGCTGAGTTCAATGAAAGAAATAATTTTTACACAAAGGCGGGTTTCAAAGTTATTTGGCTGTTCGATGCCAACGAACTGGATTCAGAAGGTAGGATAGTTAATGACGACGGTGATAAATATGATTGGAAAAACCCAAGCAGGGTTATTTCTTCTGTCGTTCCTCAAAAAGAAAAAAACATTGCAATTTTATTGGAGCTCGATGGACCCAGCGAAGAAAGCGAATATACACCTTGGATTCAAAAAATCGAGTGGGCAATCCCCAATGATGATGAGACAGCAAATTATGGTACATTCTATGCTGATGCTTGTTTCAATCCTGACTTAACCGATGAAGACGATTTAGAAAAAATGATGTTAACAAAGCGAGAGCGGTTTGCTCTTTATCTTAAAGAAAATGGTCCTTATAAGAGAAAATGCGGTAGAATGAGTGGTAACCCCAGGGAGTGGTATCTTTGTGAGGAAACCAAGGATTGGCATAACGATGCGTGTAAGGAATGTCGTTATAATTTAATTCGTGAATATCGGAAGTCTAATCAATACCAGAAAGGTGGGTTATATTTTTACTGTTGTTATCCGAGAGTAGTAACTGAACCCGATGAATATGGCGGTATTTATGTGAGGGGTATTAATCTTTAAAGAAATTAAAAAGTAAAAAATAATCGTTTCTGGGTTGTAAAATCTACCAAAACCTGCTATATTTAGACATAAGATGTTAAGTTTGAGGTTATCAAAAAGCGTTTTAAATTTTAAAACAGCGTAACGAAGGAAAATAAAAATGCAAATCTTTGATAATGTAAATAACACCATTAAAGACGATTTGATGATTTCAATATCGAAAGGGGATAAGCTTTCGATCGCTGCTGCTTGCTTTTCTATATATGCTTATAAGGAATTGAAAAAGCAACTTGAAGGTATTAATGAATTACGATTTATATTCACTTCTAAAACTTTTACTACTGAAAAAGCGCCAAAAGAAAAACGTGAGTTTTATATACCCCAGCTTAACCGTGAACGAAATCTGTATGGTACTGAATTTGAAATAAAACTCCGTAATGAGTTAACACAAAAAGCCATTGCGAAAGAATGTGCTGATTGGATAGAACGTAAGGTAAAGTTTAAATCAAATATATCCAATGAAAATATGGGTGGTTTCATTAACATTGAAACCCCTATTAACCCTATTACTTATATGCCAATAAACGGTTTTTCAACCGTTGATATCGGTTGCGAACGAGGCAACAATGCATATAATATGGTTTCGAAAATTGAGATGCCACACAGCTCTGAATATATCCGCTTGTTTAATAATCTTTGGATAGATGAATCGAAATTACAGGATGTGACGCAAGAAGTTCTCGATAATATCACAACAGCTTATCGGGAAAATTCCCCTGACTTCATTTACTTTGTTATTTTATATAATCTTTTTAATGAGTTCCTTGAAGACATATCAGAAGATGTACTCCCGAATGAATCAACTGGTTTCAATGAAAGCAAAATCTGGGGTATGCTTTATAATTTTCAAAGAGACGCAGCGCTTGCCATTATTAATAAGTTAGAAAAATATAATGGTTGTATTTTGGCAGATAGTGTAGGTTTAGGTAAGACATTTACTGCGCTTGCGGTCATAAAATATTACGAATGTAGAAATAAAACCGTCCTTGTCCTATGCCCTAAAAAGTTGAGCGAAAATTGGAACACTTTTAAAGACAATTATGTAAATAACCCGATCGCTGTTGATCGTTTAAATTATGATGTTTTATATCATACAGACCTTTCGAGAGAACGTGGAACATCAAATGGGCTTGATTTGGGGCGATTGAATTGGGGCAATTATGATCTCATCGTGATAGATGAATCTCATAATTTCCGCAACGGTATCGGTACGCATGCAAACACTGTTGAGAACCGTTATGTCACACTCATGGAGAAAGTCATTCGCGCAGGCGTAAAAACAAAAGTACTCATGCTTTCTGCAACACCCGTCAATAATCGCTTTTATGATCTTCGAAACCAATTACAGCTTGCATATGAAGGCAATCCGCAGCTTATTGATGACAAGCTTAATACCACAAGATCGATTGATGATATATTTAAAAATGCCCAGCGTGTGTTTACTACTTGGAGCAATTTATCCCAAGAGAGAAGAACCACCGCTACTTTACTGAGAATGATGGATTTCGATTTCTTCGAAGTGCTTGACAGCGTCACAATAGCCCGCTCAAGAAAGCATATACAAAAATACTATAATACCGCTGATATTGGCAGTTTCCCTGAAAGACTGAAACCCATATCTATGTGTCCTTGCCTTACAAACCTGGGTAATGCGATCAACTATAACGAAATTTATGACCTCCTTATGAAGCTCAATCTTCATATTTACACACCCACTGATTATGTTTTTCCGAGTAAACTCCATAAATATGTAGATGTTACGAGAAACATCAACCAGCAAGGGCGTGAACAAGGCATACGCAGGTTGATGAGCATCAATCTTCTGAAACGGCTGGAGAGTTCGGTTTATGCTTTCAAATTGACTGTAAACCGTATACGGGCTTTTATTTCACAGACAATTTGCATCATAGATCACTATAAGCCTGGTGATACTTCTCCCGAATTAACAAATATAGAATTCGACGATGATTTTGATTATGATGATCAAAATACGGATTTCTTTACTGTAGGAAAAAAAGTTAAAATTGATCTTGCCGATATGGACTATAAGACTTGGCGGCAGGAACTTGCTTCAGATGCAGACACTCTTGAACTTTTATCTCTGATGATTGATGATATTACGCCAAGGCATGATATCAAATTGCAAACACTTTTCGATATAATCAAATTAAAACTTAAAAACCCGATCAACAAGGATAATAAGAAGATATTGATTTTTACAGCATTTGCTGATACTGCGGATTATCTTTATAATAACGTAAGTAATTTTGTTAAAAAAGAGTTTGGTTTGGATACAGCTATGATCACAGGTTCAATTGACGGAAAAACGACCGTTCCGAAGTTACGGTCTGACTTGAATACGGTTCTTACCTGTTTCTCCCCAATATCGAAGGACAAGCATCTGCTCATGCCCGATAACAATGATAAAATCGATATTCTGATAGCAACCGACTGTATATCCGAAGGTCAAAATCTTCAGGATTGCGATTATTGTATTAATTATGATATCCATTGGAATCCTGTCCGTATTATTCAACGTTTTGGGCGAATCGATCGCATTGGAAGTCACAATGCTGTTATTCAACTCGTAAATTTCTGGCCTGATTTGACTTTGGATGAGTACATAAACTTAAAAAGTCGTGTTGAAACACGCATGAAAATTTCAGTGATGACTTCCACTGGAGATGACGACTTGATTAACGCCGAGGAGAAAGGCGACCTTGAATATCGCAAGCAGCAACTGAAACGCCTGCAGGAAGAAGTTGTTGACATTGAGGATATGTCAAGCGGAATATCTATCATGGATTTGGGGTTGAACGAATTCAGATTAGATTTACTTGAATACATAAAGCAGCACTCTGATATCGAAAAAGCACCGCATGGAATGAATGCAGTCGTTCCTGCCACCGCCGACACACCTCCAGGGGTTATCTTCGTATTGAAGAATATTGAAAATGGCGTAAATATTGATAACCAAAATCGCTTGCACCCATTTTATATGGTCTATATTCAGGATAACGGAGAAGTTGTTATAGATCACCTGTCTCCAAAGCAAATGCTCGATCGAATTCGGTTTATGTGCCATGGAAAGACTGAACCCGATATGGATTTGTGCCATCAGATAAATCATGAGTCAAAAGACGGTCGAGACATGCAGAAATACTCAGAACTGCTTGGCGAAGCAATCAACTCTATTATTGAGAAAAAGGAAGAAAGCGATATAGACAGCCTTTTTAAAAGAGGCGGAACAACAGCGCTGGGGTTTACGATTAATGGTATAAATGATTTTGAGTTAATAAGCTTTATCATTGTTAGTAACGGAGGCAGTTTAAAATGCTAAACTATCTGAAACTCAATGAAAAATGTTTAGTGAATAAAGTAGTGCCAATTGAAACTCTTAATAAAAATTCACCAGAAGAAAAGGAACTGTTCAGTGCAGTTATAAATATAAACTGGTTAGCTTCTTTAAGACCGCAGGAATTGGGAATACCGTCTTATAATGAAGATAAAAGGATATATGAAGAAATACAGATTTTCGAGGTCACTTTATCCAACATCGAGAATATGTATATCATTTCAAGCGCTTTCATGAAAATGGTGAATTACCCTCTCATTGTGATTTTAAAGTATAAAGACAAATATAAGCTTTGTTTATCTAAGCCCTATTTAAAGATTCAAAACAACGAGAATTTGGTCAAAGGTTTTTTTCATACATATTGGATTCATTTGCAAAGCCCTTCCCCGATAACTCAGCGTCTCATTGCTGCTCTGGATATCAATCAATATACTGGTAAAAACATTTATGAGTTTTACTGCAATTATTACAATAAAATAATACTTTTCGAAAGCATTTCTCTTTCAAAGTCGCGTGTTTACGAATTCATAGATTATTACTGCGGTATATGTACAGATGAAGAAAAAGAAAATTTACTTGCTTACTGTGATGCTTACAAAATTATATCAAGAGACTACACTAACCCCAAGACAAAGTATGGAAAACGAAATATAGAATCAAAAATGTTCATGTATCAATATGATTTGGAGGATTTATGGTATTCATTTTCGCAAAATGAAAAAATCAACACAGTATTTAAAAACCGAGGTCTTATTTCTATGAATAAGGCGTTAGCAAGAATGTACAGGCACTTAGGTGTTGAATATGACATTGATTATGAACACTTATATGGATCAATTTCCTAATAAAACACAACTAAACAAGCGTATTCCGAAACAAAAGTTTTATGAAAACCTTTCTGTGACGCCAGCCTTGAAAAGGGTTTTCATCGAACAGATCAACGTTATTTATTGGCGCAATAAGTTGACAACTTCAACGTTGAATGTATCTTCTGGCGAGCGAGTGACAGAGATCGAGGTTTTTGAACTCCGATTGAACCAGCAAAAACTTGATACAACGATTTTACAACTGATCGATAAAGAAATCCCCTATCACATTCTTTTTATCCTGACTTTTGAAGATATGTGTCAGGTATGGATCGGTTATAAAGAAGCGAGTGCAGTAAAAAGCGGGAATTTTAAAGTCGGCAGCTATTTTCATACGGAATGGATGAAGGCGGAACTGTTAGGTCTACGGCTCGAGGGTCTGACAATCGACGCAATCTATGACAATCTGGTAAGGCAGATCGCTCCGCAGGAAGTTGGAGGATGGAGCGCTGAGAATGGAGTGAAAAGAGCTGTTGAGCAATATGATCAAAAGCAGAAATTGCTCAAGGAAATAACCGCTCTAGAGAAAAAAATTCAATCCGAAAAGCAGTTTAATCGGCAGGTTGAGTTGAACGAAAAAATAAATGCATTGAAGTGCGAGTTATCCAAATTAATGAAAGTTTAGGAGGGGTATTTCTTGAAATCGTTGGAATTGCAATCCACAAAGGCGAATTTATTTAATACATTTGAAAAAGACACTATTGATCGAAATAAAGATATATTCCACTTTGTAAACCTTTTGAATTACATAGAGGATAATTGTTCTATAGCTCTTGATGGTGAATGGGGCTGCGGAAAAACTTTTTTTGTGAAGCAAGTAAAGATGGTATTGGATGCTTATAATGAATATATTGACTTTCACGATGAAGCAGAAAGCATTAGAGTTCGGGCATGTTTTGAAAAATCGCATCCAAAAGTAAACGATTTACTTATAGATATTCAACCACAAATCTCAATTTATTATGATGCTTGGTCAAATGATAATGATATTGATCCCATTTTGTCTTTAGTTTATGTGATACTCCAAAGTGTGAGTACGGATTATTCATTCAAACAAAAACACGATTATTTAAAGATTGCTGCTTCTATAATAGATTTTTTTACTGGTAAAAACACTACTGTGTTAACCGAATCATTTAAAAGATCTGATTTTTTGGAATCATTAAAAAACCAAAAAGATGTTCATAATCTTGTCACTGACTTTTTAGAATCCTTATTGATAGAGCGAGGTAATAGACTCGTTATATTTATAGACGAACTAGATCGCTGTAAGCCGAGCTATTCCGTACAGTTGCTTGAGCGTATTAAGCACTACTTTAATAATGAAAGAATTACTTTTGCTTTTTCGATAAACACAGAAGAACTTCAACACACCATAAACCGTTATTATGGTGATGGTTTTGATTCGTGTAAATATCTTGACAGATTTTTTGATTTAAAATTGTCTCTACCTCCTATAAATCTCGACAAATATTTCGAATATATAGGGTTTAATAGTTCTGACAACATTTTTGATTTTATATGCGGCAAGGTCATTAAACAATATCATTTTGAAATGAGGGAAATTGTTAAATTCGTTCGCCTTACAAAAATTGCAGCATATAAACCAACACATGACTACCGTTATGACTGGTCTTTTCCAAGCCAAAAAGGGGTCCTGTTCTGTTTAATGTACATTGTACCTATTATGATTGGTTTGAAGATAAAATCTCACTCTCTTTTTTCTTCTTTTATTAATGGACATGACAGTTCCCCTATGATTGAAATATTAAGTAGTGAAGAAATTTCAATTTATAAACAATTTCTAAGACAAAATGAGACATTCGATCCTAAAGAGAATAATTCATCACTTTTACATATAAAACCAGAAGACAAGTTACAGGAAATATACAATGCACTATTTGTGGAACTGTATGATAAAAATGAAACTCAAAAATATATCGGAAGCGTTTCTTTTAATAAATCTACACGTGCTTATTTACTGCGGATAATAAGCCTATTATCGGACTTCGCCGATTTTGATATAAAATAAGGAGAGAAGATCATATGGACAAGCTTAAAATGGAGACTCAGGATTTGGCGCAGATGAATATTGAAAAGATCGGGGAGATGTTCCCGAATGTAGTCACCGAAACACGAGGCGAAGATGGCAAACTGAAAAAAGCCGTTAATTTCGAATTGCTGAAACAGATGCTCTCTGACGAGGTGCTTTCTGGTGACGAGGCGTATGAGTTCACCTGGGTGGGTAAAAAGACCTCCATCGTCGAAGCCAACAAGCCCATCCGCAAAACGCTGCGTCCCTGCAAAGAGGAGAGCAAGAACTGGGACACCACCGAAAATCTTTATATCGAGGGCGATAACCTGGAAGTGTTGAAGCTCTTGCAGGAGAGTTATCTCGGAAAAGTTAAGATGATTTATATCGATCCGCCATATAATACGGGAAACGACTTCATATATCATGATAATTATCGTGCTGATGATGAAAAATATAATGAAACGATAAAGTTGTTCGATGATGATATGAATAAACAATTCTGTGAAAATACAGTCAGTAATCCAAGAATACACAGTGATTGGTGTAGTATGGTATACTCACGGCTTGTACTGTCGAGAAACTTATTACGGAATGACGGAATTATATTTATCAGCATTGATGATCACGAAATAGCTCAACTTTTAAAAATCTGTGATGAGACTTACGGTAACAGCAATTTCGTCGCTATTATTAATTGGAAAGGTCGCGGTGGCAGACAAGACAGCAAATACTATGCGGCGGTCCATGAGTATATTTTATGTTATGCCAAAAACAAGACATGTTTCCAAGCAGGCGAAGAAATTAAAAGCGGCGATGTGTATCCCAAGTACGACGAGGGGAAAAAACGGTACTACAAAACACAGTTGCTGCGTAAATGGGGATCGAATAGTCGTCGGGAAGATAGACCAAATCTTTACTACCCAATAACCGCACCTGATGGTTCAGATGTATATCCGATGCTCTCTTATGAAACTAATGAGAGTTCTTCAAATTCCCGTAAAATGGAAGGGCGCTGGCGATGGGGCGTTAGCACCATGAAAAAGGCTTTACACGATGAACAAATAGAGTTCGTCAAACAAAGCGATAACTCGTGGATTCCCTATGAAAAAATCTACGCACCACTTGAAGGTGAGGAGAAGACAAAGAAATATACGACTTGGATTGATGAGTCCAACGACGGGGCAAAAATTATTAATGAGTTGTTCGGTTGTACAGTGTTCGATTATCCGAAATCCCCATCTTTGCTCTTAAAATTTCTTAAAATGGCTGATGTTGAAGATGGAGATATTGTCCTCGACTTTTTCTCTGGCTCTGCTTCTACCGCTCATGCTGTGATGCAACTAAATGCAGAGGATGGAGGAAACCGTAGTTTCATCATGGTGCAACTCCAGGAGCCCTGTGATGAAAAGAGCGAGGCTTATAAAGCTGGATACAAAAACATCTGCGAAATCGGCAAAGAACGTATCCGCCGAGCAGGTGAAAAAATTGTTGCTGACCTACTTGAAGATGCAAAAGGTGAAAAGGTGTTTGACGATATTGCCCAGCATTTTCAATTGACACTCGAAGAAGACCATGGTAAAAAAGCCATATCTAAAAGAGAAATCGCAAATAACCTTGACATTGGTTTCCGTGTTCTCAAGCTCGATGATACCAACATGAAAGACGTCTATTACAGCGCTGACGAGTATGATCAAAAAATGCTTGTCGGCTTGGAAAGCAATATCAAGGAAGACCGTACCGATCTTGACTTGTTATTCGGTTGTTTACTCGACTGGGGTCTGCCGCTCTCAATGCCCTGCACCTCTGAGACGATTAACGGGAATACGGTACATATCTACAATAACGGCGACCTAATCGCCTGTTTTGACGATAATGTGCCTGAAAGTGTCATCCGCGAGATCGCAAAACGCCTGCCTCTCCGTGCAGTATTCCGCGACAGCAGTTTCTCATCAAGCCCCGAAAGAATTAATGTCGAGGAAATTTTCAAACTCCTTTCCCCGAACACGACTGTTAAAGTGATATAAAAAGAGGTGAGATTAATGCCTAAAAAGAGTTTATATATTCCTAAAAAAGTACTCATCCACGCTAGTGGAATTGATAAAAAAATCGTAGATGCCGATATAAAAAATAACATCCTTAAGATGGATGAGAATGGTTACATATGGTACCGCGAAGCAGCACAATATGTATGCAAAAAATGGGCTGATGGAAAAATAGAAATGTATGACCCTAATGGCGAAGAACCAGATAAAAATTTTTCAAGCCGCGTTTTAAGCATACTTGATGATCAAATCGCAGAAAATAAATTAACATTATCATGGGGAAGCAGTAAAAAATGAAACTCAAATTTAAACATCAAAAATTCCAAGCCGACGCCGCAAAAGCCGTCTGCGATGTGTTCGCGGGACAGCCCTATCTGACGCCGTCTTATATGATGGATAGGGGATATCTCAAAGGGGATATTCGGCAAGAAATACACGATGATACTTCATTCACTGGCTGGAGCAATCAGCATCTTATTCCAGCGTTGAATGATGAAGTTGTTTTAGAAAATATCAGGCAGATACAGCGCGGTCAACAGATAAAACCGTCTGAGCGGCTCGAAGGTCATTATAATCTGACCGTCGAAATGGAAACTGGAGTCGGGAAGACGTATACCTATATCAAGACCATGTACGAGCTCAACAAACGTTACGGCTGGAGTAAGTATATCGTTGTCGTGCCGAGTGTTGCTATTCGTGAGGGTGTCTATAAATCATTCCAAATCACAGAGGATCATTTTGCTGAGGAGTACGGCAAGAAGATACGCTACTTTATATATAATTCCGCTCAACTCACAGAAATTGACCGTTTTGCGTCGGACAGCGCTATCAATGTGATGATCATAAACACGCAGGCATTCAACGCTACGGGGAAGGATGCTCGGCGAATCACCATGAAGCTTGACGAATTCCGTTCCCGCCGTCCGATCGATATTCTTGCCAAGACCAACCCGATCGTAATCATCGATGAACCCCAGTCCGTAGAGGGCGAAAAGACCAAGCTGAAACTCAAGGATTTTAATCCTCTGTTTACACTGCGTTATTCCGCAACGCCTAAAGAATACTATAATTTAATCTATCGTCTTGACGCTATGGACGCTTATAATAAAAAGCTTGTTAAGAAAATAGCCGTAAAGGGCATATCAGAAAGTGGGACAACGGCTACTGGGGGTTATGTTTACTTAGAAAGTATAAACCTCTCAAAGGGCAATCCTACCGCCACCATACAGTTTGATTATAGTGGCGCAACAGGACTACGCAAAGTTACAAAAATCGTCTCAGAAAAATATAACTTATATCCGAATTCTGGTGAACTAACCGAATATAAAAACAATTATATCGTGAAGTCCATTGATGGTCGTGACAGCTCGATTGAGTTTGTTAACGGTATCAAGTTATATGCAGGAGATGTAACGGGTAAAGTAAACGAGGATCAGCTGCGCCGCATACAAATCCACGAAACAATTCTGTCACATGTTGAACGCGAGCGTCAGCTTTTTAATAAAGGAATAAAAGTCCTCTCGCTATTTTTCATTGATGAGGTTGCGAAGTATAAACAATACGATGAAGCAGGACAAGTTCATAATGGCATTTACGCTGATATCTTTGAAGAAGAATATAAAGACATTATCAGCAGTCTTCAAACCGCTTTCAACGAAGATGAGTATTTAAAATACCTTTTATCTATTCCAGCTGAGAAGACTCATAAGGGTTATTTCTCAATTGATAAGAATAAAAAAACTGGGCAGGAACGATTCGTCGATAGTAGACTTGATGACAGAAAATCACGGACTTCCGACGATGCAGATGCCTATGATCTTATCATGAAAAATAAAGAACTTCTTTTGGAACGCGATCCCGAAAAATCCCCAGTGCGCTTTATCTTTTCACATTCCGCTCTTCGTGAGGGATGGGATAATCCGAATGTTTTTCAAATCTGCACCTTAAAACAAAGCAGCAGCGAAATTCGTAAACGGCAGGAAGTCGGGCGCGGTTTACGTTTATCTGTTAATCAAAACGGTGAGAGAATGGATGTTAACGTTCTGGGAGAAGACGTCCAAAACATTAATGTTTTAACCGTGATTGCCAGTGAAAGTTACGACAGTTTTGCAAAAGGGCTTCAGACAGAACTCGCTGAGTCTGTGTCTGACAGACCTCGTATGGTGAATGCTGACTTGTTTAAAGGCAAGATTGTAAGAGATACTTCAGGCAATGAGATGGTGATAGATGAAGATACTGCTCAATTGATTTATGAGGACCTTATTTCAAAAGGATATATTAAAAAGGGCGTTCTGACAGATAAATATTATGAGGGCAAAAAGAATAAAACTGTCGACGTAACAGAAGAAGTTAAAGATTGTGCTGCTGATATTGTTTCAATCATTGACTCAATTTATGACGCACGGGCATTCGAAATTGAGAACGCACGAAGCAACAATGTTGAGCTCAAACTGGATCAGAACAAATTCGCCATGACCGAATTCAAGAAGCTTTGGTCAAAAATAAATCAGCGCTCGTTTTACGTTGTAGATTTTGACACAGACGAACTTATTGATAAATCCGTTCAAGCACTTAATACCCATCTCCGTGTCTCTAAAGTTTATTTTAAAATCGAGAGCGGCTCAATGGATGTCATTAAATCAAGGGAATTGCTTGCGTCAGGAGAAGCTTTTAAGAAGGACTTGAGTGGTTTCAGGGAATCAAAAATATCAGCTCATTCGAGCGTTAAATTCGACCTGATAGGAAAGATTGTGTCAGAGGCTGGTCTTACGAGGAAAACTGTAGTTAAGATACTTACAGGGATCGATAAAAGCGTTTTTGATCAGTTCAAGGACAATCCTGAGGATTTTATCATTAAAGCCGCTGATTTAATTAATGAACAAAAAGCAACGGCTATTGTTGAGCACATTACATATGACAAATTGAATTGTGTTTACGATCAGAGCATCTTTACCGAACCGACCATGAAGGGCAAATTGGGCGCAAACGCGATGAAGACACAGCACCATTTGTATGATCATATTTTATATGATTCGGCAAATGAACGTAATTTTGCAATAGAACTTGACACACGGGAAGAAGTAGCAATGTATGTAAAACTACCGCGTGGTTTTTACATCTCGACTCCAGTAGGAAAATATAACCCAGACTGGGCAATCGCTTTCAAAGAAGGCAGCGTCAAGCATATCTATTTTGTCGCTGAGACTAAAGGCGCTATGTCAACTTTACAATTGAAAGAAATTGAGCAGGCAAAAATTCATTGCGCAAGGGAACATTTCAAAAAAATCTGTTCCGAGAACGTTGTTTATGATTTCGTAGATAGTTATGACAAATTGCTGGATATTGTAATGAAATAAATATCAATCGAAAAAAAAAGAATGGGTGGTAGAAATGGATTACGAATATGATAATATTATGAGTCTTGCAAAAAAGAATAATCTTAAGAAAATAATGATTATGCGAAATAGCTGGAGCGATGGCAATTGGTGTATAGTAAACAAGGTAGTTTTTAAACCCGATGGTATTTATGGTTATGCATACGGACATATTCATTATAAAAATGGCAACGTAGAAAATGGACAAATTTCGTGTGCAGGCACTTACGCTTGGCGAGTCATCAAGGTGTTGGACGAGGATTTAGATGTGGAATACCTACCTGTAAAATAGCGAAGGTATTACTAGAAGCTTACGACTCCTATGGTTAATTAGGATTATCTTTTCTACCAATAAGATAGTCCACGCTGGTTTTATAATAATCGGCTAATTTTATAATTAAAGCCAACGGGATATCCCGCTCTCCGCGCTCATATTTGGAGTATAGGGATTGATCGCACAATAGGTATTGCGCTATTTGCAATTGTGTCAGGTCATTGTCTTCGCGTAAATCTCGAATTCGAAGTTTCATAAATTATCACCCAGAGCATTTTAGCAAAGGACAATATGACCTATTGACAAATAGGACATTATGTCCTATAATCTGGTTATTATATTGGAAAGGATTGTATTAATATGTTCACATACTTGATAACATTCACCGTTAACGGTGTCCGATCTGAGCAAAAGTAATGGCAAATTCAACTTATGATGCATGGAGAATGATCGAATTACAGTTTTCTGGGCTTAAAGTCATTTTCATTTGGGTGGAATCTATTAAATAGGAATTAGAGGAAAAAATAAACATGAAAAACTTTAAAAAGATAATTTTATTAATTTTAGTTCTTGCTTTTTTGATTTTGCCAGTATGTAGTGGATGTGATCCTGAAAATTCTTCATCGATGAAAACAAGCCAAGTTACCTCAAAGAGTTCTACTAAAGCAAAAAGATACAAAATAACTGGTTGTTCTGGCTGTGAAATCACAAGTGGTAAATCGGGTCAGGTGGGAGATATAGTTGATTATGTACCAATTTGTCCCTACTGTGGAGAATCACTCTCTAGTAGATGGACTATGCCTGGTAAAAGCGGAACTTATAGTGATAGTTGCACCTGCTACGACTGCTTTAGAACATTTGATATACTCATTACTTGGACTGTAAAATAACAATCTACAATATTTTTATATGATATTGGTATAATGAAAGTATAGTTGCAATACTTTCATAAAGATCGGAGTGTATTGTATGGAAGTGGTTGGTATTCTTGCATTGTTAGGCATGCTTATATTTGCATGTGTTTGTGCTGCTAAGTTTTCAAAAGTTAATCAAGATTATTTAAATGAGATAAACCGTTTAAATAATGAAAAACTTAAAAGAGACAAACAAATGAAAATATATTTAGAATCTCTTAGTGACAAGGGCAGAGCTAAGTATGATAAAATAATGGAAAATCCTGTTCCAAAAAAGACAGTGGTAAAAGCACCTGTTCCAAAAACAGCAGAACAAATGGCTTATGAGCGAGAAATGGAGCGCGAATACCGTGAGAAACAAGAGATGGTAGATTCTATTATGGAAAAAGTAAAAAATCAGCCATCTGGAAATATATTTGCAGATACATTCTTTGATGCTTGGGAAAATGTGCAAGCGGAAAATAGAGCACGTGAATCATATAATAACAGATCAATACTTGAAAGAAAACTAAACTATCAGCGTGATATTTGTGCAATTAAAGATGCTCTGCTAAGTGGTGGAGACAGAGATGCATACAATAAAATATTTGGTAATAAAAAGTGATGTGATATCATTTTTTCTCTTTGAATATCCGCAGATTTCTGTTTTTTCATGTATAAACCTAATGAAATCTGTATGTTTGTGTATGAAAAACACTGTTTTATCTATACCACTACAAAGAAACTACTTACAATAGTAAAGGATATATTTATTGAGATATATTCGCGGTTTTTACCCAAATGTATGCTAAAACTTGACTTTATTTAAAACGAAACATTTGATAATACTCCTAAACTATCTTCTAGGGCTCACTTTGATCATCGTAATCACTATCCTGTATTTGTTTATATTTGTACTCCTGTTCCCGTTCATATGCTGCATAGCATTTATAGCCTTTTTCATTAATATAGGTTTCTTTTTTTACATAACCCGTAAAATTGTAATCGTCATTAGTTATTTTTAAAGACTGGCTGAACACTGATGTCGAACCTTCAAGACGTTTTTTCGCTTCCCCATATGTCATGTGCTCTTTAACAGGTCTTTTGAGTCCTGCGCTGTAACGGAAGTTATTAAATCCCGTTGGGTATAGATGAATTCGGGTTCCTTTTACAAACTGTTTTAACTGACCATCAACAAGTACGGTCTTAATCTTTTTTTTATCTACTGGTCCAGTATATTCATCTAAAGGCACATCTCCTACACACGTTGTCAGATAAAGACTAAGACCGTATGGGTTATATATACTCTTTATAGTAACATCTCCGTGTTTCCATTTCTTTTTAAGTACATCTATAGGTATGATTGGTGCTTTGTGATCGAATATCATTATTATATGAAGATGCCAAGATCCACGTTCTTGTGCTTCAACAGCTTGAATGTATTCGTAATGTTCATACTTGTTCCTGCATTTCTCATGAAACTTTTTTACATTTTGGGAAAGACGTACAGAGTCCATCATTTCTTCACCGTATGTTAAAGTAACCCATCTGCAATGTGTAAGGTTTGTGACATTAAGGTTTATCATTCTCCTGGCATGAGCTAATGAACGATTGAATGATTTATAATTCTCAAATCTGTTAGATGTATGTTTGTATTCACATAATTCACCAGTGAAGTTGTTTATGTATTCATTTTTGCTAACTCTAGTAGTAGGACTTCCTCTTGATTTAAAAGATGTATATCCTAATTCAGAAGTTTCTCCTGTTTCTGTTAAAGTAACGATTGCGTCTTCAGGAATATGTATAGAATCATCACATTTTTCAATCTTCGTCATAACTATATCCTCCTAGTTATTTACAAATGGGGCAGATGTTGAGCTATAAAATAAACTCATATAGTGGTTGAGCTTTGCTTTTAGTTAACTCTGCGTATTTACGCCTGAAACATCTGGTGGATCGGTATTTGCGTTTCCTGTGGGGTTATTGAAGTAATCGATTATCTTCTGCAAATTGATAAGATGCTTGACCCCTGCTTTAACACAGACGATTTTCCCAGACTTGCACAGTTGCCGAATATAGTGCTCTGATAGATTTAGCTCCTTGGCTGTCTCATTAATTGTTAACATCATTGGAATTTCCAGCATAGAAAATTTCCCCTTAATTCATTGTTGAGTCGTTGTTCGGCTCACAATAGTAAAGGTCGAAATTTCGAACATATATTCAGAGATTTGGTCTAACTTATCGAAAAATACAAAAATTAATTAAAACGGCGGAGGTTATATATCGGTAAAAATCAACTAAGTAGTATTTATATGAGATAGCGGCAAGTTAAGATAATATCTATATTAAGCGTTTCTTATGTCTTACAAATTTATAAAATCTTTGCTGCATCTCATAAAAAAGCAAAAGATGTAATGAGAAAAAGGAATTGGTCACTGCATTACATCTTCCTCAAGAGATATTCATTTTCGTGCAAACAAGCTGTTTAAAAACTATGGTGATATACGCCCTAATTTTTTAATCCTTAGCCTTGCGGCTGATAGATCCTCAATTATTCTTCTTCGTGAATTGTCTTCTTGCTTGATCTGCCAGTTTGGCACGCTTTTCATCGGTTATTTCCTTTGGACATCTTATTGACACATACCACTTGGGAATCTTATAGGTTGAACCATAGTAATCCTCTGAGACAAGGATAAATCCTTTGTTTTTTGCACAACATGATTCCAGCTTCCGAATAAGCGGTTTGTGGCATGTATAAATTGTTGCCATAGGTCCCCCTTCGTCATGGGTAATGATTGTTTCTCTCTCAGATTTAGTAAGTTGATATTTAGACATTTTATTCTCACCTTTTAATAAATTTATTCATAATACTAGTTATTGCGTGACTGATAAGGTAGTCGGATTATCAAGATAATCAACTAACTTGTTAAGATTCACAATAAATTTTTTTCCTGCTTTCACAAAAGTAATTTTACCAGTAAGACACAATTGTCTTACGAAATGTTCAGCTAACCCTGTAATACGAGCTGCTTCAGCGATGGTAACCATTCTTGGGACTTCGATCATTGTTTTTTCCTCCAAATCTTTCGTATTTTCCTGCGTGTTTTTCATAAAAATCTCCTTTCAAAGTGTTGACAAATATAATTGTTTATGCTAAACTGAAACCAAGCATTGACAACGGTTTCAATGCGAATGATAACATCGCAAATAACGCCAGTCAATAGGGTTTTGCGAATTATCATTGTTGATGTCAATATATAAAAATTGAAAAGAATAAACAACGGAGGAAACTATGAATTATATTTGTACTTTATTAAATGACAAAGATAAAATAAACTTACAGTTTTCATTACAGAAAGGTAACGATATTTTATATAGAGTCTATAGCCAAAATCAAGAACAAGGTAAAAGTATAGATGATAGGAATACTGTTGCAGTAAATTATTACGATTTTATTATTGATTATCTAAATAAAGACTATATTTCTTTGGTAGGACAATTAACGGGAGCATCCTTTTCAAACGATCCAGAAAGTAAAGAAGCTGATGACATTATAGAAGCTGATGACTATGCACACATAGAAGACGATAAAGAAATTGAAACTGCAGTTTTATTACTTAAAAAAGAATTAGAGAATGTAGACTATAACAATTTGGTTTTATTTATTGAAAAAGTCCTTATTGAACAAAATGGACTGTCATGCAAACAAAAATTTTTGATATATGATCATGTATACAGATATAAACCAAATTATCACGAACTATGTTTTAATGCCACGCAAGAGGTTAAAAGTGAAATGGCTGTAGATTTAAAAAAGTTTTTAGATGCTAATAAAATCGGTAACGTTAATGATTCAAATGATCCATCCGAGATTTTCAATATAGCTTGTGAAAACTTGAAAAGCTCAGATAAAACCATCACTTATAGAATAGGGTCAAAACTCGTTTTTAATTATATATCTGAATTATTCAACTACCTATTGTATGAAATGATTAATAACGAATGTATTATAAAAAAATGTCTTAACTGCTCAACTTATTTTATACCCACTAGATCGGACGCAGTGTATTGTAATAATATATCACCTCAAAATAAAACCAAAACGTGTGTTGATTATATGAGCTATAAGCATTATCTTGAAAAGACAAAAACCGATGAGGCAACTAGGCTCTATAAATTAGTTTATAACATTAAACGGGGAAAATATGAAAGGAGTCGTGGTAAAAATTTTAAAACAGATTTAGATAAATTTATAAAGGAAGCCAAAAAACGAAAAGAGGATGTAAAAAAAGGAATTATGAGTATTAAAGATTATTTAGATTGGTTAAAAGAACAACATACAAGCAAGCATGTTGGTAAAATTGAATTTAAAAAGGAAGGTAAAAACAATGGCATCAGTTGAAAAGCGGGGAGAAAGTTATCGTATTGTTGTTTTTGATGGATATTATCCCAATGGTAAGCAAAGAACGCGGAAAAAGACCGTGAAATTAGATCCAAATTTGACGCAAAAGAAAATCACTGACGAACTCGAACGACAGAAAGTGCTTTTCGAAGAACAAGTAAAAAAAGGACAATACTATTCTTCAGATATGCGCTTTTCCGAGTATGCTGAAATATGGATAAAGAATTACGGCGAACGTCAACTTGCACCAAAAACCCTGGAACGATATAAAGCTTTGTTAGTTAGAATCAATGATGCCATCGGTAACATACCTCTCGTTAAACTTCAACCACACAATATCAATGAATTTATAATGAACCTTGAAGAAGGAAAACGTGAAGACACGAAATTTATCGCAGTTGTTGATCTAAAAGAATTATCAAAAATCCATGGGATGACAAGAGTGAAACTGGCTGAGCAGAGCGGGGTTACAGAGTCGACGATATATGCTGCTTTTAGAGGACAAGGTGTTCGCAAAGAAACTGCTATCGCCATATGTAAAACGCTGAAGATTAAAATAAAAGACACTTTTGTAGAGAAAGGCGGAAATGTGAAGTTGGCGCCAAGAACGGTTCTTCATTATTTTCGTTTAATATCAACAATATTGAATGCTGCGGTTAAAGATGATCAAATAATCGATTCAAATCCCGCTGACCGTACGAGACCCCCTCATTCGGTTCGGAAAGAAGCTGAGTATCTTGACGATATTCAATCCATTCATTTGCTCGAACTATTAGAAGAAGAACCCATTAAATATACAACCGCAATAATTCTGTTGTTGTTCCTGGGACTGCGTCGTGGTGAATTGCTCGGTCTGGAATGGTCCGATATTAACTTTTCCAATCGCAAAGTAAGCATACATTGTACATCTCAGTACATAGCAGGCAAGGGTATCATAACAAAGGAGCCAAAAACTTCATCAAGTGTGCGTACCATAAAGCTATCGAATATTTGTTTTGATCAGCTGCAGACATATAGAGTTTGGCAAGATGAGCAACGTCTTTCCTTTGGTAATCAATGGCATGAGACTAATAGATTGTTTACTACATGGAATGGTTTGCCTATGCACCCTGATAGTTTATCGGGATGGTTTAAAGACTTTATTAAACGATCTGGTTTACCGAACATTCACTTACACAGTTTGAGACATACCAATGCTACGCTAATGATTGCGAGTGGGATTGATATCAGAACGGTATCAAGACGTCTAGGGCATGCTCAGACATCCACCACAATGAACATCTACACCCATGCAATTCAAAGCGCTGATGCAAAAGCCGCTGATAAGCTCGAAGATATGCTTAGTCCCAAAGGGAAAGTAATTCCATTTCGAGCAAAACAGATAAGTGAAGGATGAAATTACAAAGCCTCGTAATGTAATATTGTTTTATTTAAAATAATGAAAAAAAGTAGCTCCGCAAAAGCACAATTTAAAGAAATAAACCCCAAATAAACCCCATTTGGCTATTTTTATTCATTTTCAATAAAAATCAAAAAGCCCTTAAACCGCATGGTTAAGGGCTTTTTCGTGGTTGCGGAGACAGGATTTGAACCTGTGACCTTCGGGTTATGAGCCCGATGAGCTGCCAGCTGCTCTACTCCGCGTCATGTTAAGTTTTTCATAAAGTGTTCAGGCCGGAACGCTTTTTTATTATATACAGATTTGTTTTATTTGTCAAGGCGGAAACGGGAATTTTTTTAAAGCGGAATCACAGGCCCTGCCGGCGGATCCCGTCAGAGAGGGATGCGGAGAAAAATTTCAATCAAGGGCCGGGGTTCAAAAGATTCACCCGTTTGAAAAAAGCATTGAAAGAGCGGGTCATCCGGATGTCCGGGACTTTTTCTTCATGAAAGGGGAGTCAGCCCTTCATGGGGCGCGAAGGTTTTTATGATCCGGAGAGCCCGCCGGTTTGTTAAGCGGCTGTGATTTCTCTCTCATGAGGGGCACTGCGGCACGCGAAAAAAAGAAGAAAAACTCCCGTTTGTCGAAAAAGGTCGGATAATCCATCATGAAAGTAACAAATTACACATTTTCCTTAACAGGATGCAATATACAATAGATAAATATTGTAAAATTCCAATCTATGTATTGACATATATTAGCACAGTGGGTATAATTTTCCTGCAATGGAGTCAAGCCGCTGCGCTCTTTGCGGTGAAAAAGCGGCGGCAAAAAAATTTACAGGAGGAAACCAATCATGAGCAGAACCTTCAAAAAGTTGTCTGCAATGGTCCTCGCGATGCTGATGGTCGTGACCATGGCTTCCGCGCTGGCTGTCTCCGCCGAACTCAAATACGGCGCGAGAACGCTCGGCAATGCGGAAAGTCAGACGCTCGGCACATCCGCGAACTACGCGAAGATCATGAACAACACGCGCAGTACCACTGACGGATCCTTCTTTGCGGATTCGATCGGACTGTGGGGTTGGAACGGCATCACATCCGCCGCTCCTCTGAGCAACCAGAACGGCATCGACATCTTCGTCGAAGTCGTGCGCGGAACCTATGATTCCCGCGTCTGGAGCGAACCGGTACCCGAGTCCTGGACGTGGACCGATTACAGAACAACCCCCTCTACCACCGCCACCGTCTACACGGCACCGGCAGGTTGGGTCACAGGCGGCCCGACTACCCAAAATTTGAACGTACTCGACGGTATTGATTATCCGAACGCAGTCACCTATCATCCGGCAGTTGCCGCACAGGTGATTTCGGGCTCGGAATTCACGCCCTCCGTTTACACCAAAAAGAACATCTATATCGATCTGAGTGCATGGTCCAACCCGACCAGCTCCGCCAAATGGGCGAAGTACGGCACCAACACCATCACCATCGGCTTCAACGCCTCGGCTAACGCCGCCCGCGTTCTGAGCTGGTCGAAGATGCCGGCAACCGGCGTCGACTCCAACAATCTGCTGCAGTTCTTCACCTTCCAGGTGGATGCCGCTCCCGCGCAGATTCAGCTGTTTGACACCGACCTGGCCGCCGCCATCACAGCCACCACAGGTGACAACGGCGTTTTCAATGTGTACTTCCAGGAGTGCACAAAGACGACCTTTACAGAGAGCACACCCGCTACCCCGACTGTCTATACAGACGACGCGATCACAGCGGGTTCCTTTACAACCGCTGTCGGTTATGTCTACAACATGGACGGTGAAGTCGCGCTCTGGAACGACATGTTCCACGGCACACATGCTTACACCAAGCTGTTCGGTTTTGAATACGGTGTTGCCGGCCTGATCGGTTATAACACCAAGGATACGACAGCTGCTGTCGACTTCATGCTGACAGCCGGCTCTCTCGTCACATATCAATGGGATATCACTTCGGCATCTTATAAAGATACCACAACATCTCCCGCAACCCTTGACCTTTCTCTCTTGAAAAAGTCATTTACGGCTGCCGCGGGCACGTATGCCTATAACTATGCGTCATGGCTTGCTTTCGTCACCATGAGAAATGATGCAGCCGGTTATGGCTTTACAGTCACAACGGCCGATCCGAGAATCGGCACCTCGACACTGGTTCCGTCCGACGCGACAGTTACCTATACTTTCACCGGCCTCAAGGGTAATCTGCGTCTGACCTGGGCCACCGCGAATGCGGTATCCGGTCTCCAGACCGCGACCGCAGTCGGCGGTGAACATGGCGGCGAGGGCGGCTGGCACGGCGATTACAGAATCGTCGGCAACCAGAGCCAGACATTGCTCGCTTCCGAGCTTGAAGCCGGAAAACTCCTCTATTGGGAGCAGGTTCCTTATGAATCGGGCAATCAGCCGTTCGGAACAACCATCCAATGGCCGACAAATCAAAACGCCTATCTGAAGATCACTTACAAGACAGGCAGAGGAACCCAGTCCGACTGGAACTTCGACACCAAGATCAGAGCACTGGCTTCTGATATGAACCTGGTCGACGCCGCGAAACCGGGCAATGTTGACCTTCAACTGGTTCCGACCATCGGCGGCGCAGACCTCATCGCGGGCCTGAAAGAAACCGATGCCAAGGGTAAGACCCTGCGCGATTTCGGCCACACCCTGAACTATTACGTCGAATACACCAATGATTTCATGGCGCAGATGGTCATCGACATCCATGACAACACCCTGGATAACCTCACGACCGCTTACGGCAAGGCCAACCTCGTCGTCAGCATCGCGAAGGGCACCATAGTTACCGCTTACAGCTGCCCGATCACGCAGTATGACGAGACCTTCGTCATCCCGCTGCAGGACGGCACCTTCACGCTGATGCGCATCAAGGTCAGAACGAACTTCGATGATAAAGTCAGCCCGCTGGCCGATGCCGACATCACCGATTTCAACTACAGCCGTCTGACCTTTGTTGAGCAGATCAAGCTGTACAATGACCGTCTGGTCGACGCGAGCGGCACGAGAGTGTACAACAGCAACGCCAACAAGGTCATCTACGTTGATATGATCAACGGGATCCCGGGCTCCGGCAGCTACTGGGACTATAACACCGCGACACCTCCGGTCGGAACTTTCCGGGCAGACGGTTACAACGGCGTCAACTACTACACGAAGCTGACGGCGCTCCTGTCCTACGTCGGATTCAACACCGACGGCTCCAAGCCGGTCCGCAACCCGGTCGGCTACGCGAAGTTCTACAACACGATTGACACTGCTCTGTCTCTGACGGCGAAGCAGCTGTGGGATACCTCCTTCCGTCTGGTTTATATCAAGGGCACAGGCGACAAGCAGGAAACCATCACAGAAGTTTATTATCCGCTGACCCCGGCGCAGACCCTGAAATACGCGGCTGCCGACGGCAACACCTATGTGTACTCGCTGTTCTTCCACACGCAGTACGGTGACATGCCTGTTGCGGCGGCGTCCATGGGCGTTGCGCAGAAATCCGAAGCCAAGATCACGGCGATGGGCGAATACACCTACGCGATCGGCACCACCGGCAAAGACACCGGCAAGGGCTTCTCGGTCGGCACCTGCACCAAGGTCGAGAAGAAGGGCACCATCTCCATCAAGAACTACTGGGACAATACCCGCGGCCTGAACAATGCGGCATCCGGTCTGTCCAACTACAACAAGGCGATCACACTCCTCTCCGTTCGTATCCCGGCAGGCGCGACCATTGCGGTTTCCAACACCGGCAATGCCGTTGAGGCGCATGTTGTCCCACTTGCATACGGCACATTGGGTGTGAACACGGTCGACGGTCTGGTTGACGCGTATGTGGCAATCGAGTACTTCAAGATTAACGAAACCGACAGTACGACATTCACACTGACAGTCAATTATGACGACGGCCCGAACGAC
>Ga0116171_10001314_pt1 | contig 24889 bp, 21 predicted proteins | sample AD_JPNHW2_MetaG_FD_89798 | JGI IMG/M metagenome (GOLD analysis project Ga0116171, IMG submission 89798) | Active sludge microbial communities of municipal wastewater-treating anaerobic digesters from Japan - AD_JPNHW2_MetaG | ecosystem: Engineered > Bioreactor > Anaerobic > Digestate | place...
AAACACTTGCTGATTCAAAGGCTGCAAGATGGACTGCTCTGGCAGTTGTTGCCTTTACCATGCTGTGCGGTTATTACCTTACCGATGTTATGGCTCCTTTGAAACCACTGCTGGAAGCCCAGCTTTCATGGAATAGCCAGGAGTATGGATTTTTTACCAGTGCCTATGGCTGGTTTAATGTTTTCCTGCTCATGCTTATCATTGGAGGAATAATTCTTGACAAAAGAGGAGTTCGTTTCACAGGTAAGATGGCAACAATACTTATGGTTATAGGTGCTGCAATAAAATATTGGGCTATCTCCACTCATTCACTTGATGGGGCAATGTTGATTGGCTATAAATCACAGGTAGTTATTGCAGGCTTAGGATATGCCATTTTTGGCGTTGGTGTTGAAACAGCAGGTATTACCGTTTCTAAAATTATAGTAAAATGGTTTAAGGGCAAAGAGATGGCTCTGGCAATGGGACTTGAAATGGCTACCGCCCGTTTGGGTACCACCCTTGCGCTTGCCACATCTGCTCCTTTAGCACGCCTCCTTGGTCATGTTTCAATGCCTGTACTTATCTGCCTGATAATGCTTTGCATTGGCATGATCGCTTTCTTTATTTATTGTGGTATGGATAAAAAGCTCGATGCTTCAATTGCTGAAAACGATACACGCACTGATGCTGAAAAAGAAGAAGAGAGCAGCTTTGAACTCAAAGACATCCTTTTTATACTTAGAAATAAAGCATGGTGGTACCTTGCAATACTCTGCGTGCTTTTCTATTCAGCAGTTTTTCCTTTCCTGAAGTATGCATCTGACCTGATGGTGAATAAATTCGGACTTGATCCTCAGGTTGCGGGCCTTATCCCTTCAATGCTGCCGTTCGGAACAATCCTTCTCACACCTCTTTTTGGAAACGTTTATGACAGAAAAGGCAAAGGCGCTACCATTATGATAATAGGTGCTTTACTTCTTATCTTTGTTCATACTATGTTCTCCCTGCCATTTGTTAATCAGTCGTGGATGGCTGTTGTCCTTATCATTATTCTTGGCATCGGATTCTCACTTGTTCCATCGGCAATGTGGCCATCAGTACCAAAGATCATCCCCGAAAAACAGCTGGGTACAGCTTATGCTCTTGTATTCTGGGTTCAGAACTGGGGTCTTATGGGTGTACCTTACCTTATCGGATGGATACTTGATAAGTATTGCATAACAGGTACACGCGTTGAAGAAGGCGTAAATATCTCAACATACAATTATACCACACCAATGATAGTATTCACATCACTTGGTGTCCTGGCTCTGATCTTTGCCTTCCTTCTTAAGGCAGAAGACAAAAAGAAAGGCTATGGCCTTGAGTTGCCAAACATTCAGAAATAACAATACTTTATATCTTGTATATCATAAACCCGTTGCATGCAACGGGTTTATGTTTTTATAAATACCCCTTTCTGTTGAATATAACGGATCCGGCTTGTATTAAAATTTTGTTAAGCTTTATTATTATATGCCGGTTGACAGTTTTCAAAGACTTTTTTTTTCTTACATTTAACCGGAAACGATTATCTAACTAACACCTATAATATATGAGTGAAATTCGCAATCTTGAACCGAAACTTCTGTGGAAATATTTCGACGAAATTACACAGATACCACGCCCTTCAAAGAAGGAAAAGAAGATGATTGAATACATGAAAAAGTTTGGTGCTGAGCATGGCATCGAGACTATTGTTGATGAAACAGGTAACGTCATTTTTCGCAAGCCGGCTACAAAGGGAATGGAAAACCGGAAAGGAATAATTCTGCAGGGACATATTGATATGGTTCCACAGAAGAACTCCGATAAAGTATTCGACTTCGAGAAAGATCCTATCGAAACATGTATTGATAATGGATGGGTAAAAGCCAATGGCACCACACTTGGCGCAGATAATGGTATTGGTGTTGCTGCAGCAATGGCAGCATTTACTGACCCTAATATCAAACACGGACCGATTGAAGCACTCTTTACCGTTGACGAAGAGACCGGCATGACCGGCGCAAACCAGCTGAAACCCGGTATCCTGAAGGGAGACATCCTTATTAATATGGACTCGGAAGATGAAGGTGAACTTTATGTAGGTTGTGCAGGCGGAATAGACGTCAGTGCAACACGCGACTATAAACTTGATAAGACACCTGCCGGCGTAACAGCTTATAATATAACACTGAAAGGCCTTCGTGGCGGACACTCAGGCGTGGATATCAACCTTGGAAGAGCAAATGCAAATAAGCTTATGTTCCGTTTCTGCCAGCAGGCTGAAACTGACTTTGCCATGCAGCTTTCTTCATATAGCGGCGGCGACCTGCGCAATGCTATCCCGCGCGAAGCTTTTGCAACCGTGGTTGTCCCGACAATTAAGAAAGAACAGTTTGAAAAGTTCGTTGCCGGTTATCAGGCAATCTACGGAAGCGAGTTCAAAGAGACCGATCCGGACATTAAATTCTTTGCAACAGCGTGCGCTCTTCCGGAGAAAGTTGTTAATGCCGGTGACCAGTATCGTATTATCAGAGCTCTCTTTGTATGTCCTAACGGTGTACAGAGAATGAGCGCAAGCATGCCGGGCCTGGTTGAGACCTCCAACAACCTTGCAATCGTAAGGATTAAAGATGGTAAGTTTGAAGCTCATTGCCTTACACGCAGCTCGGTTGACACTGCCAAGGAAGCCACAGCATGGAAGATTGCAGCAGTATTCCACCTGATTGATGCTAAAGTTGAACTCAGCGGAAGCTACCCCGGATGGAACCCGAACATGTCATCTCCAATACTGAAAGCAATGCAGGATTCCTATAAGGGAATGTTCGGCAATGCACCCAAAATAATGGCTATTCATGCTGGCCTTGAATGCGGTATAATCATGGGTGGTTATCCTCACCTCGATGCAATCAGTTTCGGCCCGACAATCAGGCACCCACATAGCCCTGACGAAAAAGTTGATATTTCAACTGTACAGAAATTTTATAAATTCCTCGTCGAGACACTTGCTAATGCACCTGTAAAATAAGCAGTTACACTACTATAAATTCAAGGGAGCCCCCAAAAGGCTCCCTTGAACGTTTTAAGGGTTCGACTTTTTTCGTCAAAAAGTCAGTAAAAAGTTTGTTTATTAATTTTGGACATTTTACATTTGTTGCGTTTTTAATCATAAAAAGAAAAATGATACCACCAAAAGACGATGCAAAAGCAAAAATTGTAGAGATAGCCAGGGAGATTTTTACCCGCTTCGGCTTCAAAAAAACTACAATGGAGGAGATTGCTGTTGCCTCCAGAAAGGGTAAATCCTCAATTTACTACTATTTCACAAGTAAGGAGGATGTCTTTAAAGCCGTAGTTGAACGCGAGGCTGAAGAGATGAAGGAAGAACTGGAAGAGCAGGTGCTCAGCATTGACGATCCTGTGGACCGCCTTAAAGCATTTTTTGCTTTCAGACTTAAAAAACTCAAGGAACTTTCTAACTATTACGCTGCACTCAGAAGTGAGTACCTCAGCCATCTTGAGTTTGTTGAAAAGATAAGAAAGAACTTTGACCAGGAAGAGATCAAAGTGGTAAGACAGATCCTTGAAGACGGCGTTAATAAGGAAAAGTTCGTTGTTGATGACCCTTCTTTAAGCGCAGTGGCAATTGTAACAGCAATGAAAGGTCTGGAAGTACCCCTTTTCCTTAGTAAAGAGAAAAGCAACATGGAAAGCAGAATAGACAATCTTATTAACTTCCTTTTTTACGGAATTGTGAAAAGATAATTTTTTTTGCCTTGTTATAGACCAAAAAACGAAAAAAGTCTAAGAGTAAAAACGTCAAAGAGTTTAAAAGTCAAGTATAGATGAAAAGATTGAGTATCCTAATTGCAATGACTATCCTGCCTGTGGTAATAAATGCGCAGGATGTATACAGCCTCGAAAAATGCCGTAGCCTGGCACTGGAACATAATCAGAAGGTTAAGATTGCAAAGAGTCAGATTGATGCTGCCGACGCAGCAAAGAAAGCTGCCTTTGCCCAGTATCTGCCTAACTTCAGCGCTACAGGAGCATACACATACACAAATAAGGACTACCAGCTTTTAAGCGAGAATAAATTCCTTCCGGTAGTTCCTTATACTGCCATCGACCAGGCAACAGGCTCACTGGATCTGAGCAATCCCGCTGTTGCTGCATCAACTGTCGTCATTAACCCCTCAACAGGTCAGGTTGTGACAGATGCATCAGGTAACCCGGTCTTCCAGAAATATACCTATCTGCCTGCTTCCGAGACTAAGATTAATATGAGGAACATTTACCTTATCAATGGCGGTTTTTCACAGCCGATATTCATGGGAGGAAAAATCAGGGAGACAAACAGGCTGGCAGGATACGCAAAGGAGATTGCAGAGCAGAGCCTCTCTCTTACACAAAATGAGCTCATGTATTCAACTGAGGAAGCGTACTGGCGAATAGTATCACTTAAGGCGAAAGTAAAAATGGCCAATGAGTATGAGGCCATGCTAAAACGTCTTGTCTCAGACCTTGAAAATATTCATGGTGAAGGTATCATAACAAATAACGACCTGCTGAAGGCAAAAGTAAAACTGAGCGAATCAGAACTTCTTGTACTGAGAGCACAAAACGGACTTGAGCTTTCTAAGATGGCTCTATGCCAGATGATAGGTGTGCCATACTCAACACAGTTTGAAGTCAGTGATTCACTTAATTCCATCGACCCCAATTTATTGAGTTACATGGTTAATGAAGATGCAATTGCAGACCGTCCGGAACTGAAAATACTACAGAAAAATGTCGACGTGGCAAAGTCAAACGAGAACATAATGATATCACGTTATCTGCCAAACATAGTGATGAACGCAGGTTATACATATGGTAACCCTAACCCGTTCAATGGTTTTGAAAAAGAATTTGGCGGAGCTGTTACAGCCGGCGTGGTTGCCAATGTTCCTATATTCCATTTCGGAGACAGACAGCATACTCTTGCTGCTGCACGTAAAGAAAAAGAAGCTGCCGACTTAAAGGTTCAGGAGACAAAGGAACTGCTTGTCCTTCAGCTTCAGCAGGCAGTATACCAGTATACCGAATCGGCTAAGAAGTGCGAATTTGCCCAGCTGGCCCTCGACCAGGCAAAGCAGAATCTCACATATACCAGCGATAATTTTGCTGAAGGCATGCTGAAGACAACAGATATGCTGGAGGCACAGGTCTTATGGCAGAAAGCATGGTCAGACCTTATTGACGCAAAAACAGAACAGCAGATGTCTGTCTGCAATCTTAAAAAAGTATCAGGAAAATATTAATAAAAAAATAATACAGAGATGAAACGATTTGCACTATTTGTAGCATTACTCATTTTGATGACTTCATGCGGTGGAAAGAAGTCGGTTGTTGCCACATCAGCTGAGACACAGAAAGTACCTGTAAAGGTTGTTAAAGCTGAGTCAAGAATGTATATGCCTTGTCTTGATGTACCGGGCACTGCCTTTGCCGACAGGGAAGCAAATCTTGGTGCCGCACTCCCTGGCCGTGTTGAAAAAATTTATTTCCCGGCAGGAAGCAGGGTAAAGAAAGGTGATCTTCTTGTCAGCCTTTCAGGCGAGATGTACACCCAGGCTCTTGTTGAGTACGATGCTATCGAAAAGGATTATGAGAGAGTATCCCGTCTGCATGAAAAAGGCAGCGTCGCAGATCTTGACTATGATCATATAAAAGCAAAATATGATGCCTCTAAGGCAAAGGTAGAGATGATGAAGAAGAATGCAGAGATCGTTGCTCCGTTTTCAGGTACCATTGTTGAGTACCTTGTGCAGGAAGGCGAAAACTACTTCTTTAACCTCAATCTCGATCCGGGTTATTCCAATACCTCAGGCATACTCAGGCTTATGAAGCTTGATCCCATCCAGGTTGAAGCTGAGATAAATGAGAAAGACCTTAATTCAGTAAAGGTGGGTCAGAAAGCAACTGTCTCTTTTGATGCCATTCAGGGAGCCGTTATCAACGGCAAAATATCTGAGATTAAACCAGTTCTCTCAACGCTTACTCATACTGCAACTGTAAAGGTTGAGGTCTCTAACGGCAATGGCGAGATCAAACCGGGAATGTTCGCACATGTTAAGGTTGAGCTGACACCCTATGAATCGGTTGCTGTTCCTATGAATGCAATTTACAGGCAGCCCGGCACTCCGGACGACTATATATATGTTGTTGAGAACAGCAAGGTTAGAAGGGTTAAAATTGAAAAACAGTACACCGATGGTGATTATGTTGGTGTAACAGGAATAAATGCAGGTGATGTTGTTGTCACCAGTGGTAAAGACAAAGTGATGGATGGATCTCTTGTAGAGGTTAAGTAACAGGGAGGAATAAAATAATGAAACTGCCAAAACAATCAGTAAACAGACCTGTAACAACAGCAATGGCTTTTATGGCCATACTGGTCTTCGGTCTTGTATGTTTGAAAATGCTCCCGCTGGATGTTATGCCGGCGATGGAGATGCCTTCTCTGACAGTTCTGACGGTTTATCCGGGCGCTTCTGCCAATGAGGTTGAAGACCAGGTGAGCCGCGTGCTTGAGACACAGCTCTCAGGCGTTCAGGATCTTAAAAGCATCAAATCTTCTTCAAGGGAAAACGTCTCTATTGTCTCTCTTGAATTTAACTGGGGAGCCGACCTTAACACTGCAGGTAATAACACCCGCGACATGATAGGGATGGTCAAGAGTAAACTGCCGGAAAGTGCCAAAGAGCCGGTTATCCTTAAGGTGAACAGCTCGATGATGCCTGTGCTTATATACAGTATTTCAGCAACTGAGAACTTTAACGGACTCGACAAGATAATTGATAATGATATTGCCAGCCCCCTTAAAAAGGTGGATGGAGTAGGGTCGGTTATTTATATCGCGGCACCTGAGAGAGAAGTAAAGATAAATGTCAATCCTCAGCAGCTTGAAGCTTATCACATGTCTGTCTCTGAACTGGCAACAATACTGAAGCTTGAAAACATAAGCATACCGGGAGGAAATATCAAGGTTGGTACAAACGACTTTCCTGTAAGGATACCTGCAGATATCTCAACCACTGAAGAGCTTGCACAGATACCTATTACCAACTTCCTTGGCAGAATAGTCCGTCTCTCAGATGTGGCAACCATCGATGACAGTTTCCTTGAATCTGATGAGTATGCAAGGACTAATGTCGGAAAGGCATCTGTTGTAATGGTGCAGAAACAGTCCGGCAAAAACTCACTTGAAGTGATTGAAAAGGTGAAGGCACGTATGACAGAGATTGAGAAGATGCTGCCTTCAGACGTAAAGGTTAACCAGGTGCTTACCCAGGAAGAGATAGTAACACAGTCAATTAAGAATCTTAGCGATACATTGTGGTGGGCACTTCTTTTTGTAATTATGGTTGTTTTTGCATTCCTCAGGGAGTGGAGAAGCAGTCTTATAATTACCCTGACAATACCTGTCTCTCTGGTCACTGCACTGATCTTCATCTATGCAGCAGGGTGGACACTCAATATCTTCTCAATGATGTCGCTTATCATTGCAATAGGTCTTGTTGTGGATGACGCCATTGTGGTTATTGAAAATATTACCCAGCACATTGCCAGGGGTGCCAGGCCTCGTGAAGCGGCGATCTTTGCAACAAGTGAAATGGGTCTTGCTGTTATTGCCTCAACAACCACCGTGCTTGTAGTGTTTATCCCTCTGATTTTCGTTGGTGGCCTCGTCGGTATCTTCTTTAAACAGCTGGCCGCACTTACAGCAGTCACTCTTATTGTATCTCTTCTGGCTGCCATATCTCTTACTCCTATGCTTGCATCAAGACTTCTTAAGAAGGAAGAACCTAAAGCCAGGAGCGCCAGGAAAAGTAAAATATTCGAAGCAAGCGAAAGACACCTTAAGTCTGCTGAAAATGCATATAAGAGTGTAATTGCCTGGGCATTGCATCACAAGACTACCGTAATCATTTCTGCACTGTTACTCCTTGGCGCCTCTGTTTTTTGCACACGGTTTATCGGTACTGACTATCTGCCAATGTTTGATGCGGGTGATATCATAGTCACCTTCCAGACAGAAGTGGGAACAAGTGCTGCAGAGACAGACCGCGTGGCCAATGAAGTCATGAATATAATGAATAAGAATATCCCTGAGATGGTTCCAGGTACCCTGGGTGCTATCTCCGGTCAGACCAAGGACGGTCTTCTTTCAATGGTTGGTTTCTCCGAAGGTAAAAATGTGAGCACGGTAATGTGTCACCTTTCTCTGCCTGACAAGCGCGACAGGACCGCCGCTGAGATCGGAAATTCTATCCGCCCGTTGCTGGCAGGGATACCTGAAATAAGTAAGTTCAATGTTACTGCAGGTAATGTTATCGAAAAAGCTGTCCTTGGAAACGCAAAGCCAATTGAGGTAAAGATCAGTGGTAAGGACCTTGATGTACTTAACAATGTTGCAGGCGAAATAAAGGCAAAGCTGCTGAAGATACAGGGTCTTATTGATGTTGAATCAAGTGCTGATGAAGGAAAACAGGACTATCAGGTAATTATTGACCGTAAAAAAGCCTCTTCGATAGGCCTTAATTCGGGCATGATTGCAATGCAGGTCAGACAGAGTCTATATGGTGCCGAGGCCGGGTCTCTTTCAGAGGGCGGTGAGGATTATGACATCAATATAAGATATGATATGGCCAACAGGTCAAGCATAGAGTCAATAGGAGAAATATCTCTTACCACTCTCCTTGGCAAACAGGTCAGACTTGCCGATGTGGCAGAGATCAGACAGGGTTATGGCCCTATGGAGATCAGGAGAGAGTCTCAGGAGCGTTATGTTACCGTCAGTGCCGATCTCAGCGGGTTGTCTCTCGGTACAGCCGCAAACATGGTGCAGGAGTCAATTAAAAGTGTTGATCTGCCGGCAGGTGTCGACGTTAAACTGGCCGGTCAGCTCACAGAGCAAAGCGAATCGTTTGGCGATCTTAAGCTTGTCCTTGTAATCAGCATATTACTTATCTACATGGTTATGGCTGCTCAGTTTGAGTCGTTCAGACACCCGTTCATTATTATGCTGGCACTGCCATTCACCGTGATTGGTGTTGTTATTGCATTCCTGGCAACAAACACCACCCTCAGTGTAACCACTTTCATCGGTATTATTATGCTGGCCGGTATAGTTGTTAAGAACGGTATCATACTTGTCGACTATACGAATATGCTTCGCAAACGCGGTAACTCTCTTTATGATTCAATAATGGAGGCTGGCCGTTCAAGACTGAGACCGGTTGTAATGACATCTTCAACCATGATTCTTGCAATGATACCAATGGCTCTCTCAGGTGGCATGGGTTATGAGATGTTCAGGCCTATTGCAATTACAATGATGGGCGGTCTTCTGTTCTCTATGCTTATCACACTGGTGATCGTGCCTGTGTTCTATGCAGTGTTTAATCGTAAAGACTAAAAAATTACAAATATGAAATTTGTCTATTGTACATGTAGCGTAAGTGTCTCAGAAAGAATCATTGCAATTCTGGAAGAGAACGGTGTGAATGACTACCAGATGGCCGACAATGTAATAGCACGCAGTGTGGTAGGAAATGCACGATTCAATACCCCAATATGGCCTGGATATAATGTTGTTATAACTATGCAGTTCAGCAACGATGAAAAAGCCGGGAAAATTATGGACATATTAAAACAGTTTAACAGCGCAACAGCCTTTAATGATGATGAAATGCTGACCGTATGCAGCTGGAATATGGACGACTATTTTTTTAACTAAAATAACAAACAACAAAAGATAACTTATTAATATTCTTTAAAATGAAAACGCAAAGTGTTTTGGTGGTGGCAATTGCAGCTTCAATTATTAACTGCAATTCATTGATGGGACAGGTTAAATTCGGGCTTAAAGCCGGAATGAATATGGAAACACAATCTGAACTTGGTCAGCTTTGGGATAACGATGAGGTTAATGCCGGGTTCCTGGTTGGTGGTACTGCTGAGTATTCGCTTACAAATACACTCTCACTCCAGACTGAAATAAATTATCAGAGGAAAGGTGAAAAAATACAGCAGGAAGTTAGTGGAATTCAATCTGATATAAGGAGAGAATTAAATTACATTAATGTCCCTCTGCTTGTAAAAGGGAACTGGACAACCGAGCTTGGTCTTCCTGAAAAATGGAGTCTTTTTGGTTATGCCGGTCCTTATTATGGTTACCTTGTGTCAGCCAACGATAAGATTAAGATTAACGGATCTACTGAGAACACAAACATCACAGACGATTCTGTAAAGAACGACTGGGGTGCAACATTTGGCGGCGGGTTTTCTTATAAGCTTGCTAAAGGCTCAGTGTTTGCTGATCTGCGTTACGATATGGGTCTTTATAAGATCGATAATGATAATTCTGATCTGAGGAACAAGGCATTAAGTCTCTGTATAGGATATAATTTCTGAAATTTTTGTAAGGATTAATTTCAGATTGATTCAGGCCGTGGCATTCATGTCGCGGCCTGTTTCTTTTCAGGGTTCCGGGTTAAGCCTTCCGCACCATTTTTCCACATTTAACTCTATTGTTCACCACAGAGTTCACAGAGCTCACTGATATCTCTTTCCCCTTTGTCTTTTCCCTTTTATCTTTCTCTTACCGTTTACTTCTTACCGTTTACTTCTTACTTCTTACTACCTACTACCTACTACCTACTACCTACTACCTACTACCTACTACCTACTACCTATTACTTCCCGCTACTCCTTCACCGTCACTTCCGCCAGCACATCGTCCTTCATCACATTCTGCCCGGCTTTAACAGCTATTTTCAATACTGTGCCGTTCACCGACGATAGTATCTCATTCTGCATCTTCATGGCTTCAAGAACTATCACCGGCTCACCATTTTTTACTTCTGAGCCTTCACGCACAGGCACCTCAACAATTTTCCCGGGCATGGGGGCTCTTATTATCAGCTTGTCATTCTTGCCGGTATTTTTGCTGAGCACTTTCTTTCTCTCAAGGGAGAATGGTGTCTCTATGGTAAAGGTGTAGCTTATATCGTTAAACAGTATCTCGTACCTGTTTTGTTTTACACGTACTATATCAACCGGATAACGGCGCTTTTTCCACATCACATGAACCCCGTAGACATCATCTTCCCTGAGCTCAATGGTATATTCGTGGTTGCCTATTTTTATTTTATTGACAAGAGGAAGCTCAAAGGTAAACAGATCGTTATCCTGGTTTAATGCATGCAGTTCTTTTATTTCAGGCTTGAATGTTGGTGTCATTTTTAAAAGCGGTTAATGCGTTTATTTAAAAGCCATGGGTTCATCTCCTTACCCTGTTCAAAGTCGACACTGCCGTTTTTATTCTGCAGGTTCTCGTCAGCAAATAGTTTTGTTGCCAGCCATGCTGCAATCAGCTCTTCATATTCACTGTTACGGTGAAATTGTTCAAGATCTTTTTCAATAAATGCAGTGGTGAAGTCACCCGAGTGAAATTTCTTGTTCCTGACAAGCATCCTGAAGAAGGGAAGGGTAGTCTTGGTCCCTTTTATCCATACCTTGTCCAGTGCTTTCTTTGTATTTATAATTGCTTCACTGCGTGTTTTTCCGGTAACAATAAGCTTGGCAATCATTGAGTCAAAATTGGCAGCGATTGAAGAGCCGTTTCTCACGCCAGTCTCAACCCTTATAAAGTCATATTCAGGAAAGCTGAGCTTCTCAATTTTGCCGGGGGCGGGAGCAAAGCCAGCCTGCACATCTTCTGCGTTAATACGGCACTCAATAGCCCATCCGGTCAGCCTGACATCTTCCTGTTTCATTGATAGCGCTTCTCCACGGGCAACACGTATCTGCTGCTCAATAAGATCCACGCCCGTTATCTCTTCAGTGACAGGATGTTCAACCTGTATACGGGTATTCATCTCCATGAAGTAAAAGTTCTTGTCAGAGTCAAGCAGAAACTCCACCGTTCCTGCTGAATAGTATCCCACTGCTTTTGCAATGGTCACGGCGATATCTCCCATTTTTGTTCTCAGCTCCTGGTCAAGTGCTGAGGAAGGGGCCTCTTCAAGAAGTTTCTGGTGTTTTCTTTGTATGGAGCACTCTCTCTCTCCGAGATGTATCACATTTCCATCCTTGTCTCCGAGTATCTGAAACTCGATATGTTTTGGGTTTTCGATATATTTCTCAATAAAGACAGACGGGTCGTTGAATGCCTTCTCTGCCTCACGGCTTGCGAGGTTAAACATCTTCTCCATCTCGTCAGGATGACGCACTATTCGCATGCCTCTGCCTCCTCCTCCCGAGGCTGCCTTTATGATCACCGGATAACCGATCTTTGCAGCGTGCTTAAGTGCTTCCTCCTCATCAGAGATATTGCCGGGGCTACCCATTGCCATGGGAACACCATTGGCAAGGGCAATACGTCTTGCCACGGTCTTGTTACCCATTTTATAGATTGCATCGGGCGATGGCCCGATAAAGTTGATTTTGTTTTCAATGCACTTCTGGGCAAAATAGGCGTTCTCTGCCAGGAAACCGTATCCCGGATGAAGTGCATCACATCCGGTCGTGACAGCTATCTCTATCAGTCTGTCAACATCGAGAAAAACCGGTATCTCAGACGTCTCTTCTGATAGGTTAAATATCAGATCGGCATGATCGAGATACATGGCAGCCGGCTCCGAATCAGTCCTGATAGCCACACATTCGATGCCCATCACGTGAGCCGTTCGCATTATTCTCACTGCAATCTCACCGCGGTTTGCGATAAGTATTCTTTTTATTGTGCTGACTTTCATAAAATCTTGATTATAAAGGCATGTTGGCATGTTTGCGCGAAGGCACCTTCACCCATTTATTGTTCAATGCCTCAAAGGCTGAGATAAGTTTTTTCCTTGTCACCGCAGGGTCTATTACCTCGTCTATGTACCCTTTCTCATCAGCGATAAATGGATTGGCTACCTTTTCGCGGTATGTCTTTACCAGCTCTTTCTTAAGCGCTACAGGGTCAGGTGATTCTGCCAGTTCACGACGGTAAAGTATTGCAACGGCACCGTCAGGACCCATAACAGCAATTTCAGCCGAGGGCCACGCAAAGTTAAAGTCACCGCCCAGACCTTTGCTGTTCATTACAATATAAGCGCCTCCGTAAGCCTTTCTGAGTATGACCGTGATTCTTGGTACGGTTGCCTCTGAATATGCAAAAAGCAGCTTGGCACCGTTCCTGATAATACCGGAATGCTCCTGGTCCATGCCCGGCAGGAACCCAGGTACATCCTCAAAGGTGAGTAACGGGATATTGAAAGCATCACAAAATCTTATGAAACGGGCACCCTTGATTGAAGAGTCAATGTCAAGAACGCCGGCAAGCACTTTGGGCTGATTTGCAACTATGCCTATTGTTTTACCTTTCAGCCTGGCAAACCCGGTAATGATGTTCTGGGCATAGAGGTCCGAGGTTTCAAAAAAACTGTTCCTGTCAATTACAAGATTTATTACCTCTCTCACATCATAGGCCTTGTTGGGGTCATCGGGAACGATCTCCCTCAGTTTCTCGTTTATGTCAGGGGTTGAGTTATCGTATACTGTAACAGGTGGATTCTCAACATTATTGGATGGGAGGTAAGTGAGAAATTTCCGTAGTGCGATGATCGTGTTTTCTTCGTCCTCGTAAATCATATGTGCCACACCGCTCTTACGTGCATGAATTTCTGCACCTCCAAGCTCTTCGCTTGACACATCTTCATTAAGAACCTCCTTGACAACATTTGGCCCTGTTACAAACATATAGCTTGTATGGCTTGTCATGAATACCCAGTCGGTGAGGGCAGGAGAGTATACTGCTCCGCCGGCGGCTGGTCCCATAATAACAGATATCTGGGGTATGATGCCTGACGACTGGATGATGTTGCTGAAGATGGTGGCATAACCGCTGAGACTGGCGATCCCTTCCTGAATACGGGCTCCGCCTGAATCAATGAGGGCAATTATGGGTGCTCCCATTTTAAGAGCCATCTCCTGTATCTTACCTATTTTCCTGGCATGAACCGTACCAAGTGATCCACCCATGATGGTGAAGTCCTGGGCATATACGAAAACAAGACGCCCGTCTATTTTCCCGTGACCAACAATGACTCCGTCACCAAATGACTTTTCAACCTTGCCAAACTCGATACCCTGATCGGCAGGAGTAACAAAAGCATCTATCTCTTCAAAAGTACCTTCATCGTATAACAGAGAAATACGCTCATAGGCAGTTAGTTTGCCTTTGCTGTGCTGTTTGTTTGCCCTGTCGGAGTTGTATTGTTGTTTAAGCGCTTCATCGCGCTCAAGGTATGATCTGAAATTCTTACTGTTTATATCCATTTATATAACATTCCTTATGCACAATCGCACAAAACCCTTGCTTTTGCGCATGACAAAAATCATGTTTTTCGTTCAGAAAAACAAATCTTTTCGAACGTATATTTAAATATCTAATATAACAGGAAGATATACAGTGAAATAAAAATGGACCAAATCCGAACCAGGATCACTTCACCAATGGTTTTATATAATCTGCCCAGGCCTTATACCCTTTGTATGTCAGGTGGAGACCATCAAGAGTATATTCACTCTTCAAGTGATCCTGGCTGTCTGCCATAATGGGGAAAAGATCAACAAACGGACAGTTGTACTTTGTTGCAAGAGATTTGAGCTTGATATTCAACTCCTTGATCTGCTCAGTCTTCCCGGTATGGCTATATTTCCCGGGTTTGGCAGGGTTGACAGGCAGAATGCTCTCTATGTATAAGGTTGTCTTCGGTGTCTCCTTCTTGATCCTTTGAATAATAAGCTCATAATTGGCTGCAACAGAATCAACTGATCTCTCCCGGCCAAGGTCATTAATACCTATCATCAGGAAAATCTTTGCGGGTTTTACCCTCGTTATAGCATCAAGCCTGAGCAGTACACCTTCAGTGACATCAGCACTTATCCCCCTGTTAAGGCATTTACTGTTACCCAGAAGCTCAAACCATTCGCAGCCGTCGGTTATGCTGTTACCCAGGAAAATTATCTCACCCTTTATGTCTGGCAGATTTTCAAACATATCTTTGCTGTGCCAGTAATAAATTGAATATTTTGCACTGTCAGCAGCTGTAAGAGGTTTCTGGGCATTGAGGTTCAGTGCAGCAAGAAAAATGCACAGAACTGATGCTATTAATTGTTTTGATTTCATATTGAGAGTTTTTTTATGATCTTCTGCATTTCAGAGTACTGGTCTTCCATGCTCTGTAATAATTTCATCTGAGCCCTTGCCCTCTGGAGGTTATGGAGGCTATGCTTTATCTTAAAATAATTGTCGCCATCAATGAAATCGGTGATAAACCTTGTTGCAATTGTATAGGTTATTACCTGCGGTGCAAGGGCAAGGTACTCTATTTCTGGGGCATTAAGTGTCTCACGCGTCTGTGAGAGGTAGCCTTCGGCGTAAGCAGCAAACAGGCTGATATCCATTTTTATGCGGTCAAGATCCCGCTCATCCTCTGCTGCCGTATTTGTTGCTGTCCGGATGGCATCGCCAAAGTCATAATGGACATAGCCGGGCATAACCGTGTCGAGATCAATAACACAAAGCGCAGTGTCATTCATATCGAGCAGTATGTTGTTGAATTTTGTATCGTTATGGGTTGTTCTCAGCGGGATAAGACCTTTTTCTCCAAGCCTGAGTATTGTTTTCATTTTCTCCTCACGACTCTCAATTTCCTTTATTATATCCCTTGCTTCCGATGCTCTCCCTTTGGGGTCTGAAGTGACTGTTCCGTGAAATGTTTCAAGTCTCTTTTCAATATTGTGAAAGAATGGTATCGTCTCAAAAAGAGGTTCTCCGTCAAGATCTGCAAGCATCGCCTGGAACCTCCCGATAGCTTTTCCTCCCTCGTAGGCTTTGTTTGGGGTGTCAACTATGTCGTAAGACTTGTGGTCAGATATGAAGATATACATCCTCCAGTAGTTGCCTTCCTCATCACAATAAAATGTCAGATTGCTGTTACGAAGCGGTATAAGGGTGAGGCATTCTCTTTTTACATTGCAGTCCGGTATGAGGGACAGCTTGTGTCGGAGATGTTCTGTAACTCTCTCAATGTTATTCTGGAGTCTGGGGATATCCCTGAATACCCTCGTATTCAGCTTCTGGATGATATAGTTGTCGCAATCATCCTCTGCTGTCAATATACGATAGGTATCATGAATATGGCCGGAACCATACGATTCGCCACTAAGGTATGTGCCTTTTGCGTCAAACAGGTTGAATATTTTCTCAAGTCTGTCTTCCATCTCCAACTCCTCCTTGTTCCTTGTTCCTTGTTCCTCGTTCCTCGTTCCTTGTTCCTTGTTCCTCGTTCCTTGTTCCTTGTTCCTTGTTCCTTACTACCTACTACCTACTGCTTACTGCTTACTCTTCAGATTATACCCATGCAGTGCGTAATACAAAATTATAGCGTATGAAGGTAAACAAATCCAGTAAGCTTTCTGCATGGTAAAGATATCAGCAAGGTATCCATATGTAAGTGAAAGTATGGCTCCTCCGGCGATTGCCATAATGAGCATTGCCGAGCCTGTTTTTGTGAATCGGCCCAGTCCTTCAAGGGCAAGAGGAAATATTGCCGGCCACATCAGCGAGTTTGCAAGCCCCAGGAGCGCAACAAAGAGAACGCTTACAGGTATTGTAAGGGTGACCGACTGGAAGGTGACAAGGTCCCTGAAAGGCATGGTTATTACATCTCCTGTAGGGGTAAATATTGCACCTAAGGTAAAAATGACCCCAAGAGTTGCACAGATTCTTAATGCATTTACCTGGCTGAGTACTTTGGGGATAAACAATATACCCATAACATATCCGATGATCATACCGAGCATCGTCAGCGCAGTAAAATACTTGGCCGAATCATATGGAATACCTATTGAGCTGCCGTACCTGATAATAGAGTCACCGGCTATAACCTCAACGCCGACATAAAAGAACAGGGCTATCACACCCAAAACCAGGTGAGGATATTGAAAGATATTCTTTTTTGTCGATGATATTGCACTTGTAGCCTCGTCTTCTGCATCTGTATCCACTTCCGGCAGATGGGCAAACTTAAGCAGGAATCCCAGCAGCACCAGAATTATTGCCATAACGATATATGGTGCTATCACTCTTGCAGCAAGCTCGTTAAGTATGACATTCTTTGCAACAGCGTCAACAGCCGTTTCAATACTTTTCTCCAGCGCAGCTGAATCTTTCATAAGAATAGAGGCAAAGAGCACGGGCGCGATAGCTCCGGCAAATTTGTTTGCAATACCCATCATGCTTATTCTCTTTGCTGCACTTTCTCTGGGGCCTATGATTGTAACATAGGGGTTTACTGCGGTCTGCAGAAGGGCAAGCCCCGTTCCCTGAACGAATAACCCAATGAGAAATACTATAAAGTTCCTGGATAATGCCGCCGGGATAAATACAAGTGCACCTGCCGCCATAACCCACAGCCCGATTGACATGCCAAACTTAAAGCCGGTCTTTTTAAGAACCAATGATGATGGAAGGGACATTAACAGATAAGAAAAGTAAAAGGCAAAAGTGACAAAGAATGCCTCAAAATTGGTCAGCTCACAGGCAGTCTTTAAAAATGGAATTAGAATGGAGTTGAGCCATGTTACAAAACCAAATATAAAATAAAAGATACCTATTATAAACAGAGAAAAGATATAACTCTTCTTACTTATTGCTCCTGTATAAGCGTTATCCATCATATTATTAATTATTAGTTATTTAACTCCTGAGTTAAAAATTCTTTATGCAATGAGACAAAACTATGCATTTTTTTTAATTATTGACAGTAATTTCTCATTGTGTTGTTTTTTTAGTTCTGAATTCAATGAACAAAAAATAATTTTACTAATTTTGAAATAAAAATCAGATTTACAATGTCGTCGATGAAGAAAATTGATTCGGACAAAATCCGTGAGCAGATAGAAGAGACCGGAAGAATCTTTGAAAAATTTGGTATGTCACCAATGAATGGCAGGATTCTGGCTCTGTTTACCGTGACTGAGTCTCCGGAGCTGACTTTTGATGAAATCGTGAGCTTTTTCAGTACCAGCAAAAGCGTTGTAAGCAACTCTCTGAATTATCTCCTTACTTATAAACTTGTTGATTATAAAACATATAACACAGGAAGAAAGAGATATTTTTACCTTACAGACAAGTTTTTTGTAATCTATTTTAATGACCTGTTGTCAGCTATGTCTGAATTGCGTGAAGAGATTTACAAGACATTGAGCAGGTGTACCAAAACTAATCAGGAGGTAAATACAAGGATGCTGAAATGGGTTGAGAATGCAAATATTTTCGAGGAAAACATAAAGCATGCTCTGGAACAGATAAACAAAGATTAATCTTCGTTTATTACACTTTTGTTACAATACTTCTTTTTTCTGGCACACAATGCCTATTATTTGTAATTTTGCGCATAAATCAATAAAATGACACACAAAGAAATTATTGAAAACATCAGGAACAAGAAGGCCTTCATAAGCGATATGGATGGTGTGATTTACCATGGCAACAAATTACTGCCAGGCGTTCCTGAGTTTGTTGAATGGCTGAAGAAGGAGGGCAAAAAGTTTCTTTTTCTCACCAACTCGAGTGAACGCACTCCGAAGGAGCTTCAGGAGAAGATGTCAAGACTGGGAATAGACCTTGAAGAAGACGTATTTTATACCAGCGCACTTGCAACAGCAAATTTCCTGGCTGTTCAGAAACCGGGAGGCACAGCATATATTATTGGGGAGGCAGGCCTTATAAATGCCATGTATAATGCCGGGTATTCAATGAATAATTATGATCCCGATTATGTTGTGGTGGGAGACACCAGGAGTTATAGCTTTGAGAAACTGGAACAGGCTGTAAACCTCGTGCTTAAAGGAGCCAAGCTTATTGGTACCAACCCTGACCTTACCGGTCCTGTTGAGAATGGAATCATTCCGGCTACAAAAGCACTTATTTCACCAATTGAACTTGCAACCGGACGAACCGCCTATTTTGTTGGAAAACCGAACCCACTGATGATGCGGATTGCCCTTAAGAAAATTGGTTGTCTGCCGGAAGAAACAATTATTATTGGTGACAGGATGGATACCGATATTATTGCGGGTATTGAGTCCGAAATAGACACGCTTCTGGTTCTTTCAGGTATCTCATCACTCAAGACTATTGATAAATTCCCTTACAGGCCTACTTATGTTCTTGAGGGTGTATCAGAACTCGTTTGATCAGTTACTGTCTGAAGACTGCGCCCTTGATTTATCGCCCAGATAGCCACCGTGGTGACGTTTGGAATATTCAGTCATTGTAAACCCGATTTTTTCCATCATCAGCGTTACCAGCGCATCACCGATCACAGTCATTACTGTTGTGGATGTTGTGGGGGTGAGACCAAGAGGACATACCTCAGCCGGACCACCGGTTGAAATTGCCACATCGGCACGTTCCCATAACGGACTTTTGTCATTGCCTGTAATAACTATAACAGGTATTTCCGGATAAAGATTGTTTTTGAGATCCAGTAACTCAAGTATTTCCCTTGTCTTACCCGAGTTTGAGATAACAAGTAAAAGATCGTTTTTTTGCAGTACTCCAAGATCACCATGTTGAGCTTCACTGGGGTGAAGGAATATCGATGGTGTACCTGTTGAACTGAAGGTGGTTGCAATATTATGTGCAATCTGGCCTGCTTTTCCCATACCGCTTGTTACAAGCTTGCCATTTAGCTGATGCACGTGCTTGTATATCAACTGAATTATTTCGCCATAGTTTTCAGTTACAGGTATATTTAGGATAGCCTCAGCTTCTTCACGGATGATATCTTTTACTCTTTTTTGCATAGCTGTATGAAAAATATGGAGCCAAAGATATGTTTTTTCCGGATGACAATGATATTTTTGTATTCAAAGCTCTGTTTTAGATGTATTCACATGCTGCCGCAATAGGAATTGACATAGGACGGTTCTCCCTGCGCACTGCCGTAGTGCGTTACGACGGCAGATTGCTTTTACGAGAGTCATTTCCGCTGTCTGATGTTCTTACCAAAAAAAATATTGTATCATCCATTGAGTCGGCTCTGTGGCGCACAAGAGAACTTGCTGCTCTGCAGAATATAAACCCTATTGCAGTCGGCATATCCTCCCCCGGATATATTGACCATGAAAATGGCATGGTACTGGGTCCTGACCATGGCATCAGGGGATGGAAAAATGTCCCACTGGCAACATTGATTGGAAAAAGCTCCGGCCTGCCCGTATATGTGGGCAATGATGCCAACCTTATGACTGTTGCCGAACATCGGTTTGGAGCAGCAAAGGGATATTCGCATGTGGTTTTTATCGCCCTGAGAAATGGTATCGGTGGTGGAATAATAATTAACGGGAAGCTTTACAGAGGTGTCAATGATACGGGTGGTGAGATAGGAATGATGATTATCAGCCTGCCCGCCCGAGACAATGATAACATTACAAGTGGTACCCTTGAGTTTTTTGCCTCTGCTGGCGCCCTGGTAAAAAGCTATCTGGCTGAAAAAGGCGAAGATGGAAATAATGCAGTGTCATTGAGAGCAAGAAACGTCTTCGATCTTTGCCTGGAGGGTGACACCGCCGCCCGGAAAGCTGTAAATGAAAATGCTCATTTTGTAGGTGTCGGCCTGGCAAACCTTATCAGCATATTTGCCCCTGAAATAATTGTTATAGGTGGTGGTATGGCCATGGCAGGCGACTATTATATTAAAGAGATAAGGAACCAGACATTTGCTAACCTGCTCTCATATTGTGCCAAGGGTCTGAAAATAGTGCCGGCAAGCCTCGGATCTGATTCTTCAGTAATAGGCGCAGCCTGGTATGCACTGACCAGACTCGATGGGAAAAGAATCTGACTTCCTGATGTTTTTTCCGGATTATCATTAAAAAACGTTCCTGGTAAATTTCTAAAACGGTTATGGGCCTGTTTTCAGGAACTGTCAGTTTCAGATCGCCTGTGGTACATATAATGAAGAGACTCTTGCCAGGGGCACACCTTATTTTACAATGAAATTGTATTTTTACGCAATGGAAACAATAAGAAATCTATACAGGGTAGGCCATGGGCCATCGAGCAGTCACACGCTGGGGCCTGCAAATGCTGCAATGTCGTTCCTGAATAAAAACTTTGACTCGCACTCATTTTGCGTTACTCTTTACGGAAGCCTGGCTGCTACCGGACGGGGTCACAGGACTGATTATGCCTTAAAGAGCGTCTTTGGAAAGAAAGAGCTTACAATAAAGTGGGAGCCTGATGTGTATCAGGAGAAGCATCCGAATGCCATGCTTTTTGAAGCCTTTGACAGCAACGGCAAGGTGCTGGCTTCAAAAATGATGTACAGCGTAGGCGGTGGAGCTGTGGTGGACGACACAAACGCCACCGAGTCGGTTGAGATATACCCGCATAATACCATGGACGAGATTCTTGATTATTGCGGGAAAAAGGGTATCACACTATGGCAATATGTTGAAGAGGTGGAAGGTGATCATATATGGCCATTCCTTGAGAAGATATGGGCTGCCATGGAAGAGTCAATAAAAAGAGGCCTGCATACCGAAGGCGTTATCCCCGGAGGTCTTAATCTTCAGCGTAAAGCCAACTCATATGCCAGGAAAGCAGCTCAATACCGTGAATCGTTCCGTAAACGTGCCACACTATACTCTTATGCTCTTGCCGTGAGCGAAGAGAATGCTGCCGGTGGAATCATTGTTACGGCTCCCACCTGCGGATCATGCGGAGTGGTCCCGGCCGTTCTTAAATATCTCAAACAGTTTAACGGTTTTAAGAAGAACGAAATAGTAAAGGCTCTGGCTACCGCCGCACTTATTGGTAATCTGGTGAAAAAGAACGCTTCCATCTCAGGAGCTGAGGTCGGATGTCAGGGTGAAGTGGGAGTAGCCTGTGCCATGGCTTCTGCTGCTGTCACACAGCTTTATGGCGGAACAAATTACCAGATTGAATACTCTGCCGAGATGGGTCTTGAACATCACCTTGGCCTTACCTGCGACCCGATAGGCGGACTGGTACAGATCCCATGCATCGAAAGAAACGTCTTTGCTGCCTCAAGGGCTTTATCACATAATACTTTTGCTATGCTCTCCGACGGACGTCATATGATTAGCTTCGATAAGGTTGTACAGACAATGAAACAGACAGGGAAAGACCTGCCAAGCCTGTATAAGGAGACCGCCGGAGGCGGACTGGCGCTTTTTGGTAAAGAGCTGTTTGATAACCAGGATGAATAAATTTTCCGGGAAAAATGATTTTGGCAGAAAAATTGCCCTTGATAAACAGGGTCATCAAAAAAAATGTTCCTTTGTAGGCTTTTAATTCTATTATGAAACAGGGCGATCTGCTTAAAGATAAAAGTATTATGAGGAGAAAGACACCCAGATGGGTGCCTCTAATTATTACTTTTTCCTTTTATACTATCCTGTTTCTTTTTTTATTTCTGGAGCCATTCTCCCGTATTACTGAAGACTCTGTAAACTACATCACACTTAATACCGATGTGATGCAGATCATTGAAGAGACGGGTGACAATGGCGCGGGCTTTTCTTCAGTAAGCCGCAAAAGCAGCGAAGAGACTGAGAAAAGCACTGCCGATAGGGTGGCATCTACCGCCGACGCGGGAGTAAACCTAAGTGACTCCACATCCACAAAAAAGAGTGACGAAGGTAATGCCACTCCCGATTCAGTCAACACAAGCAGGGTGGTGGGGGACACCCTCAATTATCTCGATTTCTACTCCGGAAGCGGAGGCGGAGGCAATGGCATAACCGGCGTTATTGTTACCAACTACAGGAGACCTACCTTTATGGGAGGTGATATAAATAATTTCAGCAAGTGGTTTTTCAAACGATTACGTGTACCTTTGGACAGACCCAGGGAGATAGTTAACGTATCGTGGTATGTTGACCCAAATGGCAATGTTACCAATATCAGGATAAAATCCTGCTCGAGCCCTGAGGTAAAGGAGGAGATACTTAGAGTAATGAAAAGCTCACCAAAATGGGAACCGGGAACATATAACAATATGCCATCAGGGTTTAACATACAGTTTAATGTTAATTTTAAATAGACAGGATATAAAAGAAACGAGCGTATTTTTCGTTAAGAATAAAACTGAATATTAAAAACAATAAATCATAATTGTCATTATGCAACAGATACTTTTGGTAACCAGCGGAGGAATTAACTCCTATTTTGATGTAATGATGAAGGGTGGAGTAATAATGATCCCCATAGTTCTGCTCTCTGTCATTTCCTTTTACATCTTTATAATAAAGATCATCACCATCAGGCGTGATTCAAAGGGTGCTGAAGGTTTTTCCTACAGGCTTCTGAAAGTTTATAACCAGGATGGCAGGGAGAATGCTGTTCAGTATTGCGAAGTGGCAAATACATCTATGGGACGCATTTTTGCCAATGGCCTTGCCAGGCTTAACCGATCCAACAAAGAGGCTGAGGATATGATGGAGTCAACTGCAAACGTTGAGATAGCTCATATGGAGAAAGACCTCAACTATCTTGGAGTGATTGCAGGTGTTGCACCATTGCTTGGCTTCATCGGGACCATTGCCGGGGTAATAAAAATATTTTACGGAATCGCTCTTGCCGACAATATAAGCATTGGTATTATAGCCGGTGGCCTTTACCAGAAAATGGTATCCAGCGGTACCGGTCTTATCGTGGGGGTTATCGCCTACAGCTTCTACCACTACCTTCATATCAAGGTCGACAAATTTGCAGCAACACTGCAGGAAGAGTCACTCATGTTCTTTAAATCTATCTGAAGATGAAACTGAAAAGACAGGACAGGTTCCCGGCGCAGGTAAGCACCTCGTCGCTTAACGACATCATGTTCTTTCTGCTGCTTTTCTTTCTTATTGTATCCACTCTGAGCAACCCGAACGTGATCAAGGTGCTTCTGCCCAAATCAAGCTCGGCTCAGAGTATTAACAAACAGCAGATAAACCTGACAATAACAAAGGATAAACAGTACTTTATTGATAAAAGAGCTGTTCAGTACAGGGATATTGAACCGGCTCTGCGCGAGAGACTAAAAGGTCTTGATAACCCCACAATAATACTTCATGCCTCCAATGAACTTAATCTTCAGGACGTCATAGACGTACTTGAAATTGGCACAAGCATGAATGTGAAAATGGTGATTGCAACGAAGAAAAGGTAAACACTCTGATAAGATAAAAGATAAAAGTATAAAGACAAAAGTGTGGCTATAAATCCTCTTTTATCTTTTTCCTTTTATCTTTTATCTTCTTCCCCTCCAACCTTTCGCCTTTCGCCTTTTACCCCTCCCATAATACGCTTTATTACCGATTGACCGGCACGTTTTTGCTGTCTAATTTTGCATGCTGTAATGGTGGCAAAACAGTCGCGTTAATGAAAGGGGATTCTGAAAACCTGAGGTATCTGAAAGTAATGGCTTTTCTTCTGCTCCCGATGGGTGTTGCAATGGCTTTTGCATATAACCCTCCTGCATTCAGACTGATGATGGAGTTTATGAGAGACGACATTAAACAACCGGTAAGAAAAACTATTTGCCTCACCGCCTCCAAAATTGATTACAGCGGAAGAAAAAATAAATACATCTCTAAACGCGATATAAGGGAAATAAGAAGGATACTCAAACCCGGCGATATAATTTTTCACAGAAGCGAGTCGCAGCTCTCCAACGTAGCTATTTCAGGCTTCTGGACCCATGCAGGGATATATATCGGCGGAAGGGATGAAATTAATGATTACTTTAAGGATGTTGAA
>Ga0116171_10001317_pt1 | contig 24856 bp, 19 predicted proteins | sample AD_JPNHW2_MetaG_FD_89798 | JGI IMG/M metagenome (GOLD analysis project Ga0116171, IMG submission 89798) | Active sludge microbial communities of municipal wastewater-treating anaerobic digesters from Japan - AD_JPNHW2_MetaG | ecosystem: Engineered > Bioreactor > Anaerobic > Digestate | place...
ACTGCTGAAGCATCATATAATCGGAGTATGCTATAACAAATTTGCCGCTCTCTTCCTTGAATTTCTTTAATGCATTACGGAGCTCTTCTGTTGTTGCCCAGCCCGATTCCATGATACCGTTCTCAATTAGGATACCTTTGATTTTTGGATCAGATGCAGCTTTGTCGAGGTTCCGGAATATGTCATTCAGCCCCGGAGCCTGCGTCATGGTCATATTGATAAAATCGAATCCGGCAAGCGGATTGGGATCTGTCCTGTCAGGTATAGTGACACCGGTATTCAGGATAAGTACCGAGTTGGATGTTATTGTTACCGGTTTATCGCCTGATGCCACCATCACGCTCAGGCTTGACAGCATCACTATGAAAAAAAGTATCGAGGCAAGAATAATACCGGTGATTGTCGCAAGTGTATAAATAAGGAAATTCTTCATAAGATAAGATATTAATAATGAGGTTTTAAATATATAAAAAACCCGCTTACCATGAAATTGTTCAATACTAATTAATACTTTTATAACGTTCGACAGGACACCGATGAAAAGGATACTGCTAGGTATAGGGACAAATCTCGGCGACAGGGAGGCTAACCTGAAGACTTCACTTAAGAACATTGAGGAAAATATAGGACGTATTATCCGTACATCGTCTGTCTATGAGACTGAACCATGGGGTTTCAGCAGTGAAAATAATTTCCTGAACATGGTTGCAGAGGCAGAGACCTCCCTGCGACCTTCAGGTCTCCTGGGAAGGATATTGATGATTGAAGCGAATATGGGGAGGCTCAGAAGCGGCAAGGGGTATGATTCACGGATAATAGATATAGATATTCTTTTTTTCGGAGAGAGGATCATGAGAACCAGCAGCCTTGTGATTCCACACCCCAGGCTGCATGAACGAAAGTTTATCCTTGTTCCTTTAGCCGAAATAGCACCCGATCTTCTCCATCCTGTCCTGAAGAAAGACATTAAAACTCTTCTCTCTGAATGCAGTGACAGCTGTAAGATACGAAAGTATGAACCAGGGAATCCCGCTTAACGGGGCCGACTCCACACAACGAATCTGATTATTCAAGACTGCACGACAGCAAGACTGCAAGACCGCACGACCTTTACAACATGCCGTTATCGGCAAAGCTGTAATAATCCTTTTCAGAGATGATAAGATGGTCGAGAAGCTGAATATCCATAAGGTTTCCCGCATCCCTGATCTTATGTGTGATCTTTGAGTCAGACTCGCTGGGATTAAGATTTCCTGAGGGATGGTTATGACACACGATAATACCTGATGCTAGCAGCTCGATGGCTCTTTTCATTATCATTCGTACGTCGGTGACTGTTCCGCTGATCCCTCCCTGGCTAAGCTTCATTTTACCGGTAACCCGGTTAGATCTGTTGAGAAAGAGGACCCAGAATTCTTCATGGGGCAGGTCGGAGAGGATTGGCTGGAAGATATCGGCCACATCCCTGGAGCTTTTTATCTGAGGGAGCTCTTCAGCCTCTGCCAGTTTACGGCGGCGGCCCAGTTCAAGGGCGGCAGCTATTGTCACAGCCCGTGCGGGTCCTATGCCGCGAAGCTTACGGAGCTCGGTAATGGAGCACTTCCCCAGTGAGTTAAGGTTATTGTTTACTGTGCCGAGAAGCTCCCGGCCGAGGTCGACAGCCGATTTATCTTTTGTTCCGGAGCTGATCAGTATTCCCAGGAGCTCGGCATCGCTCAGGCTTGATGTACCTTTATACATAAGCTTTTCCCTGGGCCTCTCCTCGACAGCCCAGTCGGTGATTTTCATTGACATACAGCGATAGTTTTATTCCGTATGCAAGATAAGAAAAAATGAAACACGACCTTTTCGGAATTGAAGTAAGAACATTAGAACCCAGGAACTCAGGATGCAGAAGTTATTGCTTCGTGGTTCGAATGTTCTTCATTCTTTGTTTAGATCTGATTATGTGAATTTTTGAACAGAAAATAAAAAAGGGGCTCTCATGAAGCCCCTGGAATATTCTTTAATGTTTTACCTATTTCAGATTATTAACCTGCTTCTTAACAGATGATTTCAGGTTAGCAGCTTTTTTCGGATGAATGATATTTTTCTTTGCCAGCTTGTCGAGCATGGAATTCATCTTTGGCAACATAGCTTCTGCTTCTTTTTTATCAGTTGCAGTACGGATAGTCTTTAGGGCATTGCGCATGGTCTTTGCCTTATACTTGTTGGCTTCGTTCTTAACCTTCGTCTGCCTGATCCTTTTTTCTGATGACTTGTGGTATGCCATTTTGTTTAATTATTTGTATTTCTGTAAAAGAATTGTAGTCCATAGGGGAATCGAACCCCTGTTACCAGGATGAAAACCTGACGTCCTAACCACTAGACGAATGGACCCTTTAAAGAACCTTAAAATTGCGGATGCAAAGGAAGCGGTTTTTTTTTGATCTGCAAAATTATTTATTAAAAAGTTAAGCTTTTTGCCTTATCGGCTATTAGTTAATGGCCATTCCGACAGTTTTTTAGATGACTGAGCGCTGATTTCTTCTGCTCCTTCGGGAAGAAGCAGAACTGTCAAAGTTGCTTTTGAACCGGTAGGAATCACCGCTTCAAATCCGGTAAATATAGTTCCCGGGTTTGCAGCATCATATGAATTCTGTGGTACAGTGCTCCAGGTCTTCATCGTTACAACAGCCGGGCTGACGACTTTAATGGTCATCTTCTTCCCGTTCTTCACCAGCTCGGCGCTGTTCGGCCCTGTGATCGTTACCGCCGCAGAGGTTAGCAGATTCCACCTGATCACGGTCTCTGAGGCCCCCGATTCCAGTTCATCCTGTACCATTACATATTTATTATCGACAATGGCAATTCCCCTTACAGCCTTCTTCAGCTGACCGCCATACACCGCGCTGATATCAGATATGGCATTCATCATGTCTGCCTGGTCCGACCATGAATCGATCTTTGCCTTGCCGCTTACAACCTGGAGCTGGTCATTTACAGTCAGGGTATTATGTGCTTTATTGTTATACCTGAATACCGTCCAGCGTTCCGAGTTTTGCGACCTGTTCCACAGATCGACACCTGCCGATTCAAGCGAATTATAATCCTGCATCCCGAAATCCATCGCCCACCTTTCACCATTGGCGTCCATTACGAATGATCCGACATCCATGTGCCCGTGGTTGACATAAGGTGATCCGGCTTTGAATCCGACAAATATTGCGTTTTTATCAACCCAGCTGCTGCGCATCAGGGCAACCGGATTATCACCCTGCCCCACCCAGACCTTTTTTTCAGGAGCCGTTATCTGGTCTATGGTTGTCCCGGCACCCCACACCAGTATCGAAGGAAGCAAACGATCGCCCGGCAGGCTTTTATTCTGGAGAAAATATTTTTCCGACCATAGCACAGTTGGATCATTGAGCCTTGAGGCAAACCAGAACATTGCTGCATTGGTATTGGCGCTGCCACCGCAATCAGAATAATTGAACGGGACACCAGTAGGCCCTGTCATATTTTCGAGGTACCCTGCCGTTTTCAGAAATCCTTCAGCATCCGGGAGCTTGTAAAAACTTCCAAAAGCTTTTTCCATGGCGCTCAGGAACATAACATGAAAGCTGGTACCGTAGCCCCAGTATCCATAACCCTCCGGATAAGCGCCGTCGGGATTATATTCCTCCATGGGAAGCGCTGTGCTGGTAACAGCCCTGTCGATTATCTTTTTTGCCAGGTCGGTATGATCTTCCCAGACCGCCAGGGCGCCGAAGACCATCCCTGCATTACAAACCTGGTTCCAGTTATTCGATCCGTTCGCCCAGGATGAATTCTGTGGAAGAAGAGAGGGATTTAGCCCTTTTTCAACAATAGCCGTTCTTATAATGTTCCTCGAATCTTCAGGCAGCTTGTCATAGAGCCAGTCATACCCAATAGCCATTGCCATCGTCATCTCTGCCACATCGAGAAAATGACTGGGATTCCAGTCGGTAAAGGCTGCCACGGCAAGCATCTCTTTTTCTGCCCTGGTAAGGAACTTGTCATTTCCTGTCTTCCTGTAGCTGTACGACAGGTAAAATATCCTGCGGAGCGCCTCTCTCGACTTATCAAGAAGCCTTCTTCCGATTAGGACTCTTTCTACCGGCGGCAGTTCAATAATTGCATCGCTCTTATCAAGTATATAGCTGCTAACCGTAAGCCATTGACGGTCAGTGAGTATAGTTTGCTCGATCTGATCCTCTTCTCCTTTCAGAAGCATTATCCTCGGATGTGACGGAGGCTCCCCGGGAATATTGTTTTCCGATCCTTTGCAGGATGACATGAATGAGAGGAAAAACGCAAACAGCAATATCGTCACAATTTTATTTCTCATTTATTATGTTTTTACCGGCTGTAAAGTAATATAAAAATCAATATCACGATGTTAAAGTCTTATCTTTGCAGATGGCAATCTATTCCGGTCTTAAGATGAAAAAACCTTTATACCGGCTGAATTACAGGAGCGGTCATAAGATTGAGCTTCTGCAGAGCGGAGAGCCCTTCTTTCAGGCTGTCGAAAAGATTATCGACGATGCACGGAAGTATATCCATTTCCAGACATACCTCGTCGACGAAGACGATACAGGCAGGAGGATTATCAATGCACTGATCAGGGCAGCTCATAGAGGAGTAAGGGTATACCTTCTCCTCGATGCCTATGGCACAAAATATCTCTCAAAGGAATTTATCGACAGCATTGAAAACGCAGGAATACTGTTCAGGTTTTTTTCACCGACATTCGTGACAAACGATTTTCAGCTGAGCCTGAGACTTCATTCGAAGGTTGTAATGGCTGATGGTGAAATTGCAGTAATAGGAGGACTGAATTTTGCTGACCGTTATCACGGCACTCCTGCAAAAAAGGCATGGCTCGATTTTGCTGTGACCCTTCGCGGACCGGAATCTGTTCAGCTGCTCTCAATTATAAAAAGGCACTGGAATAAAACATTTTTATCAAAGCAGGAACGTGCCACGGAAATGATCCACACTCCTGTTTACTATGAAGAAAATGTACGTGTAAAGGTTCTTCATAATAACTGGTACAGGAACAAAATGGAGATCCTCAGAAGCTACAGGTCGGCGCTCAGGCATGCTGAGGAAAAGATACTGATTATGGCCAGCTATTTTCTTCCCGGAAGGCTCGAGCGAAAACTGCTTAAGAACGCCAGCATGAGAGGCGTTGATATAACAATAGTCCTGGCAGCAGAATCGGATGCACCGATGTTCGACAGGGCAACACATTTTCTTTACGAATTCATTCTTAAGAACAAGATAAAGATCTATGAATATCTTCCGTCAAACCTTCATGCCAAGGTCGCGGCTGTTGACGGAAAGTGGAGCACCATAGGCAGCTATAATATAAACCATGTGAGCGACTACGGGAGTATCGAAATTAATGTGGGAATATTCGACGAGCCCTTTACACAACGGTTTGAAGAGCTCATGAGAAATATTATTGCCGCCGACTGCCGCGAGGTTACCATCGAGGAGTTTACAAGAAGGCAGACATGGCACTCGAGGTTGGCAGGCTGGTTTGCTTACCAGATGATCCGTCTTGCAATGAGGATTATGTACCAGATGACTTCAAAAAAGAAGAGGACAACTCAGAACTGGTGAAAGCTCATTGAGACAAACTCAAGCACAACGGGAAGCGCTGTTCTCCAGTATGTCCAGGAGTGTCCTCCGTCGCGGATCCTGAATTCATGAGGTATCTCCTTTTTCCGCATAGCAATATGAACCAGCGAATTACCTTCATAAAGGAAATCATCGTCGCCACAGTCGATATACCAACGGACAGCTTTTTTCTGGTTATCGGCAATGTTTTCGATCAGGCTGAGAACACTATATTTCTTAAAATATGACTCCTGGTCTGACGGAGAGATATTTTCCCCTACCGGCCAGAGCCTGTAATTCTTAAGCTCTTCAACACTGCGGGGGCCTGTGGCTGCGCTAAGCGGACATGCTGATGAGAATAACTCGGGATGATGAAGAGCATAAATGAAGGTCCCTTCACCACCCATCGACAAACCGGCTATTGCCCTGTACCTCTTTTCCTGTTTTATCCTGTAGGTTTTTTCAACGTAGGGCATGAACTCCTGGAAGAAAAAATCTTCATAAAGCCATTCTCCCTTTATATCATTTACATATCCGCGCCTGCCCGTATTGGCATCAGGCATTATAATTACCATAGGAGTGGCAGTGCCGGCAGCTATGGCCTTATCTGCTATCAGCAGTACTTCGCCGAACTGAACCCAGCCTGTCTGATCGTCACCGGCACCATGAAGAAGGTAAAGAACCGGATAGCTTCTTGTAGAGCTCTCATAATCAGGAGGCAGGTAAACGGCATATTTACGATCCATCTTAAGTATCTTGCTGGTCATCGAAAGATTGTCCATAACCTTCCCTGTCTGTGCAGAAAGAAGGGTTGTGATGACTGAGAAAAACGCCAAAAAACATATTTTCTTCATAACTAATATTGTTTTATTCTGTTTAAGTCTTTAAAGATATTATATTAAATTTACTTGTAAACCAAATCCGATGAAACTTCACCTTTTCAATATAGCTTCTTTTAAAGTCGACGGCGGCGCAATGTTCGGCGTGGTGCCTAAGGCGCTATGGTCGAGGGTTTATGCTCCTGACGAAAACAACCTGATAACACTTACCCTTAATTCGCTGATCGTCGAGAGTGACGGTCATATAATTCTTGTCGACACGGGTTGGGGCGACAAACAGGATGAGAGGTTTTTCAGGCATGTTCACCTGCATGGTGGCGAAGGGCTGATAGAAGGACTTAAAAGCAGGGGTTATGCTCCTGGCGACATTACCGATGTTTTCCTGACTCACCTGCATGCCGACCATTGCGGAGGATGCGTGAGGAACAGAAGTGAAGGCGAGGGCTATGAGCTTCTCTTTCCCAATGCGGCATATCATGTCAGCCGTGCACAGTGGGAGTGGGCACTGAAAAACAACCTGCGTGAAGAAGATGCCTTCCTCGAGGAGAACATTCTACCGATCGGACAAAGCGGCCGGCTGAACCTGATTGACGAGGATGGCGAACTCTTCAGAGGATTTGATGTAAGGATCTGCTATGGGCATACACCCGGTCTTATGATTCCTGTAATAGATTATAATGGAAGAAAGCTTGTATATACAGGCGACCTGATACCCACGATGGCTCACATCCCCCTGATATGGAATATGAGCTACGACATTGAATCGCTGAAAACCATTGATGAGAAGAAACAGCTACTGCAGGAGGCTTTTGAAGGAAACTATACTCTTGTATTTCAGCACGATGCAAATCATGAGTGCTGTACCCTGGAAATGAGCCCCAAAGGCATTCGGGCAGAAGAAAAATTCAGTTTTGAGGAGATTGCTTCATCGCTGCGCTCCTCGCAATGACAAGTAATATATCTGTGATTGATAATGCTTTTAAAATAAAATAACAGTATTATGGCAGAATTCATTTATGAGAAGTCTTTTCAGAGCGGAAAAGATACTACTCAATACCGGATTCTTACAAAAGATTATGTTGAAGTTATTGTTGCTGATGGCAGGAAGATTTTGAAAATCGACCCGCGCGGTCTTGAGCTTCTCGCTAAAACGGCAGTGTCGGATTTGTCATTTTATCTCCGGACGTCGCATCTTGAAAAACTCTCCAGAATCCTGGACGATCCGGAAGCAACAGATAATGATCGTTTTGTGGCATATATAATGCTCAGGAATTCAGTTATTTCTGCAAAAGGCGAGCTTCCATGGTGCCAGGATACCGGAACAGCAATAGTAATTGGTAAAAAGGGTGAACAGGTATGGACAGGTGCAAATGATGCTTTGCACCTTTCAAAAGGTGTTTTTGAAACTTACAGGGAAAAAAATCTCAGGTATTCACAGGTTGTCCCGTTTACCATGTTTGACGAAAAGAACAGCGGCTCCAATCTGCCGGCACAGATAGATATTTATTCAACAGAGGGTGATTCCTATGATTTCCTGTTTATCACAAAAGGGGGCGGTTCAGCAAACAAAACTTTTCTGTATCAGCAGTCAAAATCGCTGCTCACCGAAGAGGGACTGGTAAAATTTGTAAAGGAGAAGATCAGAGAACTTGGGACCTCTGCTTGTCCGCCATATCATCTTGCGCTGGTCATCGGAGGCACTTCTGCAGAAGCAACACTGAAGTGTGTGAAGGAGGCTTCAGCAGGTTACCTCGATAATATTCCCACAACAGGAAGTGAGAGCGGCAGGGCATTTCGTGATATCGGCTGGGAAAGGAAAATAGAAAAGATATGCCATGAATATGGTGTTGGAGCACAGTTCGGAGGAAAGTATTTTGTTCATGATGTAAGGGTGATCAGGCTTCCCCGCCATGCTGCATCATGTCCCGTAGGACTGGGAGTAAGCTGCAGCGCCGACAGGAACATAAAGGCAAAGATCACCGCCGATGGTATTTTTCTCGAAGAGCTTGAAAAGAACCCGGCACGTTTTCTTCCTGCAAAAGCGCCGGAGCTCGAAAAACCTGTAGAGGTCAATCTCGACAGGCCAATAAAAGAAGTACTTGCACAGCTGACAAAATATCCCGTCAGGACAAGGCTCAGCCTGACAGGAACACTTATTGTTGCCAGAGATATTGCACATGCCCGTATTAAGAAACTTATTGACGAAGGGAAACCAATGCCTGATTATTTTAAGGATCATCCCATATATTATGCAGGTCCTGCAAAAACACCTGAAGGAATGCCTTCGGGAAGCTTCGGCCCTACAACAGCCGGCAGGATGGATACTTATGTTGAACTTTTCCAGAGAATGGGAGCCTCCCTGATCATGCTGGCAAAAGGGAACAGGGGTAAATGTGTTATCGATTCTTGTAAAAAATACGGCGGTTTCTACCTGGGATCAGTGGGAGGCCCTGCTGCCATCCTTGCAGCTGAAAATATAAAATCAGTCGAGGTGGTCGATTTTGAAGACCTCGGTATGGAAGCCGTAAGGAAGATAAGAGTTGAAAACATGCCGGCATTCATCCTTACCGACGACAAGGGAAATGATTTTTTTGATTCATACAATAAATGACCTCTCCCCAACCTCCCGCTACGCTGAAGCTACGCGGGACAAGCTCTCCCCCAGGAGGGAGGGGCAACGATATCTGATATAGTTGTTTCCCCTTCTCTCTTGGGAGAAGGGGGTCAGGGGGATGAGGTTTCAATTAAAAATATCTCATGTCTGTCGAGTTCCTTCCAGTATTTTATTGAATTCTTTCTTACCATCTCCCAGTATATGTCGCTGTCGAGGCCATGGATAAAATTTATTTCCTTTAGTTCGCTGCTGATCTTATCGGCTATCTCAGGCTTAAGTGTAAGCTTTATCTTGTGCCCGAGATATGTGAATTCTGCTGACGGAATGAGTCTTTCACTGTTTATTACTGTAAGAAGACCGTGTCCGGGTGTTGCACCTGTGCTTACCTGGAGGCCATCATTCATACAGCTCAGCGGTGGTGTCGATCCTGCAAATGAGACCACACTGAACTCATCGACGCCTGTGTTGAAATATTCTCGTGCCCTGATTCCCATTTTTACCCCGATGATCGCAAAGACGCCAAGGTGCCGGTGAAGCTCATTGGCAATCACACCGGAGGTCCACTCATCAATGCCATACCTGTTTATGATCTCGCTTACAGAAGAGCTGATGTCGTTAAAATAGAACGCGGGATCAGCCGGAATGACTTTAATCACCTGGTTTCTATCAATAGTCTCACCGCTGAGTATTTTCAGGATGCTCTCCCGTATCCCGATTATATTTGCCGGTGTGCAGTCGGACACAGTATATGCAGTCTTGTTAACAAAAAGCTCCGGGTAATGAATGAACACGGGAACGAGGTCATCGGCCCCGCTATAAGAATAGGGGTGATCCTTTGATTCATCCGACGTCAGGAAACCATAAATTTTCTGTGCATAGACTGTCCTGGTATTCTGAATTGAACCGGTGAGCTGAATGCTATAAATACCTTCATCCTGGTCACTCATATTCCTTACCAGCTTAACAGGTATTTCCTGCTTTAACATCTTTACTGAAGCTTTTTTGTCAATCGAATAGTTAAAGCTGTCATCTGCTCCGGCAGCTGAAACACTCCAGACAATATCTTTTACCTGCCGGCTGAATTCAGGTATCTCGCTGAGTGAACTATATGCCGTCGACATGCCTGCCAGACATACAAAACGAATCTTTGTCTTTTCAGTTGTAATAATACTCTTTACCAGTTTCAGATAGTCGGGTGCTGATTCCGGAATGATATTTTTTTCATCTCCCCAGGCATAATTAAGCGCAAGAGGAAAATTCTTCGGGCTGAATTTTACATCGTTGTTTATACCTACAGGGATACCCTCGTGGTAAAATGAATTCAGGAGGCTTCTCACTTTTGTATATGCCTTTTCTACAGATAAGGCTCCGGGTGAAACAGTTATCGCGAGGACTCTGACATCGGGAGAGGCGAGAAGCATTGTAATGGCCTTCATATCATCAACTCCGCCATCGGTATCAACTATCACATAATGGTTTGGCTTCCAGGGATGTGAGTTCAGAAGGCAGGTAAAAAGTAATCCAGTAATTAAAAATGCAAGTCGTTTCATACTTTAATATAATAACTGCTAAAAATAGGATTAATTATTAAAGGATATTTTTTTATCTTCATCCGGTCATAATTATTGTATGAAGAAATTCGTTGTCTGGTTTCTCCCCGGGATGATTATTGGTGTTGCTCTGATAACAGGAGGACAAAAAGCTCTTGAAAAGACTTCAACTAATGAATATTGCGTTTCGTGCCATATTCATCCTGCTGCAGATATGTCATGGAAAAGATCGGTACATTACGAAACTCAATCAGGTTACAGGGTTGCCTGTGTTGACTGCCATCTGCCACCAAAAGGCGAAAAATACCTGTGGGCAAAGGCAACTACCGGGCTGAGAGACCTCTGGAGCTTCTGGACAAAAGATTCTGCATCCTTCGACTGGGTGGCAAAAGGAAATCTCGATCACGCAAGAGGACATGTATTTGAATCGAGCTGCATAAAATGCCACGAAAACCTGTTTCCCCTGAAGCTTACAAAAGCAGGGGAGGATGCCCATTTATATTATAAACAAACAAAGAAAACCCCCGATCTTCATTGCATAAACTGTCACCTTAATGCGGGCCATCATATCGAAGGATATACACATAGAAGCAATACTTCTTTCGGATCGGTGTCTTCTGCTCCCAAAGAAGTATTCACCGAACCCGCAAAAGTTACTGCCTTTGAAAACTTTACAGAAAAGATCCCCGGGACACCGGTTTCATTTAAGATGATAGCAGTTCCCGGTGGCAGGTTTTTAATGGGCAGTCCTGACAATGAACCTTACCGCAGAAGCGATGAAGGGCCTGTCCGTGAAGTTGAGATAAGCCCCTTCTTTATGGCCGAGGTTGAAGTAACCTGGGATGAGTACCTTGCTTTTTATGCGCAGACGTCAGCAGAAGGAAGATCGACAGATACTGAAGGATTACGGTCAGGTAAAACCGCTGAAACAGATGCTATCTCAGGGGCTACGCCTCCCTACGGACAGCCTGACCAGGGATGGGGACTGGGAAGAAGACCTGCTATCTCATATTCATTCCATGCGGCGCAAACATATTGCAGATGGCTTTCGCAGGTAACGGGAAAAAAATACAGGCTTCCCACGGAAGCAGAATGGGAATATGCCTGCAGGGGAGGAACAACTACTACCTATTTCTTCCCGGGTGATCCTCTGAAATTTCAAAAATCGGGTCTCAGGGCAAAGCTATCAAAGAATGACACCGCCATAATAAATTCGTATGTAATTTACCGGGGCAACAGCCCTTCAAAGACCCAAACTCCGGAAAAAGTAAAAGCTAATCCTTACGGACTTAAGAACATGCTTGGCAATGTCGCCGAATTCTGTTCCGACTGGTATAGCCCGGATATTTATTCCTTATATCCCGGGGGCGTAATTACAGACCCGACAGGCCCTGAATCAGGCGAAGAACATGTCGTCAGGGGAGGTAGCTTTCCTGATGAGGCTGGTGGTGTGAGGAGCGCAGCACGCGACTATACACGAACAGCAGAATGGCTCAAGACAGATCCCCAGATGCCTAAAAGCATCTGGTGGTATTCTGATTGTTTTAACGTTGGACTCAGAGTAGTTTGTGAATTTGATGATAATACAGGAAAACTCTAAATTTATAACCCAAAAAATAACCAAAATGAAAAAATCAAGTATCTCCAGACGCAAATTCCTGGGCAGTGCTGCAACAGTAAGTGCAGCAGGTCTTGTTGCCCCGGCAATCATTACAGGCTGCAGCAGTACAAATGAAAAAGCATTTAAGCCTGTCCCGGAAGGCACATGGCTCGACCAGGCTCCTGACGGACCGGTCCTGAAAGCAGGACTCATCGGTTGCGGAGGCCGTGGCACAGGAGCTGCCATCAACTTCCTTAATGCAGGTCCTAACCTGCAGATCACAGCTCTTGGCGATACATTCAGAGACAGGCTCGATCAGTGCAGGGCAACAATTCTTAAACAAAAAGGACAGGAAGTACCTGAGGAAAATTGCTTTGTCGGATTCGATGCTTATCAGAAAGTCATTGACTCAGGTGTCGACATAATCCTTACTGCCACACCTCCATTTTTCAGGCCACAGATTCTTGAAGCAGCCGTGGCTGCCAGGAAACATATCTTTGCTGAAAAACCGGTTGCTGTTGATCCCGCAGGCGCACGATCTGTTATGGCAACTGCAATGAAAGCTAAAGAACTCGGGCTGACAATAGTAACAGGTACACAACGCCGTCATCAGCGTGACTATGTTGGTACTTACAACCAGGTGAAAGCCGGAGCAATAGGAAATATTGTCGGTGGAAACGTATGGTGGAATGGAGGCAAACTGTGGCACCGCGATAATAATCCTGCATGGACAGAAATGGAGTGGATGATCCGCGACTGGGTCAACTGGACCTGGCTTTCGGGCGACCATATCGTGGAACAGCATGTTCATAACCTCGACGTCATGAACTGGTTCACAGGGTCACACCCCGTGAAAGCTGTTGGCATGGGCTCGAGACAGAGACGTGTAACAGGAGACCAGTTCGATAATTTCAGCGTTGACTTTGTTTTCGAAGACGGACGTCACTTCCACAGCATGTGCCGCCAGATAAACGGATGCGCAAATAATGTTTCCGAAAGACTCCAGGGAGCCACAGGATCTACTAACTGCCAGAATTCTATTCTCGACCTGGCAGGTACACAAATATGGAAATACCCGTACCCCCTGACTGCCGAAGGTAAAGAAGGAAAGATAAAACCAGCTATGGACCAGGAACATGTTGATTTTGTAAATTCGATACGGAATAATCTGGCATTCAATGAACTGGAGAACACTGCCATTTCAACAATGGTAGCCATCATGGGCCGTGTATCGGCTTACACCGGCAAGGAAACAACATATGAGGAGATGATGAACTCCGACCTTAAACTGGGTCCGAAAGTTTTTGATTTCGGCCCTGTCGACATACCTAAAGCTGTACCTGTAGCCGGAGATGCCTATGTTCCTGAAACAAAGAAATAAAAAGGAATAATCTATGAACAGCTCAAGAAGAGATTTTCTAAGAAAAGCTGCAACTGCCGGGGCCGCCATAATGGCTGCTCCAGCAGTTTTTAGTTCTGAATCACTTCAGAAAAAGAAAAAAGTGCCCGATCCGATATTGCCTTTCAAGCTTAAGTATGCTCCCTCGTTCGGAATGTTCCGCGAACATGCGGGAACCGACCTGGTCGACAATATAAAGTTCTGCTACGACCAGGGCTTCAGGGCAATGTTCGACAACGGGCTTCCCGGCCGTTCACCTGAAGACCAGGAAAAAATAGCCGGTGAGATGCAGAAACTCAACATGCTTCTCGGTCCATTCGTTCTGTATGCCGACTTCTCGGTAACATCATTTGTGCTCAATAAGCCTGAAGTAAGGGAAATGCTTGCCGGAAAAATGAAAGAAGGCGTTGAGGTGGCAAAAAGAACCGGCGCCAAATGGGCGCTGATGGTTCCGGGCCGTTACGACGAAAGACTCCACCGCGATTTCCAGACAGCAAACGTTATCGACAACCTTCGCTTCTGCTGCGAAATTGCCGAACCTGCCGGACTTACAATTGTCCTGGAACCTCTGAATACACTCAGGAACCATCCCGGATTATTCCTGACAGGAATTCCACAGGCTTATTCCATATGCCGTGCCGTAAACAGCCCTTCGTGCAAGATCGTCAATGATATCTATCACCAGCAGATCACTGAAGGTAATCTCATCCCCAATATCGAAGCCGCCTGGGATGAAATAGGAGCATTTCATTGCGGCGATAATCCGGGTAGAAATGAGCCCGGCAGCGGCGAGATAAATTATAAGAATGTGTTTAAATACATTTATAATCGCGGATACCAGGGCCCCATCTGCATGGAACACGGCAAGAGCGTAAAAGGGATTGAGGGTGAAGTGAAACTGCTCAACGCTTACAGGGAAGCCGACAGCTTTGAGATATAAGGACTTGTTTTTTTATTCTTCACACCTCTTCCCCCTGATCCCTTATCCCCAGGTGGGAAGGGTGGATCAAAAAATACAAAAATAAAGCCCCTGCCTCTTGGGGAGGTGGTGGGGAGAGGTATAAAATATGAATAGACTTTCATTTTTAGCAGTAATATTATCGTCCCTGGCATTTTCATGCGGGCATAATCCTGAACCTCAGGTATTCTTCGCCGGCGGATTTACCTCAGGCGATGAACCTGCAATGGCTCTCTTTGAATTAGATTCAAAAGGAGATGCAACTCTATTGAAACAGATAGAAGCGGGTCCGAGCCCTGCCTATTTCACATTCTCCAAAGATCACAACCTGATTTATGCCATGAACGAGGTGAATGATTTTAAAGGTAGCCAGGGAGGCGGGATAACTACACTTGCCTATGATCCCTTAACCTCTGCAACTGAATTGAGAGGTGAGATATCGATTCCCTTCGGAGGAGCATGTCATATATCACTTTCTGCCGACAGTGGAAGCCTCTTCGTTGCCAGCTATGGAAGCGGCTCCGTAGCCGTTGTAAAGCTTGATGAGAAGGGGATTCCCGCGAAAGTGACCGATACTATATTATACGTAACAGAGCCCCCGGTTGTTTCACATCCGCACATGATTTCTCATGATCCGGAAGGAAAATTCGTCTATCTTACCGATCTGGGGCTCAACAGACTTGTCGTTTTCTCATTTGACCCGGTAAACGGCCGGCTCTCCCAGGTCGAAAATGGTGTTATTCCACTCGCTCCGGGTTCAGGACCACGTCACTTTACATTTACTAAAGAGGGTACATCATTGTATGTCATTAACGAAATCGGATCGAGTGTAATGCATTTCTCTGTTGGAGAAAACGGGATTCCGGTTTTCAGGCAGACAATCTCAACTCTCAGCGATGAGTACAACGGTAAAAACAGCTGTGCAGAAATAGTTCTTGATAAAAACGAAAAATTCCTTTACGGTTCGAACAGGGGAGAGAATACCATTGTTGTTTTCTCAGTAGGAGAGGACGGACATCTCACTCTGGCAGGACGATCGACATGCGGAGGCGACTGGCCGCGTAACTTTGTCATTGATCCTTCTGGTAAATTTCTTCTCTCAGGCAACCAGAGGTCAGATAATATATCTGTCTTCAGGATAAATCAGGCAAACGGACTGCCTGAAGGACCTGTGAGCAGCATAGGGATGAAAGCTCCTGCCTGTATTGAGTTCTGGAATAAATAAATTTATCATGAAGAAGACCCTGGCCGCCATTCTGGCAATACTGCTTCTGGCAGGCATTTCATACGGATTTAGTAAGAAAAAAGTAAAACCATATAAGACATACGTTGTCCTTGTGTCAATGGATGCTTTCAGATGGGATTATGACAAGCTTTTCAGCACTCCTAATCTTGACCGTCTGGCCGGTGAAGGAGTGAAAGCCGGAAGGCTGATTCCCTCTTTTCCGACAGTAACATTTCCGAACCATTATACAATTGTTACCGGGCTATATCCCGATCATCACGGGCTGGTAAATAATAATTTCCCGGTGCCTGACCTGGGACTTTATTACCGTATCGGTGATCGTGCAGCTGTGGAAAATCCTGTATTTTATGGAGGTGAGCCGGTGTGGAAAACTGCGGAGGACCAGGGAATACGGTCGGCTTCATTTTACTGGGTCGGTTCTGAGGCCCCTGTGAAAGGTGTTCAGCCGACATACTGGAAGAAATTCGATGAGAGCGTTCCGTTTGAATCCAGGATTGATACCGTTCTTAAATGGCTGGCTTATCCTGTTGAGAAACGCCCAGGTTTTGTAACACTATATTTTGAAGAGCCCGACGCAATTGCACATAGCGCTGGCCCTGTCGCTGCGGAAACAGGGGCTATGGTCGAAAAGCTCGACAGCCTCATTGGTGTTCTGCGTGCTGGTCTTGACAAACTTCCTTATGCAAAACGAATTAACCTGATCGTTTTATCTGATCACGGCATGGGACCGGTCTCCTCACAGAAATATATCAATATGCTGGAACTGGTTCCGCAGAGAATGATTGCCGGTATCTTTGGAAGCAATCCCGTTTATACGATAAATCCTGTTGCCGGAAAGAGCGATAGCGTACTTATGCTTCTGAACAGCCGTCAGGGACTGAAGGCTTACAGAAAGTCGGAAGTACCTTCGCACTGGCACTATGGAACAAATCCGAGAATAGCCGAAATAGTGGTGGTTGCAGACAGCTCATGGAGCATAGGAACACGTCCCGACGGATCGGGTATAAGAAAAGGTGCTCATGGCTTCGACAATGCCAACACCGACATGCATGCAATATTTTATGCATCGGGTCCTGCATTTAAGAAAGGATACTCATTCGGCCAGATGAACAACACCGATATTTATAACCTCATCTGTAAGATTCTGGAGCTTAAACCCGCCCCTAATGACGGGAATCCGGAAAGTATAAAACATATATTAAAGTGATATGAAAAAATACATTCTTGCGTTCGATCAGGGGACAACAAGCTCCAGGGCAATAATTTTCGATAACAACGGACTCCCTGTATCATCAGCACAGAAAGAGTTCAGGCAATTTTACCCCAAACCCGGATGGCTTGAGCATGATCCTGTAGAAATATGGAATACACAATCCCAGTCTGCACTCCAGGCCCTTAAGAATGCCGGGCTGAAAGCAGAAGACCTTGCAGCCATCGGGATCACCAACCAGCGTGAAACAACAATAGTATGGAACAGGCTTACTGGAAGGCCGTTATATAATGCAATTGTCTGGCAGGACAGGCGTACATCGGATTTTTGTGATAAGCTGAAGAAGGCCGGATATGCATCGACAATTCAGAAAAAAACAGGATTAATAATTGATGCTTATTTCTCTGCAACCAAAGTCCGCTGGATACTCGATAATGTGAAGGGTGCACGTAAGATGGCTGAAAAGGGTGAACTGGCCTTCGGAACTGTCGATTCGTGGCTGGTATGGAACTTGACAAAAGGAAATCTTCATGTAACAGATGTTTCCAATGCATCCAGGACGATGCTCTTCAACATAAATACTCTTAAATGGGACCCGGAGCTCCTTGAATTATTTAACATACCTCCGGCAATAATACCTGAAGTCAGATCGTCGAGTGAAATTTACGGCACCACATCCGGAACCTTCACTTCAGGAATCCCTGTTGCAGGTATAGCCGGCGACCAGCAGGCAGCTCTCTTCGGACAGATGTGTATAAAACCGGGCATGGTGAAGAACACCTATGGAACCGGCTGCTTCATGATGATGAATATAGGAACCAAACCGGTCGCATCAAAGAGCAGACTGCTGACAACAATAGGATGGAAGATCGGAAATAAAACCACTTATGCCCTTGAAGGGAGCATCTTTATTGCAGGAGCTGTTGTTCAGTGGTTAAGGGATTCCCTGGGTGTCATCAAAAAGTCAGCTGATGTCGAAAAGCTTGCCGCAGGTGTGGCCTCCAGCGAAGGTGTCTATTTTGTTCCGGCATTTGCAGGACTGGGAGCACCCTACTGGAACCAGCATGCACGGGGCACAATTACAGGATTAACACGTGGCTCATCTTCTGCACATATTGCCAGGGCGGCCCTCGACAGCATCGCCTATCAGACACTCGATGTCCTTCGTGCCATGAAAAAAGATTCCGGCATCGACATAAGCGAACTAAGGGTCGACGGAGGTGCTGTAGTCAATAACAGCCTTATGCAGTTTCAGTCCGACATCCTTCAGGCAGATGTCGTACGGCCGAAGATTACTGAAACGACAGCCCTCGGTGCAGCCTACCTCGCCGGACTTGCTGTCGGATACTGGAGCGGCATTAATGAGATCAGCAGGCAATGGCAGGTAGACAGGAAGTTTACACCGAAAATGAGCCCTGAAGAAATTAAGACACTGGTAAAAGGGTGGCGAAGATCGGTAAAGGCTGCTGAGGCATGGGCGAAATAATAGGAAAGATAAAAGATAAAAGACAAAAGATAAAAGACAAAAGATAAAAGACAAAAGATAAAAGACACAGGAAAGGAAACTCCGGAACTTTAAAACTTAAATTTTATACTAAAGAGTAATGAACCAGTTTTTTGCAGAATTTTTCGGAACAGCCATGATAATGGTTTTCGGAAGCGGTGTTGTGGCTAATGTTTTGCTGAAGGACACCAAGGGAAACAATAGCGGATGGATAGTGATAACCTTTGGCTGGGCTGTGGGGGTATTTACAGGTGTGCTGGTTGCTGCAGATGTTAGCGGGGCACATCTTAATCCGGCTGTAACTCTTGCCCTGGTTCTGGCAGGCAAGTTCTCTGTTTCACTTATGCCTTTATATATAAGTGCCCAGATGCTGGGTGCAATGTTTGGATCAACGCTTGCATGGCTGGCATATAAGAAGCACTTCGACGCAACAGAAGATGCTGATTCAAAGCTTGCAGTATTCTGCACAATGCCAAACATCCGGAGCTACTGGTATAATATTATTACCGAAATAATCGGCACTTATGTTCTTGCACTGGCTGTTCTTTTCATGGCTGTCCCCGATAAAGGGCTTGGTGCTCTCAATGCACTTCCTGTGGCTATTGTTGTTCTTGGAATCGGGCTGGCCCTCGGAGGCCCGACAGGCTATGCCATTAATCCTGCACGCGACCTTGGTCCGCGTATCATGCACTTCCTGCTGCCTATAAACGGGAAACGTAACAGCGACTGGAAATATGCATGGGTGCCTGTAGCAGGACCTCTCATCGGGGCATCACTGGCAGCAGGGATGTTTTTAATATTTCATTAGAAGAATGAACACAAAATTTTATAGATTTGGGGTCTGGTTTTATCCGCATACCCTGGAAGAAAAATAACGGGATGATTTCTGCGTTAAATGAACAAATAGGAAAAATATAAGTTATACTCTATTAAATCTTAAATTAAAAAATTATGAAAAAAAGTCTTGCATTATTGACAGTAGCTATCCTTATGGTGATTAATGCCAGTGCCCAGACTCCTACATTTAATAAGGGAGATAAAGTTCTGGATATTACGGTAGGTGTACCGCATTTATATGGATATGGTTGGGGCATCCCCCCGATTATCGGATCATTTGAGGTAGGTATTGTTGACGGAATACTGGAAAAGGCTTCTATTGGTGTTGGTGGATATGCAGGTGTTTCTTCAGCTTCATGGCTTGGGGATACATATTTCAATGTTCATTTTGGAGTGAAAGGTGCTTTCCATTATCCATTTGTTGATAAACTGGACACCTATGCCGGAATATTGACCGGGTATTCTGTCAGTGACCTGTCATATTACGGACTCGACTGGGGTGCATTTGCCGGCATCAGATACTACCTGTCAGATTCTTTTGCCCTGAATGCAGAGGCTGGTTATGGTGTAACATGGCTCAGAGGAGGCATCTCGCTGAAATTCTAAAAGAACCTATTAATAAAATGATAAAGGGTGCCATGAACGGCACCCTTTTTTATTGATACCTTCAAAAAAAATCTTCATAAAAGATAATTTTTTAATTTAACGCCCGCTACTGAAACGAAAGTATTAATTTTAAATATCAGATTATCTCATAAAAACTACTTATATGAAAAGCCTTAAGATCCTTGCAGCACTGATATTATCATTGTTGATTATCAGTTGTGCAACTGATGAATATAATGCAAAAGACGCCTGGAAGAATCTTTATCCGGAGATCCTGAAACAAATCGTTCCCCCTTCTTTTAAAGATGTGACTTATAACATTTCTGATCATGGCGCTGTTGCTGATGATTCAGCAATACTAAATCATGTGGCGATAAATAAAACCATCGATCTCTGCAGCAGCGAAGGTGGCGGAACAGTTTTAATCCCCAAAGGTGTATGGCACACCGGACCGATTGTCCTTAAGAACAATGTTAATCTGCATATTGCAGAGGGAGGCGTTCTGTTATTTACTCCTGACGTGAGTCAATATCCAACAGTACTTACACGGTGGGAAGGTATGGATTGTTACAATACATCTCCGATGATATATGCTTATGAACAGGAAAATATTGCTATCACCGGGAAGGGAACAATAGACGGTGGCGCTTCAAGAGATAACTGGTGGGGAATGAGACGACTGGGTATTGTACCCGGACAGGAAGTGAGAGGCAGACCCCTGCTGATGCAGTGGAGCGAAAACAATACACCTGTTGAGGAAAGAATAATGGGCCCCGCAGATAATCTTAGACCACAGCTGATAAACCTTTATAAATGTAAAAATATCCTCATCCAGGACGTCACCCTTACACGCCCTGCATTCTGGACTATTCACCCGCTGCTAAGCGAAAACATTACGGTGAAAGGAGTAACAATGCATACTGTCGGTGCACCCAACGGTGACGGATGTGATCCTGAATCATGTAAAAACGTACTGATAGAGGAATGTAATTTCGATACCGGCGATGACTGTATTGCTATCAAATCGGGCCGCAATAACGACGGCCGTAAATGGAACATGCCGAGCAAAAACATCATTGTCAGGAAATGTAATATGAAAAACGGACATGGCGGTGTAGTGATCGGAAGTGAGATATCAGGCGGATATTCCAACCTGTTTGTAGAGGATTGTGAGATGGACAGCCCGCTACTTGACAGGGTTATCAGGATCAAAACAAACAACTGCCGTGGTGGTATTATCGAAAATGTTTATGTCCGTAATGTTAACGTGGGTCAGTGCCGCGAATGTGTCCTGAAGATCAATCTGATATATGAACCCAACGAACAATGTACCAGGGATTTCCCTCCTGTAGTTAGAAATGTTTATCTCGACAATGTAACTTGCAGGGAGAGCCGCTACGGAGTTTATATCGCCGGCTATGAAGATCTGAAAAACGTCATTAACATTAATCTGCTCAACTGCAACTGGACAAATGTGAAGGAGAACAACCGGATCGAAGGACTGGTCGAAGGTCTTGTTTTTAAAAATACAAACATTAACAACGCACCGGTCAAGCAGTAATTTCACCGGATATTCCACAGGCAGGAAGAGGAGGCCTGAACTCTAATGAAATCAAATATCGGGATAGGTTTCAGTAGTCTGGTCTGCGGATTGTTTCTTGTATCTGTTAGCAGTATCGTGTCGTCATGCCGTAACAGGGAGGTTAAAAACACTGAACTGTCACCTCCGGATATTCCACACTCTCCGCTCACTGCGATGCTTGTCGTTCCTGACAATCCTGGACCAGGACAACTTTTTCGGATCGTAACAGCATCCGGAAACGACCTGGAAGAATCAAAAATAAAAATTGAAGGAGCTTCAGAACCTTCCCCGGTTGAGATGATCGTGTCTGAAAATGAATTCCCTTCCTGGAAGATATTTACGTATGAAGGTTTGCCGGCAGGCAGATATCACGCTTCTGTTTACCTGAAGGATAATTTGATCAGTGAGCTCGATTTTGAAATCGCTGCAAATAATACTAATGATAACAGAAGGACTCTCTGGGAGAATAAGAGATCATGGGATCCTTCAATGGAAATACTCTGGACGGCATGGATAAATGCTCTCTTCCGCGACTGCACAGAGCAGTCGGTATGGCCTTCACTTCATAAGGTTACCCAGGACAGTGTTCATAATTTCCTGTACAATTTCCTTTCTCTCGGCGAAGACGACCCCGGGAACCGGAATGGTATTATAATGACTCCTGACTGTGCCGATAATCCATTTTTCTTAAGAGCCTATTTTGCATGGAAGCTTGGGTTACCGTTCGGATATCATCTATGCGACAGGGGCTCTCTCAGCAGTGCCCCGCGAACCGGAAAATGGATGACAAACCAGGCAGAATTATCCGTGAAAAATCCTGTTCAGGCGTTCAATTCATTCCTTAGAAAAGTTATGGATGGAGTTCATTCAGGAACTGCACGAACAAAGCTTGAGGATGAAAGTTCGGATTATTATCCTGTGCCTCTTGATGCTTCTGCAATACGTCCGGGAACCGTTTATGCCGATCCATACGGACACACTCTTGTGGTTGTGCGAAGAGAACCGCAGACTAAAGAAAAGCCCGGATTGCTGCTCGCGGTTGATGCCCAGCCCGATGGTACAATAGGGATCAGGAGATTCTGGAAAGGGAATTTCCTGTTCAATACGTCAGGTGTAATCGGTGAACCTGGCTTTAAAGCATTCCGGCCCATAATGTCTTCCGATGGATCAACGGTAGCCATTGGAAATGAAAATTTGAACAGCTCATCGGGATATATTCCATTTTCGCTGCAACAGAAAGATCTAAGCATGGATGACTTCTATCAACAGATGGAAAAGATTATAAATCCGGAGCCGCTTGATCCTGAAGAAAAACTTTCGGAGCTTATAAGCTCATTACATGAACAGCTGATCGTAAGAGTTGTATCTGTTTCAAACGGCGAAAATTTTATGAAGTCTCATCCGGGAACAATTATTGAGATGCCAAATACGGCTGCAGGGATTTTTCAGACCGGCGGATTATGGGAGAGTTATTCTACACCTAACCGCGACCTTCGGTTGCTGATAGCAATGGATGCTGTAATGAATTTTCCGGTTATCGTGGCCAGGGCTCCTCTTGAATATAAAACAGCTCCAAAGGATACAACGATGATCAGACGACGTCTTGAATCTTTGTTGAAGAAGAAAACCTCGGAACTGACAATCACCTATAGCCGGTCAGATGGCACAGAACAAATACTTACCCTGGATGTTATTCTTGAAAGAAGAAAATCATTCGAGATGGCATATAATCCTAATGACGGTCCAGAGATACGGTGGGGAGCACCCGAAAAAAGCGTTGAAAGAAGCACTTGCCGGCGTCAGGCTCCTTCTTCGCAGTATGAGAAGATGCTTCTATTCAGAAAATGGTTCGGAGAGCGGCTTCACCCGCCTACCTGAAATCTAATCCGGAAGATTTCAGTGGATTATGAAATAATTATTATTTCGTAAATTTATCCTTTAGAATACTTTACTGATCATTCTGTCTTAATCCCTGTCATTATGAAAAGATTTTCATGTTTTATTTTTATTCTGTTCATAGTTGCAACTTCTCTTAACGCTCAGAAGGGAACGATAACCGTCCCTGAGAACCTTAAAACAGAAGGTATTCCTCCCCTAGATGCATCCTATATCGGCCTGGTAAGGAATTATACCGAATTCAGATCAGCTTCACTTGCCGACTGGGATCCGGTAAAAAAAGAGATGCTTATCACAACACGTTTCGGAAACAGTAATCAGTTGCATTTAGTTAGATCACCAGGAGGAGCCAGGAAGCAGATAACTTTTTTTGATGAGCCGGTTAATTCTGCCTCATACAATCCTTCCGATTGCAGCTATTTTCTTTTTCTCAGGGATAATGGGGGAGATGAGTTTTCACAGATATACAGGTTTGATCTTGAAAATAATGCCATAACCTTGCTGACAGACGGCAAAAAGTCGCAGAACGGAAATATTGTCTGGAATAACCATGGCGACAGGATTGCTTTTTCATCTACAAAACGTAATGGCGAAGACCGTGATATCTTCGTGATGGATCCGCTCAACCGGGGATCAGTGAAAATGGTTTCGGAAAATACAGGAGGAGGCTGGTCTGTTGTCGACTGGTCACCGGACGACAAACGATTATTGCTCGAGGAGTACATCTCTGTAAATGAAACACGCCTTTATGAACTGAATCTTTCAACAGGAGTGAAAAAACTGCTGCTCCCGTTAAAAGATGAATCAGCAGCGTTTTCAGGAATTGGCTATGCAGAAACCGGAGAAGGGATTTACCTTACTACAAACATATCGGGTGAATTCAACCAGCTTGCACTATTTAATATAAAGACAAATAAAATAAAATTCCTCACTGAAAAGATCAGCTGGGATGTAGAACTGGCTGATATCTCAAAAGACGGTAAAAGAATTGCATTCACTGTTAACGAAAACGGAAAGTCAGTGCTTTACACCTTATCGACATCAGATAATGAATTCAATAAGGAGGAAAAGTTTCCGGCAGGAATAATTAACGGGATAGCATGGAGGTCCGATTCACAAACCCTGGGAATAACTTTCAGCAGTTATAATTCGCTAAGCGATATCTACGAATATAATACCTCCTCCCGTGATCTTATCAGGTGGACAGAGAGCGAACTGGGGGGCATGGATATATCAGGGCTTCAGGAGCCACAGCTCATTACATGGAAGTCATTCGATGGATTATCGATATCGGGATACCTCTACAAGGCATCATCAAAATTCACAGGGAAACGGCCGGTGATGATTGTCATACATGGGGGACCTGAGGGGCAGTCTGCTCCTG
>Ga0116171_10001319_pt1 | contig 24831 bp, 22 predicted proteins | sample AD_JPNHW2_MetaG_FD_89798 | JGI IMG/M metagenome (GOLD analysis project Ga0116171, IMG submission 89798) | Active sludge microbial communities of municipal wastewater-treating anaerobic digesters from Japan - AD_JPNHW2_MetaG | ecosystem: Engineered > Bioreactor > Anaerobic > Digestate | place...
CAGGTTCGAGAGGGCGAAATCGGAGTTGCGCGCGTTCGTGTTGCGGAAGGCGTCCTGGGCCGAGGTGAAGGTGAAGCGCCTGTCCCGCGGATCGTAGAGCCAGATGCCCCCCTCGATCATGAGGTAGCCCTTGCCCTTGTCCTCCACAGGCTCCACGAGGAGGACGAGGAACTGCTGCTTCCGGTCCCGCCTGAAGAGCATCGCGCGGTTGAAAGTCGAGCCTTCTCCGGGCTTCGTCTGGGTTATGGCGTACTCCGCCGAAAAGTCCGTATCGATGAAATTGGTGTGGTCGTCGATCTTCTTGAGGTAGGAGGTCCAGCTTCCTCCGCCGGGAACCGACTGTGAGAAGCCCGCCATGGCCAAGCCCAGGGAGAAAACGCCGGCCAGGAGGGCCAGGCCGATCCTTCGTCGCATCATATCGGAACACCTACCTTGTCTATTCGTTCGTCGCTATGGCCGCGGCCGGGGAGATGTGAGCCGCCTTGCGCGCCGCAGGCAGGGCGCCCGCGGCCGTCATCAGGCCCAATGCCAGCGCATTGATGCCGAGGAAGGGAAGCGAGAGCCGCCACGAAATGTGTCCCTGCCTGAGGAAGATATCGAAGCCATCTGACCAGTCGAAGGGGATCTGCTGGAGCCCGAGGAGGATGACGGTGGCGGAGGCGAGGCCGATCAGGAAGCCAAGGCCCGCCACCGTCAGGGCCTCGGCCAGCACCATCCTCGTGGCCCCTCCCTCGGTCATGCCCAGGGCCCGTATGGTGCCTATCTCCTTGAATCTCCTCCGCGTCATGATCTGCGTCGTGTTCCGCATGCCGACGAGGATCACGACAAGGATGAGGACGAGGAAGAGATAGGAAACGATCTGCACCGCATGGATCAGGTCCATCACCTTGGCATCGATGTACTTTTCCACTGGGAGCACGCCCATGCGGACGCCTTCCCAGGTATCATTCCAGACCGCGTCGATATCCGACCTCTCATCGAGCTTGGGAAAGGCGGAAAAGCCTGCAGTTACAAGGGCTTCGTTCATCCGCTTGACCGTATCCTTGGCGTTCTCGCTTCCGCTGAAGTAGAAGCCCATGGCCCCGCAGCTGCCTTCCGGATGGCCCATGAGGCGGCGCAGCCTTTCGCGGTCCATGTAACAGTTGTAGTAGCCGAAGATGCTCGCATCCTTGAAGATGCCCCGCACGACAAGCTGCGTACTATCCAGGAAGCCCGCGGTGTTGACGAGCGTGAGGGTGACCTCGTCGCCCGCGCGCAGGCCAAAACGGTCGGCTATCTGTCGCGAGACGAGGATGGCGTCGCTCCCCGCAAGGCCCTTGTAGCCCCCTTCGGAGAAGGCGAGCTTCGAGAATACCTGAGCCTCATTGTAGAAGTCCACGCCGGAAACGCGGCGCACGCGGAAGGAGGAACCATTGAAAAAGAGGGTTGGTTCGTTATCAGCCGCCACCTCGCGTTGCACGACGAGGCTCGGTTCGAGGCCGGCCTTGCGCAGGGCTACGGTGACGGCATCGGGATTCTCGATGAGGTTCTCGGCGTAGCCATGGGCGCGCCGCGAGATGACGACGTAGCGGCCGCCGAGGTAGCGCGCCGAGCCCTCGGTCACGTTGGCAGTCATCCCCACAGTCACGGCTTGGACCAGTGTCACCGCCGCTATGCCGAAGCCGATCATGACCACGAGGAAGCCGTAGCGTCCCAGCCGCCGGAAAACGCTCTTGAAGACGAAGGGTGAATGCATCGCTACTCCGCGGCCATGGTCTCGGCCACGCTCGTCCGCATGGCTAGGATCATAGGATAGATGGAAGCCACGGCCGCAACCACGACGGAAGCAGCGAGGGCAGCCACTGCCGCCCCGGGCAGGAAGGAAGGCCGCAGGAGGGAAACGCCGAAGAGCATGTAGAGGTAACTGTTGGTGATGGGTATGCCGACCTTCGCTATGCCCGACAAGGCCAGCCAGGCGGCCAGGGCGCCAAGGGCCACGCCTATGGCCACGAGGATGAGGGACTCGAGGAAATAGAGCCTTGCCACGAAGGAGCGGTACGCGCCCATCGCGCGCATGGAGCCGATCTCCTTGGTCTGCTCGATGACTGAGAAGGCAAGGCCGTTGGTGAGGACGAGGATCACGACGCCCGAGAGCACGGCTATGCCGATCTCGAAAATCGTCTTGAGGAGGAAGAGGATGCTCGCGTTGAGGCCGGCGACGGAAAGCCAGTTGACCGCCTCCGCCTCGAACCCCGCCTCGGCCAGGCTCTCGTTGAGATCCTTCAGCGCGGCTCCTGCCGAGGCGCCGGGAGCGAAGCGGATGAGGAGGAAGTGCCAGGCCCCCTGTTCCACGTCGATCGTGGCGGAAGGCTCTTCCGTCTCGAGGTAGCTCTGGAGGAGGTCGAGGCCCCGCACCGTTCCCGAGGCCTCGGTGCCTCCAGCCGTATCGATTGCGGGAGCCTCGGAACCCGAAAAGAAGGAGTCGAGGTTTGTCTCCTGGGCTTCCGCTTCCGGCTTATCCCCTGCTTTATTTCCGAGCGATAGGCCGAGGAGGGCGCGCAGGGTAGTAGGATCGGTATAGACCGCGGCCAGCTCCGGCTGGTCCCGTATCGGCGTTTTCACGATACCCGCAAGCCGCACTACCCGAATCGTGAAGGCGGATCCCGATGCCATGGTGAACTGGAGCTCGTCTCCAGGCACGAGGGCCCTGCCCTCCGCCTTCTCGATTTCCTCTGCCCGTGACTCGGGCAGGACGATCCAGGCGCCGTCACCCCTAGGCCGTTCGCCCATCGTGAAGCCAAGCGAGGGAAAGAAATCGAAGTAGTCGTTGGCCTCAACCCCAAAAACGGGAACCTTGACCTCATAGCCGCCCGGGCCCTGGAGGAGGGCCGCTCCGGATACGATGGCCGTCACCCCTGCGATCCCTTTTGTGGATCGCGCCAGCTCCCGGATCTCCGGCAGCCCGGCTAGGACGGGCATCTCCTCGTATTCGCCGATCGTGGGCATGGAGAAGCCGAAGATTCCGAACTTACGCTCGAATTTCGCCCGTATCGCGGCGTCGCCCGTGTAGCCTTCCTGGAATTCGGTCCTGATCCCCGAAGAAGCCGCCCCGAGCACGGAATCCCCGAGGAGAAAGAGGCAGACGCCTACCCCCACGAGTCCGATGAGCACGAGGCTGCTCTTCCGGTTCCTTAGGAGGCCGCGGATTGCGAGTTTGAACGTGATCATGAAGGTCGTCTTTCCTGGACAGGGATACTAGCTGATCCGGGAACAAATTGCGATACGCAGGCCTTCACTCCCCCGCGATATCCTGAGTTTCGTTCCATGAGAAGCGGACCTTCTTTTCCTTGAGGAAGTGGAGGAGGACGAAGATCGCCCCGAAGGCTGCCCAGGAACCGGTCATGAGCAAGAAACTCAGGCGCGGCTCCACGTAGACGCCGACGAGGACCGAGCAACCGAGGAGGGCGCAGAGAGAATAGATGATGGCCAGGATCTGACGCGGAGAAAAACCCAGGTTTAGGAGCTTATGGTGGAGGTGGTACTTGTCCGGCGTAAAGAAGGAGACCCCCCGCCTCCAGCGCCTTAACATGGCCGCAAAGGTGTCCAGGATGGGAATGAGGCAGATGGTGATCGCGGGCACGAGGCCGGTCTGCATCTGCGCTTCCGAATTGCCGAGGAGGGGGAGGACGGAGAGGATGAAGCCAAGGAAGAGGCTGCCCGAGTCCCCCATGAAGATGGTGGCAGGCGGAAAGTTGAAGAAGAGGAAGCCAAAGATAGCGCCGGCCATAGAGAGGGCCACGAGGGCTGGGAGCTGCTGCCCCGTCTTTAGGTAGATAGCCGTCCAAACGAGGGCGCCGATGAAGGCCACCCCGCTCGCCATGCCGTCCATGCCGTCCATGAGGTTGAGGGCGTTCGTCACGCCGACAATCCAGATCACCGTGAGGATCGGCCCCCAGATTCCTAGGTTGACTCTGAAGGGCTCCACCGGGAGTTCCACACTCCGGATGTAGTAGCCCGCGGCAACGATCGCTATGGCCAGGAGGAACTGGACCAGGAACTTGACCCGCCCCCTGAGGTTCTTGAAGTCATCCACGAGCCCGAGGATGTGGAAACCGTAGCCTGCGGCTACAAGCACAAAGAAGCGCAGGTCAGGCTCTAGTGCTGCGGGCTTTATCCCATTGATGATGAGAAGAGCAAGGAAGAAAGAAATGAAAAAACCCAGGGAAATGGCAATGCCGCCAAGCCTGGGTATATTGCCCGTATGGATCTTCCTCTCCCCCACGCTGTCGAACCAGCCCTTCTTGTTGGCAAGGTGGGTGACGATCGGCGTGAAAAGGAGGGAGAGGAAGACGGAAAGCATGAATACGAGCATGAGGGTCATGTAGTCCTCGATTTTCTTTTATGGGAAGATCGGAGCCATATTAGCGTGCCGAGTAGTTCCTGTCGAGCCAGTTTCGATACTCACCGGAACGGACCCGGTCGCACCAAGAGGGGTTGTCGAGGTACCAGCGCACGGTCGCGCGCAGGCCCTCATCGAAATCATGCGCTTGCTTCCATCCAAGCTCCGCCTTGAGCCGGGAACAATCTATTGCGTAACGCCGGTCATGCCCCGGCCTGTCCTTTACGTAGGTGATGAGGGCCTTGTAGGTCTCGGGCGCGACTCCCTTCTCCTCGGCGACGATCTCGATGAGGCGGGAGAGGAGCCTGATGTTTTCCCACTCGTTCTCACCGCCGATGTTGTAGCTCCTGCCCGCTTCTCCCTTCCGCATTATGGTCCAGACCGCGGAATTGTGGTCCTCGACGTAGAGCCAGTCCCTGATGTTCTTGCCGTCGCCATAGACCGGGAGTGCCTTCCCCTCGAGCATGTTGAGTATCATGAGGGGGATGAGCTTTTCGGGAAACTGGTAGGGGCCGTAATTGTTCGAGCAGTTCGAGAGGGTGATAGGGAGGCCGTAGGTATGGTGGTAGGCCATGACGAGGTGGTCGCTCCCCGCCTTGCTTGCCGAGTAGGGTGACCTCGGATCATAAGCCGTCGTCTCGGTAAAATAACCTGAATCCCCGAGCGAGCCATAGACTTCGTCGGTCGAGACGTGGTGGAAGAGCACGTCCTCCCGCCCCTTCCAGGCCTTCGTGGCTACGTCGAGGAGGGTATAGGTGCCAAGGACATTGGTGCGGATGAAGGCCTCGGGCCCCAGGATAGAGCGGTCCACATGGCTTTCCGCCGCAAGGTGGACTATTGCGTCTGGCTCGTACTTCCTGAAGATCGCCTCGACCGCGGGCCGGTCGCAGATGTCGGCTTTTTCGAAGAAGTAGCGCTTCCCGCCATGGAGCTTGTAGATGTCGTCTATGCTCTCAGGATTGCCGGCATAGGTCAGGCCGTCCAGGTTGACGATACGCCCCTCGAAGCCGCCCTTCTCGAAGAGGTAGCGGATGAGGTTCGAGCCGATGAAGCCGGCTCCGCCGGTGACGAGGAGGGTCTTGAACTTTCGTTCCATCTGGTTCTCCTTTTTTTATCGAGGCAGGAAGCGGAGCACGTCTGCGTCATCGGACCTCTCCGCCAGTTCCTTGATGAAGAGCTCGAGACTCGCCTTCCAGTCCGGAATGGCAATGCCGTAGTCCCGCTTGATCTTTTCCTTCGAGAGTACGGAGTAGGCAGGTCTCCTGACCTTCGTGGGATACTGGGCGGTCGTGAGGGCTTCGATCGGGCAGCTCCTCGAGAGTATTCCTGCCTCACGGCCAAGCCGCTGGATTTCGCAGGAAAACTCGTACCAACTCGTCTCGCCTGCATTGGTGAAATGGTAGGTTCCGAAACGCGGCTCAGGCGCCTGCAAAACGGAAATGATCGCGGATGAAAGGTCTGCAGCCCAGGTGGGCGTACCTCGCTGGTCGTAGACAACGCCCAGCTTATCCTTCGTTGCCATAAGCCGGAGCATGGTATAGACGAAATTAACGCCATGTCGACCATAGAGCCAGGCTGTCCTAATGATCACATGCTCGGGGCATACATTGCGGAGGGCTGCTTCCCCCTCGGCCTTTGTCCGGCCGTAAACGCCTATGGGAGCTACAGGATCCTCCGGTTCGTAGGGTTTCGCGCCGGAGCCGTCAAAGACGTAGTCCGTCGAGATATGGAGGACTTTCGCGCCAATTGCCTTGGCGGTCATCGCTATGTTCGCCGGTCCATCGACGTTGAGTTTCGTGCAGAGCTCGATCTCGTCCTCGGCCTTTTCCACGGCAGTGTAGGCGGCACAGTTGACTATCCAGTCAATGCCCTTGCCTGCGGCAAAGCCTGCAAGAGCCTCAGCGTCGAGGATGCTCACCTCGCGGTCGGTGCCGATGAATTCGAGACCTGCGCGATCGAAGGCCTCGGAAAGCTCCGTTCCGAGCATACCCTTGTTGCCGATGAGCCAGATCATGCCTTCCTGCCTTCGTAGCAAAAATAGCGACGGGTCCGGTCGAATAGCTTGTTGTTCCTGTCCTTTTCGGAGAGGAGGGGTTCTATGCCTATCTCAGGCCATCGTATGCCAATCTGCGGATCGTTCCAGAGAATGCCATCTTCATCTTCGGGATGATAGAAGTCAGTGCATTTGTAGGCAAAGACCGCCTCATCTGAGAGGACCAGGAAGCCATGGGCGAATCCCGGAGGGATGTAGAACTGATTTTGCAGCTCACCCGAAAGGGTTACACCTTCCCATTTCCCAAAGGTCGGCGAACCGGAACGGAGATCGACCACAACGTCGAACACCTCGCCGGAAATCGCGCGGACCAGCTTGCCTTGCGGGTAGGTCTTCTGGAAATGAAGCCCTCTCAGGACGCCTTTCTTTGATTTGGATTGGTTGTCCTGGACAAAGCGCATCGTGAGCCCCTTGGCCAAGAAATCACGTTCGGAGTAGGACTCGAAAAAATAGCCGCGGGAATCGCCAAAGATACTGGGCTTGACGGCGAAAAGCCCAGACAAAGCCATTGGCTGAACATCTATCGGCATCTCAATCGTCCTTTCGAAATTCTTTTATATGAGCCCTAAAAGGCTTTCAGGTACTTTGGGGAGGTCCTTGAAAGCTCGTTTGTAGGCATCGCTTCCAGGTTTCAAAACGCTCCATGCCGTGAGAAAGATAAGCTTGAAGTAAACGCCCAGGTTCTGATGGTCTATGTACCAAAGTTCTAGTTCGCCCTTATAAGGAGCGATCAGCTTGTCATGTATGTATTTCCTGTCTCCTCCGGCGCGATCGAGTATCCCCTCCTCATCGCGGAACACTAGAGAGCCGATTCCTGTAAGGCCCGGCCTTAGCTGGAGGATCGCCTGCCTTGTCGTTTCCGGATAGAGCTCCAGGTGCGCCTTCACGATAGGCCTCGGTCCAACGAAGGACATCTGTCCCAGGAAGATGTTCATGAGTTGCGGAAGCTCGTTGATCTTCGTCTTGCGCAGGAATTGCCCCATGGGCAGGACTCTCGGATCATTGGATTGCGTAATGAAGCCGCCCGCCATGTTCGGACTGTTTTTGAGCATCGTCGCGAACTTGAAGACGTTGAAGCTCTTCCCTCCCCGGCCGATACGGGGCTGTAGATAGAATATGTAATGCTCACCCGTGAGTTTGAGACCTATCATGATCGGGATCATGAAGGGCAGGAGCATCACCATGGCGAGAAAGGAAAACAAGACATCGAATACGCGCGTCATCTCACATCCTCCCATCCAGGAACTTGCCCGTTTCCTTGTGGTTGAATTCCGGGATCATCCAGTTGAAAAGGTCGATTAGGTCGCTGCGCTGCCAATGCCCGGCACTACGGAGCTCGCCTATCCTTTCTTCGAAACTATCCAGCATTGATTCGTCAAAGATCGCTTCGTTCTTGATCACGCCGATTCCCTGGAAACGGTCCATATCGAGCTTCTCGCGCGAGGTGAAAAACTCTTCGAAATCTTTCTCTCCTGTCGTGTCGCTTTTGAAGAAATAGACCGGCCATTTCCGTAATGGCTTGAGCTCCCGCACTTTCGCGCGGGCCTCATCCTCGGTCGCGCACGGAACAGGCTCGTAGCCGAGGTTGCGCAGATACCGCTCGGCTATCTCGCTGAAGGTGATCAGGTTAAGACCCTCGTCGAGCTTCGGGAAGAAGACATCGCGGTTCTCCCCCAATAGGCAAGACATGAGACAGAGCTCGCCTGATTCCTGAGGAGTGACAAAATACCGTCGAACATCATTAGGAGCCGAAAGCGGCTGTTCCTTCTCAATGCGCCTGTTAAAGCCATAGAGCAGGCTGCCATCAGAGAACGCGACATTGGCAAACCGCGCCGTTGAGACAGGCATCTCCAGGCTCCGCCTCATGAGGAACATCTCCATGATGCGTTTGGAAGCACCCATCATGTTTACGGGATTGGCAGCCTTGTCTGTTGAGACGCAGAAGTACTTCTTGGCGCCTTTGGCCTTGGCTTTCCGCATGGTCTTGTCGGTGTTGAAGATGTTGACATCGACCATACGCATGAGCGTGTATGGGTCCTTCTCGCTCCGGACATGTTTCAGCGCGGAAAGGTTGAACACATAGTCATAGCCAGGCCCTTTAGCGATGAAGGCATCGAAAATACCCGATCCCGCATCGATCGCGAAGGTAGCAAACTCACCGTCGGAATAACCGATGGAACTTCGGATATCACGTACGAGTTCCACCATATTGTTTTCCGAGATGTCCACCACATGGAGGACCCTTGGATTGCGCTTGAAAATCTCTCGTGTCACGGCTTGACCGATGGAACCCGCACCTCCAATGACTAAAAAACGGGAGGCTTCAATAATCTTCCTTAATAATGCTTCATGTTCATCGATATCGGCGCGGAAAAGCTCACTTTCCCTCCCGATCAGGTTAAGAATCGTATTCATACGTGTTTCCTTGTGGTTACTCAGTGGGAGAGACGGCCGATCGCAACTCCTCCTCGATCTCGGCTAACAATTTTCCCTTGCTAAAATTGTCTTCATAGTACCTTCGGGCGTTGGCGCCTAATATAGCTCGTTCATTCTTCGAATAATGGTAGATTTTGAGTACATTTGAGGCTAACGCATTATGATCCCCCGCGGGACCGACGAGCCCTGCACCTGCTTCGTGAATTACTGTGGCCGCATCGCCATCTACACTTCCTACTACTGGTATGCCGCATGCAAAATACGACTGTATCTTTGCGGGTAGAGTAAGTGCGAATAACGGTTCCTGACCAAGACACAGGAGGGCAACATCTGCGAGCGCAAGGTAAGCCGGGATCCTGTCCATCGGCTTACGCCCCAAAAAATGAACATGGTCCTCAAGCCTTCGTGCTTTTGCCCGCGCCTCGAGGTCGACTCTGGCGCGTCCATCACCGATAAAAACCCAATGAATATCGCTATGCTGGGAGAGTTCGCTTGCCGCGTCGATCACGACATCGAGCCCCTGCGCGACGCCGATATTCCCAGTAAAAATGACTGAAAATCCGGAAGGCATCTCGTCGCGGGCAGGATCCTCAGGTGCAACAGAAACCGGACGGTAGATATCTTCGGGGTACTGGGGTATGTAACGCAGTTTTCGTTCGGGCTGTCCTCTAGCAGTGATGGGGGCGATGAATCCACGCGAAGTGACGATTATCCTGGCCGCTCGCTCGTATATCCAATCAACAATTCTTCCGAAGGCCATAATTATTGCTTTGTTGTTGGTCCCACCCGCGGCAGAGAGGCTTTCTGGCCAGAGGTCTATCACGTAATGCACCAAGGGGGCCTTGGCTCGTCTTGCCGCAAGCGCTCCAGGGATAGCCATCAAGACCGGCGATAACTGGTAAACGAGCACTACATCAAACTGGCCTCGGCGCACCATGCATGCCTTCAAAGCTCCGCTAAAAGCGAAGCTGAAGTAATTTAAGGCCAAAGGAACGGCCCCTCCCTTGCCTCTGGGGACTACGGGAAGCCGACTAATCCTTATGCCGTCTTTGCATTCCCTTCTGCGGCAAAACAAGCTAAACCCGGGATAAAACCTGCCTTCAGGATAATTCGGTATTCCTGTCCACACAGAAATCTCGTGCCCTTTCCGAGATAGTTCCAAGGCAATATCATTCACGCGAAATGGCTCAGGAGAAAAGTACTGACAGACAAGGAGTATCTTCATGCGAACCTACTTATCCCAGATGACCTTGTCGATAATCCTCGTATAACTTTGGACTATGCGTACGATCTTCGCAGATACATTTATATCATTGTAATCTTTCGGCACAGGGACTTGGGAGTCATACGAATCCATTGCCAAGGCAACGGACTGGAGGAGGGTTTCTTTACGATATCCCCCAATGATCATGCTGCCCTTGTCCAGGACTTCCGGGCGTTCGGTGCTATTGCGCAGCAAAACGGCAGGAAACCCGAGCATGCTCGATTCCTCGCTTAGCGTGCCCGAATCCGACAATACGCACATGGAATCGAGTTGGAGACGACAGTAATCGGAAAAGGAAAATGGCTTCATGTTCCTGATTAGCGGATCGAATTTAACGCCCTTGGCCTCTATCCTCTTCATCGTCCGAGGATGAGTCGAGAAGATGACGGGCTTCCGATACTCCTCGGCAATTGAGTTGAGGGCAGCTACAAGTTCATCGAATTTCCGCTCGATATCGATGTTCTCCTCGCGATGCGCGCTCACGAGGAAATAGCCGCCTTTTTCGAGGCCTAGCTCCTGCAAAACGGCGGAACTATCTATCTTGGAACGCTGCCTTGCAATCACTTCAGCCATAGGAGAGCCGGTGACGTAAATATGTTCCTTCCGGAAGCCTTCGGAGAGGAGATAACGCCGGGAATGTTCGGTATAGGGAAGATTGATGTCGCTTATATGGTCTACTATCTTGCGGTTTATCTCCTCAGGCACGTTCTGGTCAAAGCATCGATTCCCCGCCTCCATGTGGAAAATGGGAACCTTGAGCCGCTTGGCTGGAATGGCACACAAAGCGGAATTGGTGTCGCCGAGCACGAGGAGGGCATCAGGTTTTTCCGCCACCATGAGCTTGTAGGAAGCCGCGATGATGTTGCCCATAGTCTCGCCGAGATCCGCACCAACAACGTTCAGGTAGTGATCGGGCTCGCGGAGCGCAAGGTCCTTGAAGAAGATTTCGTTGAGCGTATAGTCCCAGTTCTGACCCGTATGTACGAGGACATGGTCAAAGGCCCTGTCGCAGGCACGTATAACCTCGGAAAGACGTATGATTTCGGGACGTGTCCCTATCACCGTCATGACTTTGAGTTTCTTCACTTTCAGACCTCTTGGAAATAGGTATCGGAACGGCCGGGATCAAAAATCTCGTTCGCCCAGAAAATGGTAACACAATCATCGCTGCCGATATTTTCGATCGAATGCGTATAGCCAGGAGGGATATCCACCATCCTAACATTCTCGCCGTTTACATCGAAATCGATCCGCTCTCGGCCGTCGATACGGCGTAAGCTTATCCTCGCCATTCCGCGGACCACGCAGAATTTCTCGACCTTTGTATCATGATAATGGTTGCCGCGCTTCTTGCCTGGTTTCGTAGTAGATACGAAGATCTGTCCCGCATTGGGCGATTTTACGAGTTCAAAAAGCCATCCTCGTTCATCGCGCTTCATCTCGGCCGCGACGGGGAGTTCTTCTGGCTCGAGATAGCTCAGGAATGTAGAGTTGAGCTTCTTCACGAGCGGGTCCGAGAAATCAGGCAAGAGTCCGCTTCGTCTGCCATCGCGGATTTTTTCTATCGTTTCTGCGACAGCCCCAACCGTGGTCTCATGGACAGGCTCGGCTGACGCAAATGCGAAGCCCGCGGCGGAAGCTGTCACGGCGATCTCCCGGAGTACCGCGTTGACCGCATCATCCACATAGAGCAGCTTAAGGGGAGCCGCAGGGTCGCGGATCGAGATCGGCAGGCCATGCGCGATGTTATGGCAGAACGTGGCAACAGCCGAATTGTAGTTGGGGCGGCACCACTTCCCAAAAATGTTCGCGAAGCGAAAGACGCGTACCCTCGCGCCGGTCCTTTCGGCATAGAGCCGTAGGCGATCTTCCGCCGCACGCTTGCTCTTACCATAGTCATTATCGAGCTCAGCCTGGATAGACGATGAGAATATAAAGGTCTTGGGCTTCATGGTAGCCTCAAGATGTTCTACCATATCCGATGTCAGACCCAGGTTGCCGGATACGAATTCCGCCGGGCTTTCGGGCCGGTTGACGCCTGCAAGATGCACAACTACGTCCGCGGCATCAAGGAATGCCGTCAAGGATTCCGGTGAACTGGAAACATCATAGGGCAGGATCTCCAAGGATCCGTCGCGGCCAAGGGTTGTACAAAGATTCCTGCCCAGGAAGCCCTCTGCCCCCGTGACAAGGATTTTCATACAAGCCCTCGTTTCCTCATGGCCTCCTGGATACAATCCAGCTTCAGGAGGAGTTTTTTCGTCTGGGCCACATCAAGCCGCTCGGTATTGTGAGAGGTATAATCTTCAACCCTCGTCACTTTCTCACTGCCATCCGAGAAATACATGTCGTAATTCAAATCACGGTTGTCGGAAGGAACACGATAATAGTCACCCATGTCTTCGGCCTTGCTCATCTCCTCCCGGTTTACGAGCGTCTCATAAAGCTTTTCGCCATGCCTTGTTCCAATCACTTTGATCTCGTTGTCTGCGTTAAGGAGCTCTTTGACCGCAATGGCAAGATCCTTGATGGTACATGCTGGGGCTTTCTTCACAAAAAGATCGCCATTACGTGCATGGCTGAAGGCGTACTCGACCAGCTCGACAGCCTCGTCCAGATGCAGGAGGAATCTTGTCATGTCCGGATCGGTCACGGTTAACGGCTTGCCGGCTTCGATCTGCTCGATGAACAACGGGATGACAGAACCGCGGGAGGCCATCACGTTGCCGTATCGAGTGGCGCAAACTACCTGTTTCAAATTGTCCAGCTCGCGCGACTTCGCAACCATTGTCTTTTCCATCAGCGCCTTCGACATACCCATGGCATTAATCGGATAGACCGCTTTGTCCGTAGAGAGTACTACTACGCGCATCACACCCTCATCGATCGCAGCGGAAAGGACATTATTAGCACCTAGGACATTGGTCTTAACAGCTTCGATCGGATAGAACTCGCATGAAGGCACTTGCTTGAGCGCTGCCGCATGGAATACATAATCAACGCCCCTCATGGCGCTTCTTACGCTACCCGAATCGCGAACATCGCCGATGTAGTACTTTATCTTCTCTCCCTGATAAAGATGTCGCATATCGTCTTGCTTTTTCTCATCACGACTAAATATTCTAATTTCCTTAATGTCGGTCTTTATGTATTTACGCAAGACGGCATTTCCGAAAGAGCCGGTACCGCCAGTGATAAGAAGAGTTGTATTCTCGAGCATTTAGTCCCCCTGAGCAAGATTAGAGTATTCGTATAAGAACGTACTTAGTCATCTCGTGCTTTCGCAGATTGCCCATATCATATAGAGTTAGAATGCCCCCTCCCTTTTTTAATATTACTCAATCCGTTACTTTCGATAACGTATATTAAGTTTCGCATATTTGTTGGCTGGGAAAAGGCGTCCTCCTCTGTTTTAGTTGAGTTACGAGAAACAACGGAATCAGAAAGGGCACGCCATGGACCATGTAGATCCACGAGGACGGATTATAGAGATCGACGAGGAGCTCGTGAAGCGAGAACTCGGGGCGGTAGTCAAGGAAACGGTGGAAGAGACCTTGAACAAGATGCTGGACGTGGAAGCCGACGAACTCTGCAAGGCGACACGCTACGAGCGGACCGAGAAACGGGTCGACACCCGCGCCGGCTACTATGAGCGAAACCTCGAAACAAAGGCCGGGAAGGTCAGGCTGAGGGTGCCCAAGCTCAGGACCGTGCCCTTCGAAAGCGCGATCATTGAACGATACAAGCGACGGGAATGCTCGGTGGAGGAAGCCCTGATCGAGATGTACCTGGCCGGGGTGTCGGTGCGCCGTGTCGAGGATGTCACCGAGGCGCTCTGGGGAACGAGGGTGTCCGCGGGCGTCGTGTCGAAGCTCAACAAGCAGGTCTACGAGAAGATCGAAGCCTGGAGATCTAGCCCGATCGTCGGGAGCTATCCCTATGTCTACCTCAACGGTATCGTGCTGAAACGCTGCTGGGCGGACGAAGTCCGGAACGTATCCATCCTGGTGGCGTTTGGAGTCAATGAAGACGGCTATCGCGAGATTCTGGGGGCTGCGGAAGGAGCCAAAGAGGACAAGGCCGGATGGGGTTCGTTCATACAGAGCCTGAAAGCCCGCGGGCTGTCCGGTGTCCGGCTGTTCATCTCTGGCAAGTGCATGGGGCTCGTCGAATCCCTGGCTGAATACTACCCCGAGGCACAGTGGCAGCGTTGTACGGTCCATTTCTATCGCAACGTCTTCACGAACGTGCCGTCGACGAAGGTCAAGTAAGTGGCGACAATGCTCAAGGCAATCCACGCCCAGGAGGATTGTCAGGCAGCCATCGAGAATGCTGAAGCTGTCGTCGAAAAGCTCAAGGTAATGAAGCTTGTCACGGCAGCCAAGACCGTGGAAGAAGGTATACGCGAGACGTTGACGTACACAGGCTTCCCTCGTGAACACTGGCGGAAACTCAGGACGAACAATCCTATGGAGCGGATTATGCGGGAGATCAGGCGACGGACGCGAGTCGTCGGCAACTTCCCGGACGGCAACTCCGCCCTGATGCTGGTGACAGCTCGGCTACGATACGTGTCCGGTCGGGAATGGGGAACGAAGCGATATATGAACATGGACCTGCTGTTAGGAGGTGCAGTCGGCTACCAAGTACTCGAGGCCTGAACAGGAGCCAGACGAGGACGCCCTGACAAATGTGCAAAAGATTATTGACGCTACCTAAACCAGACGAGGGCGTCTCTTTTCAATGACCTGAAATGTGAGAAATATAGTTTACGCTATCAATCGCGGCCGTGGAGCCGCCGGCATGGTGGCTGTTTTCGGCATGCTAAAGCGAAAGGGGAAGGTTTTAACGATAATCGTGCCTAATATGTCAACAGACACTCAGACGAACAAAACAGCTAAGAGAACCAGGTTCCATAGCATCGTCTGTACCGACAACTATGGGAGTTAGAACGCACTCGACGGGAGCGGCTTTCACCATCATCACATCAGTCATACAGAGTCATTTGCTGAGAAAAGGAACCATATCAACGGTATTGAAAACTTCTGGAACCATATAAAACAGGTCTTGCGAAAGTACAATGGGATTGAATGAAAATCGTTTCCCCTTTTTATAAAGTAATATGAGTTTAGGTTCAACTATAGGACACCAAAGCAGCAGTTTTAATCGCTTCATTCATGATCTCATACCATATCTAGAAGTCTTATCTACTACAGCCCCCGATTTATTTTACTTTGGAAAACGAATAGAGTTCCAGAATTTTCGGTAGTCCAAATAGGATTCTTTCTCAAATTCATACATTTTTCTACTTGGAACTTTATCTACAGATGCATGTTCCAGATGAATAACTTTCAATGATGGCTCAAACCTAAGCTTTAGTCCTACATCTGCAGCAGCCTTACTAAAATAATACTCCTCGCCCATTAAGAAGCATGGATACTTAATTGAATGTAGATTTTTGAAAAACGAAGGCCTAAGAAGATAGATAGCTCCGTATCCAAGATACAAATCGCAAGGCTCGTTCCATCTTTTTACTCTGTTTGCCTTTCCGGAAATTTTTTTTACTAATTGTTTAATTTGATACATTAATCGACCAAGGTAATAATTACAAAAATATATACTATACATACATTTCCGAATTTGCGATACTTCACAAGCCTCATGCGGATTTTGATGAATTCCATCAACTGTTTCAATATCTGGACAAATAATGCCATATTCGGATCCAAGCGACATTCGTTCCAAAATCATAAAGAAATCATCAGAAAAAAGCAAATCATTATTAGCTAGTATAGTATAATCATATAACGTTGGATTCCTTTCTGAAAGCGCGAGATTCAGCCCTCCCATATATCCCAGATTCTCCTTGCTTACAAGGAGCTCTTCCTGAGCAATTCCCTTTGTCAGTTTCAATAATTCGTTTTTGTCTGATCCATTGTCAACTATAGTAACATCTAGCTCAAATGACATACCGGCATTAATTTTTGCACGTCTCAATGATTCCAAGCAATGCAGCGTTACTTCACTATTATTATAATTAACAATGGCAATGAATACTTTCATGCCCCAACTTCCTTTCTCTTAAGTCGACACCGTAAGCAAGCATAGACATCGAAACAGGGAACCAACCGAAAAACCAATCCTTCAGTAAGCTAGATGGTACTACGCAAACAATAAAAAAGGCAAGAAAAGATATAAATGCTCCAGCACCACAAGCGCGGGAAACCGGAGAAACGCCAGTAATTGAGATCTTCCAGGATTTTACAAGAGCGCTCATAAATATTTGAAATGTTATAATGAGTCCGGGTATTCCATAACAAATAAGAATTTCAAGAAAAAAATTGTGAGCATCAACAATGCCCCCTCCCTCAACACCTGCATTCGCAAGGAAGGAATGCACACCTCCAGGTCCTTGTCCTAGAATAAGCTCGTTCAAATGTCGAAGAGAATATTGAATAAGATTTATACGGATTTTAATCGAGGAATCGCCTCCAGAGGAAAATAGGTTCCCGACCTTTTGATAAAATCGAGCTGTTTGAGGTGCTCGAAATAGGCCACTCAAATATGGCCACAACAAAGGAATAATAAGGATAATTGTTATAAATACGATTATTCCAGCAATAGTCCAGCGAAGGATATTTTTACTTTTAATTGCTGCCAAAAAAAACGGAAAGAAAACGAAAACAAGTAGTGCCCCGCGCGACCCAGAAACAACAGTAAGGAATAATGCTATCAATAGAACGATAAACCGCCTATTGTTTTTAAGCATCGTCAAATATGTATACTCATATGCAAATAGCAAGACAATTGCTGTGGAAAAGTCGTTTGGGTTATAAAAAAGGCCCGTCGGAAGTCCTTTGAATTGCGCAGCCAATTGCACCGAACTGGCCTTGGCTGACATTGGAAGAACGAGTCCAAATCGAATTTCGGCATAGCAAATGCAGAGCATAATCAATAAATAGCTATAAATCAATATGGACCATTTTGTCGCACCATCGTTTTTTCCAAAGGCAAAAAAAGAATAAACGAAAAAGAAGCTAATTCCTAGCGTGGCAATAGATCGTGTTGAATCGGGATTTGATGGTACCAGTGCGTACAATATAATCGCATAGCCAAGAAGTGCCGACATGGGATGAAATAAAAAACGAGAAACTGTTTTTTTCTTAAGCAATGCCGTAATTATATAAGTAAAAATACATATACCAAAAAGAAAAATCAGTTTGATATGAATACTTGAAAGATATGCCCCCCATAATGCAGTAATGGGAAAAAGAATGAAACTGACTACATGAGTTTCTTTCTTATCTATTTCTTGCCTCACACCCCTCCCCTTCCGAACCGCGACTTCAAAATTATACCTCTAGCGCTGAATAAATGCTGTGTAAATATGTCTCCGCAACGGCTTCCTGAGTAAAACGATCCCCGACCTTTATCGCGCCTTCCGTTAATTCAAGCCAAAAAGCATAGTCAGAAAGACTTTGTGCAATACCTGCATCAAAAGCAAACGTACCGTCGCATTCAACATGGTAGACCAGCCCGCACCTATTATCTCTGACAAATTGGGCAAGTTCGGAAAGTTTATCACTTACGATTAGTGGAACGCCGAGGCTTAATGCTTCAGACGCCTTTGTGGAAAAGCGATTTACGCTCATCATCAAGTCATCAATATAAGTACCTGTATGGGCAGCGGTAATAAGCAACGCCAATATTGAATCGTAAAACATAGGTATGTTTGAATAAGGAATAGTTCGTACCGGAATTTGCAGGCCATTTGGGCTATTGCCGGAAACAATCAAAGTCTCGGGATGAAGTGATGATTTAGAAAGTTGGCCTAATATCGCTTTTATCTCATCTAGCCCAGAATATTTCTGTATTGAACCAACATAAGCAATAATCCGTTGGCTCCATCTATTACTTAGTACACGATCCGCATTGGGTTTGTCTCGGCGAGGGAATCCCATAATATTTAGTTTAGTAATATTTGCCCATGGATATTCGAGAGCGAGCATCGCGCATGCTCGCTTTGTCGTCATTAACGTAACGACAGACTCCTTTATTAATTCGCGTTCCCACTCCTTTGCACTTACATAACTGTATTTCCCAAACAAACCATATTTATAAGCGATCTCAAGTGACAATAAGCTTCTCATATCGAAGATTATCGCGATATTCAAATCGGGTCTTTTATTTCTTAAAGCTATCGCAACATGTGTAGCTAGATAACTACGACAAATAAATACTATTCGCTTTTTTACCGCCTTGGGGAATTCCTTTGATAAACGATAGCCATCAACTTTTGCAAACACATCTCTGATAAAAAAACCCCACATACTTGCGATTACGGAGAAAGAAGTAAAGCATTTGGCGGAATACGGCATTTTTCCGAGCCAATGTAAATCCACCGGATGATGCCTAACCTTAGCAGCAACAATACTTCGTAGAGGAATAAAACCAAAATACCGAACTTCCCATTGGGGCGTATTCTTATAAAAGAAACTGGCAACCTGAATAACTTGAGAATATAACAAGTTCGATTCAGTTATTAGCTCTCCAACAGTCAAAAAGCAAATTACCGGTCTATTATCATCTTTGTCTTTTATATTATCCATGTAGGCCATCCAACTCTCGCAATTTATCTCTTGCTGGATAGGTGATTAGTACAGCCCTGCGCGGCCCATGAAAAACAAATGCGCTGCCAGCGGAAACAGCAGATGCGCCAGAAGAAATTCCTGCCTTAAAATCTTCAAATCCTCTCGCGCCACCAAGCGCGACCAAGGGAATTGTAATCTTGCTGGCAACGGCCTTTATTAAATCAAGATCGTATCCAGAATAGGTTCCATCCCTATCAACCGAATAAAGCAGTATCTCGCCTGCGCCAAGAGTTTCGAGTTCTTTTGCCCATAAAACTGGATCAATATTAGTATTCTTTTTTTCTACATGCCGATAGACCACTCGTTTCCCCAGTAAAGTTTTATTTACGTCGATACATCCAACAATGCTCTGTGAACCGCATACAGCTGCGGCATTGGCTATCAGCCGTTGATCATTTAAGGCGCTATTGTTAATTATTACCTTTTCAAAACCAAGGCCAAGTATTTTCTGTATTTCTTCTGCAGTAGTTATCCCTCCACCATAGGCAAGCGGCATAAAGGCTTCTTTCGTAATACGTCCGAGGAGATCGAAATTGATCGAACCACTTTTCGTAGCCCCAATATCTAGTACAACGAGTTCATCGACTTCTTTTTCATTAAAAATACGAATCGCATTAATAGGATCGCCAATATATCTAGGATTCTTAAAGCGCTCTGTCTTGACAAGACCGTCTCCAGACAATAGAAGCGATGGAATTACTCTTGTTCGTAGCATAGGCTATATTTCCTTAAAATTGGCCATAATACGCATACCATACTTATGACTCTTCTCCGGATGAAATTGAGTTGCATATATGTTATTATGCTCGATTACTACAGGGAATTCAAATCCATATTCTGTTGTTGCAACTATATCATTCGGATCATCCATCTCCAGATAATACGAATGCACAAAATAGAAAGCATTCTCAGCGCCTATCCCATCTAGTAATCGACTCGATCGCTTTATATCAATATCGTTCCATCCCATATGAGGCACACGAAGTTCGACTCCATGGTTGAAACAAAATCTTTTCGCGCGGCCCCTAACCCATTGCAGCCCTGGTAAACAGCCTTCTTCACTCGTGTAGGTCACAAGCTGCGCGCCTAGGCATATGCATAGAATTGGTCTTTTTTCGATAATTACTTTTTGATTTAATGCAGTTACAAGATCCTTTTCTCCAAGCCTCTTCATCGCATTATCAAACGCTCCGACACCTGGCAAAAGCAACTTATCGGCGTCAAGGACTTCTTCAGCGGAGTGCGCAACACACACTGCGCCTCCTACTTTTCGGATCATGTTCTCTAGAGAGCCAATGTTTCCCATTCCGTAATCAATAATCGTTATCATTGTTTTAATCCTAAGTCCTTAAGAAAACGATAGCCATTGGCCAGGAAATGATACAACGGGTCTTTCTGGTAATTCGGAAAATCAAAGTATGATCGCGGTGGTGTTTCCATAATCTCTCTGAACTCATGCTTACTAATTCCTAATTTATTCGTAAAATAGAACAAATCTTCGTTTAGCTGTTCATCAGTCTCGTAGAGCTTTTCATTGAGCATCTCAAGTGCTACTTCTCTTGTGAGCTGACCTGACATTATTAAGCTCGAGTAATGAGCCCGTCGTTTATCAAAGCCAAATTTCTCTGGTAGAATATACTCTTGATATATTTTAGTATAATTCGATTCTCCATGTTTTCGGCCATAATTTCTCCAGCCGACTTTTTCGGTTACGTACGATTTCGCAATTTCCTTATCATAATCAAGGTAATCGAGAAGATTTATCATTTTTACGCCATGCACATAACCAAGCCCAGCGGAAAGCCTAAGAAAATTCCAGTACCCATAATGAGGATATTTTTTTAGCTTCTTCGTCCCATATCTGCGATTTACGCTTTTTATATAACGCCAATCGAAATGTCCTTGAGACCAGGCCGAAGGCAAAATGGATTCCGATTGCGAATTATAACCAGTTATTATGTATCGGCAACACTCTTTCTTTGCAATCTCATGAAGGGATGCCACAATTGCATGATCACTAGGTACTTCAGAATCCGGTGTAGAAGCTTTAAGAAATGCCAACTGGAGAGACTTAAATTCTTCCCAATCTAAGACTACTGTATACAGATCGATATTAAGTTTCGAACAAATATTTTCTATGTTCTTAACGGCCAGTTCGGAATTCCAACCATTATCGAGGTGAACCGCTAATGGTCTCAATCCCTCATCTTTGACTCTACACGCCACATAAGAGGAGTCAACGCCGCCAGATAGACCTATGATACAATCATATCGCTTCCGACGACCATTTCTTTTGACTTCGGCGAGAAGAGAATCTAGTGCCTTCTTTCGATCTTCAAATGATAAACTTCTTGGATAACGTTTAGCAAGTTGCATTGCTCGCTTACAATGATTACAATTTCCAGCTTCATCGAATTCTATAAATGGATCGCTCGTGTCCATTACGCAACGCCTGCAAATTTGATACTGCACATTTGTCTCCTTAAGCAGAATAAATAATAAGTAGGAACTTATTTCGTGAGAGCCTTTAATCGATAATGAACGGAAATCGTTTTTTTTATAGATTCATTATTAGTACAACAGCTGGCAGCAATAATATTTCGCTTTTAAATGGATTCGAACCAAATAGGACATATATTTAGCTTTACCAACAAAAAACTCCATCCGCAATAGCCAAGTTTATCATTATTCAAGACTTGTTCGCATAGTTTTCTGCTATTACGAATAAATTCGAATATTTTCTTTTGTTAGTTGAAACCAATGATCCTCATAATTACTGCTTCGCAGGCTAAGAGTAAATACTTGAAAGTAATTTCGAAAAGATACGCATATTATCGTTTGCATTAGCGAATTCGTTCCATTTTTGCCTACTTGCATTGCACATGTCTAAATATCTTTCCGATCGAATAATGGACAAACATGCTTCCGCTACAGTAGCCGAATCAACGGAAACAGGTAAAAGCCTACCATTTTCTGAGGATACTAGCTCTCTCACCCCGCCAGCATCGCAAGCGACTACTGGTATTCCATATGATATTGCTTCTGCTATGGAAATTGGCCTGCCGCCTTCCGTTAAGCTCAAGTGTATGAATAGATCCACGTGATTCACTCGATAATAGCGTAGTACATCATCGGTCTCTAGTTTACCAAGAAGATGTATCTCAAGACCTTCCGTGTCATCTTTCGCTTTATTTTGAAGATCTGAATACAATTCCCCATCTCCAATGTGGGTCCAAATAACGCGTATCCCAGGAGTAGTTAATGCTAGTGCCTTCATGGAATCCAATATTAGGTCTATTCTCTTTATCGAAACTACATATGCACATGATACGATACGGATAATTCCATCAATTGATGGTCCCATACCTAAACCGTGATCAACACACCCTATAGGAGCTAGGATGTATTTCTCGGAATACTCTGGGTATCGTCCTGTTATATAGTCAAGTCCGGCTTCAGAGACGAGGAACAACTTAGTCAACTCTCCAAGCGCATATTTCCTAAATGGTATTATTCCGTTGTTATGACGTTCTTCAAAAAGATCATATCCATGAGCTCGTGTTACTAGAGGCCTTATACCAAGAAATGCTAAAGCCAGAGTTGAGCCATCGAACCAGTAAGTGTAATAAACTGTACCTTTCTCATTCCGACAATACTTCTTCAACCAGATTGAACGTTTTACCGCTGCAAGCCAAGCTCGTATAACCGAACCAATTATTTCGAAAGTCATTCTACGTTCATTTTTACTAATTTCTCTTAGAAGCACGGGAATATACTCTATAGCAGCAATCATTAGGGATCCAATACGATTCGACCCAAGAAACATCGCATAGGAAGTATTTACGAAAACATTCCCAAACATCGCAATATCACAAGCGCAACCAGTAATACGCTCCGGTATAATAATTACCTCATCAAATTCGGCGCACAGATAAGGCAATTCCGGTAGTATAAAGGAGTCTTCACATGCGTCCGAATATGGAAACGACCTCGTAATCAAAATAGCTTTTTTCACAAAACCTCCGATAGACAGTATTTTTTGTTATTTTCGATTAAAGATCGCAGCTAACTTCTCATTAATACTCATTGCCTTTATTAGTTCTCGGTTTTTATAATAGAAAAGTCCGCAAGCGAAGAGAACTACTATTGTTTCAATGCCAATTCTCAAGGCAGGGCTAATATCGCCCATAAAATAAGGCAGCATACAACAAGGCAAGGCTAATAAGTATGGCAAAGTAATATCGAGAAATCTGTAGCCGACTGATTCAAAACGTTCTGCCAAGAAAGCTACAATTGCGGTAACTAGAACATTGTATGCCATACTTGCTATTGCTGATCCCATCATTCCGAACTTCGGAACCATCACCATATTTAGTACTACATTAAAACCTGCGCCAATAAAAGTGATAATAGGCAATAGAATTGTTTTGCTCGAAAAAAGACCATTGCAAAGGATCTGATATCCACCATATACAGAATAACCAAAAGCTAAGCATGGTACAACGCTCGAACTTCCAGCGTAATTTTCGCCAACCATAATGCGCAACAAGACAGGAGACACATAGGTTAAAAGCACACCCAATAATGAGAATAGTGAGAAGGCGAATATCCCATTACGTCTTATTACTTCTTTGCCATTCGGTCCTTCTTCTAGCCTCTCAAAGAACCATGGAGAAAAAGCCTGTGCAACACCTGCGGTTAAAATGTTCATAATATTGGCAAACTGAAAACCAACGCTATAGAGACCGACCTGCGACACTCCTTTAGTTGCATTAATATAAAGGCGATCGAAAAGAACAGCCACCAAAGAGGCAAGATTATATGGAATTAATGGGAGACTATACTTTAGTATGTCCGCTAACACATGCAAGTCGATATGCAATGAGACAAACGGAAGCATTTTTGTAAAAGAATATACAAAAAAAATAAAATTGGTAATGGCCGTAGCCCCCAATATGCCCAAGGCTCCCCATCTGAAAAAAACGAGGAAGACGATTGTAAGTGTCGCATTAATAATGAAGAAGAGGAGATTATTCAGGCCAACTGCCTTCCCATTCTGCATTGCTTGAAGTCTCGCCTGAAACAATAAAAATAGCGGACTAAAGAATGCGGTAAAAATACCAAGCAATATATACGGATAAAAAGCGATGTTCTCAGTAAAGGGATCCATTAACTCATGGTGAAAAAGCACGATAACAATCGAAAGTATTAAGGTGTTTATTAATTCAGCAATTAATGTTGTACCCCATATTTTTTTTACCCTTTCTGGTTGATCTTTATATTTATAATAGAATCTACTTGCACCGCCATGTAGCGATAGATTAAAAAGGACCGAGAGGATAGAAACCATCGTATTGACGACGTTTACTAATCCATAAGCTGAAGGGGAGAGAAAACGAGTATATAGAGGAAGCAATAAAAAGCTCAACGCCTTTTGTAGAAACGAGACAGCCAAGTAGATCGTTGAGTTTCTAGCAATACTGTTCTTTGCCATTATTATTCCACAGGAATGGGCATTTAGGTACTCTTTAGCAATCTAGATCTTATTGCTTCCTCGCTTAGCTGCTTAAAGCTTGAACACCTTCTCGTCCTCTATGTGCACCCGCTTCACCGCATTCCGCGTATCCACTACGAGCTTCGCCTTCTGTACGATGTGCTCGACATCAAAACAGGAGTGGTTGGTCGTGAAGACCACGCAGTCCACATCGGATATGAGCTTGTCGGTGAGTTCGACGCTCATCCACTTGTGCCCAGTCTCGTCCACCACTTCGGGAATGAAGGGGTCGTGATAGATGACTTTCGCGCCTTTCTTGGCTACCTGCTCCATGACGAGGAGGGCCGGACTCTCGCGGGGATCGTCGATATCCGGCTTGTAGGCCACGCCCAGGAAGAGGACGGTTGATCCGTTCAGCGCCTTCTGCTGCCTGTTGAGGGCGAAGGCGATCTTGTTCATCATGCGGTAGGGCATGAGGTTGTTGATGTTGCCCGCGGTGTTGATCATCGTGAGGTCGAAGTTGAAGCCCTTCGCGATGTACTCGAGGTAGAAGGG